>Ga0307515_10021780_pt1 | contig 11340 bp, 10 predicted proteins | sample 17_EM_MG_FD_194513 | JGI IMG/M metagenome (GOLD analysis project Ga0307515, IMG submission 194513) | Populus trichocarpa ectomycorrhiza microbial communities from riparian zone in the Pacific Northwest, United States - 17_EM | ecosystem: Host-associated > Plants > Roots > Unclassified | place... | reverse complement strand
TCGTACGTGAACGAGTCTTGTTTAGGATCAACATTACATTTTTGGATTCCTTATTGTGTTGAACATTGCATGCTTTAATTTGGGATGGATAATATCTTATAAAGCAAGATATAGCATACTTTTTTTTTAAGATTATTGAAGTACATCTTTCCTTGTAAAAGTTGTGTGAGTTGTGTGATTATGCATGAAAGATGAGTGTGATGCTTTACTTGTGATTATCCCTTTTGATCTAGTCCTAAACAAGGTTTAAGTAAATAGAGTAATCATTATTACACAAATGTGTACAAAGTTCTATCTACTCCAATGTTTTGAGTTGCTCAGTAACTAGGGGTATTCATCACAAATGTTTATCTTTACGTCAAACGGCAGCTTGAAATATGAGTATGCAAAGCACTTTAAGTTTGTGACTTTGTGAGTAACCGGGTGCATTCATCACAAATGTTTGTATTCGCGTCAAAAGGGAAGTGACCACTTAAAGAAAAAGAATAAATAATATCTTCAAAAAAAAAGAGAAAAAAAAGAAAAAAGGAAAAAAAAATATATAGATATTTCTCTAGTTTGCTACCTTGTTTGTAGTAGTAAGAAGGGAAGATTACAAGTTGAGTTTTCGCGTGAATCAATTATGTTGGTTGCATGATAAATACGATTGAATTTGGAATTTTGTATGGATGTTTGATTTAGAGAATGTGAGTACAGATAAGATGTACCAGGGCCTTATCTTGATACTCCAATGGACCCTTCAATTCTGACTTGATCGAAACCTTCAAAACCAATGCATTCAATGCCTTTGTCTTGGACCGAGTCATTAGACCATTTGAAACATGTAATGGGTTCTTGCTCGTGTTTCTGGGCTGGTCCACATCATCCCCTCTCTTCTCGATAGGATTCGACCTCGAATCAAAATTGTGTCGAACAACACAAAATCAGCAACATTAAAGGTAGCACTAACACCATACTCACTTGGAAGATCAATTTTATATGCGTTGTCATTTATTCTCTCTAAAACTGAAATGGACCATCATCATGAGGCTTTAATTTTGATTTCCTTTGGTTAGAAAATCGTTATTTACGCATGTGCACCCAAACTCAATCACCGGGTAGGAAAAGAACCTGTTTACGCACCTTATTTGCTTTAGAAACGTACAGTCTGTTCTTTTTCTCTATTTGCAGTCGAGCTCCCTCATAGAGTTGTCTCACCATCTTTGCCTTCTTTTCACCATCTAAACTAACCCTTTCTTCAAAAGGTAAATGAATTAAGTCCATACGAGTTAGTGGATTAAACCCATAAACAATTTTTAAAATGAGAAAAGCTAGTGGTCGAATGCACAAGCAAACTCAACAAAAGGCAAACATTCTTCCTAACTTTTTAGATTCTTTTGAATTACAACATGCAAAAATTGGGATAATGTTCTATTCACTACCTCAATTTGTCCATCTGTTTGAGGATGACATGTTATCGAAAATAAGAGTTTCGTTCCCAACTTTCCCAATAAAGTCTTTCAAAAGTAGCTAAGGAACTTAACATCACAATCTGACACTATACTCCTAAGAATGCCATCCATGCAAACGTACAATCTCTCCTTAAAGAACAAGTCTGTGGTATGAGATGCATCATTTGTTTTATATCATGCAATGAAATGCGCCATTTTAGAAAACCTATCAACCACAAAAAAAGTCTCTACCTTTCTTTGACCTAGGAAAACCTAAAACAAAGTCCATAGAGATATCTACCTAGGGTTCAATAGACACATGCAATGGTGTATACAATCCATGTGGTTGTACTCTAGATTTTGCCTTTCTAAAAGCAATGCATTGTTCACAAATTCGTTGCACATCTCTTTTCAACTTTGGCCAATAAAAATGCTCATGCAATACATTCATGGTTTTCGCAACCCCAAAGTGACTCATTAAACCATCCTTATGTGCTTCACGAAATAGCAATTCATGCAAAGAACTAGTAGGAACACACAATATATTCTCTTTGAACAAGTAACCATCCATCAAATAAAACTTACCAAAAGTCGAATGTCTATATGTATTATAAATCTCGGCAAAGTCAGAATCATTATCACACAATTCCTTCACATATTCAAAGCCTAAAAATCTAGTATTCATGGTGTGTAAAAGAACATACCTGCGCGAAAGTGCATCAGCTACCATGTTCTCTTTGCCTTGCTTATATTTGATTCAATGACCCATAAGGAAAAGTTTCCATGAATTCGACCCATTTTGCATGTTTTCTATTCAACTTACCTTGTCCTTTCAGATGTTTCAAGGACTCATAATCCAAATGGATTATGAACTCTTTTGGCCACAAGTAATCATATCATGTCTCCAGTGCAAGAACCAATGAATAAAGTTCTTTGTCATAAATGGGATAGTTTAAGGTCGCTCCACTTAACTTCTCATTGAAATCCATAATAGATCTCCAATCCTACATCAAAACAGCACTTATTCCCATTCCAGATGCATCACATTCTATTTCAAATGCTTTTGTAAAGTCAGATAAAGGCCAAAACAGGTGTAGAACATAATTTCTCTTTCAAAAGAACAAAATCCAATTCTTGTTCCTCCCCCCATTTAAACCCAATTGACTTTTTAACAACTTCATTTAAGGGTGCAGCTATTGTACTGAAATCTTTCATAAAACGCCTGTAAAATCTAGCTAACCCATGAAAACTCCTTTCCTCACTTTTCGATTTGGGAACAGGCCAATCCCGGATGGCCTTAACTTTCTCCTCATGCATCTCGATACCTTGTGGAGTTACAGCATAGCCAAGAAACACAATTTTCTCCATGAAAAAGGCACAATTTTTAAGATTAGCATACAATTTCTCACTACGCAACACACTAAGTACATTACGCAAAAGATCAAGATGCTCAGTTAAATTCTTGCTATAGATCAGAATGTCATCAAAATACACAACCACAAACTTACCTATGAATGCACGCAACACATGATTCATTAAACACATAAACATACTAGGTGCATTTGTAAGTCCAAACGGCCTTACTATCCATTCATACAAATCATGCTTCGTCTTAAATGTTGTTTTCCACTCATTATCTTCTTTCATCCTAATCTGATGGTACCCACTTTTCAAGTCAATTTTAAAGAAAATACAAGATCCATGTAACTCATCTAACATGTCATGAAGCCTAGGAATGAGATGTCTATACTTTACCATTATGTTGTTGATGACTTGGCAATCAACACCATCCTCCATGTTCCATCTTTCTTAGGCATAAGAAGCACGAGTACAACACACTGGCTCATACTCTCACAAATGTACCCCTTTTTCATCAACTCATTAACTTGCCTTTGAAGCTCCTTCGTCTCCTCGAGATTGCTTCTATATGCTGGTCGGTTAGGAATTGAAGCTCTGGGAACGAAATCAATCTAATGCTCTATCCCCCTCAATGGTGGTAATCCGCTAGGAGTATTGTCGGGGAACACATCATCAAACTCCTGCTACAAAGAAATAGCAATATTAGGCACAATATGATCATTAGTATTAAATTAAGCATGTTTGTACACAAGTAAAATCATTGGCTTGTTAGTGAAAAATACAGATCTGACCTCACCCTCTCTAGCATAAAAATTGGGTTGTTTCTTTAGTTTTTCCACACATTTCTCATCACCCTTCCTGACTTTCTTCACTCCTCTTGTCTTACATCCACTCTCGGCTAGATTTGGGTGTTTTTTAGTAGTGGTCAAATGGTCTGATTTGTTTGGAGTGTTGGCCGAATATTTGTTTGTATTTGGATGGGTGGCTGAATGGGTTGTAGTGGTGTTTTGGGTTCTGGCCGAATCTGATGGTCTTCTCTCCCCTATCGCCTCATGCTCACTTTTTAGCTTAATTTGATCATCATACACCTATTTGGGAGTAACAGGTACAAGAGTGATGGTTTTACCATCTTTTACAATGGTAAACCTATTTTTAACCCCATCATGAATTGTCTTCCTATCATATTGTCATGGTCTCCCCAACAAGATGTGACTTGCTTGTATTAGTACCACATCAAACAGAACTTCATCAACATATTTCCCAATCGAAAATGGAACCACAACCTGTTTAGTCACTTTCATTTCACTACTATCATTTAGCCATTGCAATTTATATAGTTTAGCATGCTTAACAGTACACAAATTCAAGCAGTAGATGGAATGATTGGAAAACCACTTATAATTTCAGAAAGAGTAGATGGAAAGATTGGAAAAATAGGGGTGAAGGGAATATAATTTCAGAATATATAACAAAAGAAATTGATGCATGTGGATGAACAAACCCTCATTAAACCCTCACACAGTCAGGGGCAAGTTCCAACCGAGGAAGGTCAAGGACACAAAATGACTAGACCTTGGGAAGGGTCTTCCACATGACACAAGAAGAGGTTAGAGTAGCGTCCAATATAGTAGTAGGTACACTGCAAATGAATAATTAAAAAATACATGTGTTGTTTAATCCGGGTGCCACTCACTCATTTATTGCTAGTAAAATTGTAGTCAACTTGGGGAAAGAAGTAAAAAGGGTAAAAAAAGGGGTTTAGAATTAGGACATTATTGGGTGATAGGGTGGAAACGTATATATTGTGGATGTAGGAGTGAGAGTGATACGATCCGAGCAATGAAAAAACAATCAGATTCGAATTATGATGTAAAATGCACAACTATCAAGTTTCACAGAAACAATCATAATTCTTAATTCGACCGTAGGATCGGACTAAAGTTTTACAAGGAGTCTTCTGACATGTTGTCCTACCTTGGATTAAAATTTCAGGTCAATCGGAGTTCTGGAAGGCATTGCAATACTGTCAACATCTAGGATAATTCTACCTTCAAATCAGATTTCCTAGTCTATTTGAGACTTTTGAAGTGTGACGAATCTGATTCTAGCATATCTAGGATAGTAATTTTTGGATTTTTTTATTTTTTTTATTTTCCTCTTAGTCTTTGGTTATTATTACTTATTTGGATCAATTGTAAGTGGGCCTCATATAAGTCCACATAAAGGGGGTCCATTAGGGTTTGTTTCAATTTAGAGTCAGTATAAATAAAGGCATAACCAAATATGTAAGTTAGACAATTCAGATTAATAAAACTTCTTGTTTGTTGCACTTTGTGTGTGTGTGTGTTGGTGAGATACTTTTCCTTCCTTGGTTCTCTAAAGAACTGAAAAATAACTTATCGAAGAACAATTGACTTCATGACATCATCCTTATACTTCCCGTTCGCGAATCAATATTCATTAGGTGGGGTTTCCGTTTCCAATAGTGTTAGTGCCTAGGTACAAGTTATCTTTGTGTCACACTCCTATCAAACCTGATTTACTTGACTTTCCAGGAATTGGTGTCTTTGCGTGTGGGTTGCGTGACTGCGTGTTCCAAGAGGTTCACATCAGAGAGTTAGCCTAGGTAAATATGAAACAGAAGTAGACCTGATACCCTTAGAATTAAACGATTTTGATGTAATCCTTGGCAGGATTGGTTGAGTAAGCACAAGGCCATTACCTTTCAAGGACTAGAGGGTAGGAAAATGGTCTTTAGAGGAGAAAAGATGTCTATCCCAACCAACCTAGTTTTGATTGTAACTGCCAGGAAGTTGCTAAAGAAAGGATGTGTGGGATACCTTGTGTATGTTTTAAATGCTAACAAAGGTGAACCAAAGCTAAGTGATATCCTAGTTGTAAAAGAATTTCCTGACGTGTTCCTCGAGGAACTACCCGGACTTCCCCTAGATCGGGAGGTCGAAGTATCCATTAATACTTTCCGCAGGATGGGTCAGGCAGAATTGATTGAATTAAAAACTCAGCCGTAAGAATTATTGGACAAAAGATTTATACGACCAAGTAGTTCACCGTGGGGAGCACCAATTCTATTTTTGAAAAAGAAGGATGGTACTCACAAACATTGTATAGCCTACCCGCCAGCTGAATATGATAATAATGAAAAATAAGTATCCGTTACCACGGATAGATGACTTGTTCGATCAATTAAAGGGGACTAGGGTATTCTCGAAGATAGATTTGAGGTCCAGGTATTACTAGATGAAGATTAAAGAATAGTACCGAAAACTACATTTAGATCTCAATACGTACATTATAAATTTTTGGTGTTACCATTTGGGTTGACAAATGCCCCAACACTCTTTATGGACCTAATGAACCGGGTTTTCCAACCAAACCTTGACAAATTAGTGGTAGTTTTTATAGACGACATATTGGTCTAATCAAACTCCTTTGAAGAACATTAATGAAAGTTAAGACAGGTGTTGCAAACTCTGAGAAGCCACTAGCTATATGCTAAGTTGAATAAATGTGAGTTTTGGTTGGAAAGGGTAACATTCCTAGGACACGTCATTTCTGCAGAGGGTGTCTTTGTAGACCCCTAGAAGGTTGAAGCAGTCCTAAGGTAGGAAAGGCCAACTACAATAACTGAAATACGTAGCTTCGTAGGACTTACAGGGTGTTATAAAAGGTTTATTGAGGGGTTTTCTTTTATAGTGACTCCCTTAACACAATTGACTAGAAAAGATAAAAAGTGGGTATGGTTAAAAGAGTGAATAAAGTTTTTAGGATCTAAAAAAGAGACTCACCACCGCTCCTGTTTACACTTCCTGATACAACCATATTATTCGATAGTTTTACCCACATTTACCTAGTATTTTGCCTACGTTTTATATATAAAATGTCTTGATATTATTTGTTTTTATGTTTTGAAGGCACTTTTCGATGTAAGATTCAAAAGGAAGTAAATTGGAGATAATAGGCAGATTTGACCTCCGATCGATGTTTTGTTTAGAGCTTGAGCTCTAGAGGTCGAAATGAAGTGATTTCAGTGGCATTAGAAAGCTAACATCCATACCGTTCTATACATATATGGCAAGAAAAATAAAAAGAGAGCATGGAAATCGCATCATTCAAAGACAAATCTTGCATTCTGCTAGTGTTGACCTTCAGCTATTTTGACTTGAATATCTTGAGCTAGAGAAGTCCATTTGATGCAAACTCAATTTTGTTGGATTCCTGACTCGAAGATCTATCAGCCTACAACATTTAAGTAGAAAACGAGCTCATAAGAGAGAGATATATGATTTTTCTAAGATGACACATAAATTCTTCCAGCAAATAGGTTTTGTGAAGAAACAAGTCCAAAGTAGTTTCCAAAGCATCCAAACTGACATCCAAGTCTTTATTTCGGCAACTTAGCTCCTCTAAGTCAAAAGTCAAAGCTTGAAGATTTTATAAAAGCCTATTTCTCCTTTTTTAGAAAAATAGTTATTGAAATACTTAAATGTAAATTGTCTACTTAGAAAATGACTATTTTGTAGAAAAAGGATTAGGGTTTTCCTATCAAATAAAAACAAAGAGACAAAGGAAGAAAATGGGGGCGACCATAAAAGATAGAAAAAAGCACCTTCTCCTCCAAAAACCCAAAATCATGCACACTTCTTTCTTTTTGAATAGTTGTTCAATAGACATGCAAGGCTAAGCTCTTTTTCTTAGTTGTAAGGACACAGAAACCTTCGGATTTCAAGAACTGTGAGATTTATTTTATGTTTTCTTTATAGCTTATATGATGAACATGCTTGTTTTCCTATGCTTATTTTTTATGATTGTTTATTTTAATTGCTAGAGTGGACTCTAAGTTGTTATTGTAAACAATCTATTGCTAAGTTTGCTATCAAAACCGGAGTTGTGGTATAAAAACTTGTGAAGCAACTGAGATTAATAGTTGTGGCGGATTTAGGTTATTAATTTTAAGGAAAACATTCAATCAAATCAAACATGGACTGCAGACAGTTATGTTGTCTAGATTAATCAACTTATCTTGTTCATAAGGCTGCCATTAAATTAAATTACTAGTACGGACATTGTGGTTGTTTGATGGTTAGGGTTGGTTATACGGCGGATCTGTTAACTAACCAATGTTAAAAAAAGATAAATGTTCAGAATATAAATTGATGTATCATTTCAATGATCGGTTCTGATTTCCATAGGTGGATGTCTATTTGAAACCAAGCTTTGTTCTCTTTATAGTTTTCTGATTTATTTAATTTAACTTGATTGTTTAATTTTGCTATAGTCTAGATAACCTCAATTCCCCCCCAATTGCATATCGTATAGCATAAAAATCCGAACTACACCTTTCTTGTTGAAAAAAAAGAAAAAAGAAAAAAGAAAAACAGTGTTGCAAGTGCAGTTACGGTGCAGGTACTGTTCAAAACAGATTTTTTTTGTGGAATTAGGCCTCAACCTTTTGTTTCCTAAAGGAAAACGACGTTCTAAATAAGACTAGTTGCTTTTGGCCACTAGCCCCACCTCATCGAGGTAGTTTTTGTGTAGAGCATGGGATTTTCATTCAATATGCACTACTTTAAATCTCTTGTGTGGTTGTTTTCTTTTGAGTTTTCTTGACTATTTATGCGCCTATAATCTGTTCTACTAACCAAAGACAAGTGCATATAGATCTCAAAATAGAGAACACTTTACATAGGTTACGAAAAGAAGCTCGCGTCAACACCATGGTTGTTGCACGACAACAGACACTCAAGGAGCTCACTGCTCCTAACGTGGAGAATCAACCATCGACAATAATGTTAACTTCGATCTCAAGTCTGGTTTTATACACTTATTGCTAATTTTTAATGGACTTGCCGGAGAAGATCCTCATACTCATCTCAAGGAGTTCCACACAGTTTGCGTTGGCATGAAACCGCACGGAGTTGATGAAGAACAGGTTAAGTTGAAAGCTTTCCCTTTCTCATTAAAAGGGGCAGCAAAGGCATGGCTTTTCTCTATTCTCCCAGGTTCCATTGGGACTTGGAATGGCATGAAGACGATTTTCCTTGAAAAGTATTTCTCAGGCTCTCGAGTTGCCAACATAAGAAAATAAATATGTGGGATTCGGCAATCTCATTGGGAGACACTCTCCGAGTATTGGGAAAGATTTGAGCAAGTGCATTCAATACCCTCATCATCAGATACCCGATCAGCTGCTCATTCAATACTTCATGAATGACTGATGCCTACTGACCGCACTATCATTGATGCGGCAAGTGGAGGGGCATTGGTAGATAAAACACCCGAGGCTGCACATCAATTGATCTCAAATATGAAAGCCAAATCGAAACAATGTGGCACGTGTGGAGACTTCCCAAGAACGAGTAAATGAGGTAAGTATTGCTAACCTTGAAAATAAAGTTAATGAACTTACTTCTCTTATGCGTTCTTTGGCTTGTGGAAATGTACAACAGGTAAAAGTTTGTAGCATATGTTTGTTACAAGGACATGCTTCAGATATGTGTCCATCAATGCAAGAAGATTACATTGAACAAGCTAATGCAGTTGATAGAGCATTCAATGGGGTATGATCCCTTTTCTAACACATACAATCCTAGATGAGAACTCGCCTCAACAAGACAATCAAGGCCGACAGTTCCACCCTCATGGATTTCAACCTCAACAAAATTATCAAGCGAGACAGCCCCCTCCTTCATTTACAAACTCTAGTGTTATGGGGTCATCAAGTGATGATCTTCGTGAGATGATGAAAACCTTAGCTTCTAACATAGTGACCTTGCAACAAAATATCATGTCTTTTCAACCAGAAATAAGGTCAAGTATTCACAACTTAGAGAAGCAAATGGGGCAACTAGCTTCAAGTGTAGGCAAATTGGAAGCACAAATGAATGGAAAATTGCCCTCCCAAGCATTGAATCCAAAAGAGAATGATAGTGTGATTACGCTGCGAAGTGGGAAAGAACTTGAAGAGCAAAGGTCGAAAGAAATTGAGATGGAGGAAGAAGAGGAGATAGAGAAGAAACACCCCATTCCTCCACAAACTGAAACAAAGACCAATACTCCAAAGGTAAGTCCTAACTCAATGAATTCCAGTTTTAAGAAAATTCTCCATTTTCCATTGAGTTCTTCTAGGTAGAAAAAAGAGGACAAAGAAAAAGAGATTTTAGAGGTTTTTAAAAAAGTGGAACTCAACATGCCTTTGATTGATGTTATCAAGCAAATTCCCAAGTATGCCAAATTCTTGAAGGAGTTGTGTACTACCAAGAGAGCTTACAAGCTAAAAGGCTACAAAATAGTAAGTATGGGTGAAGTTGTATTTGTTGTTGATCAAAAGAATCTACCTTTGAAGCAATAAAGACCTAGGTGCATTTACCATCCCATGTGTTATTGGTAATGCTAGTTTTAAAAGGGCCTTATGCGATTTAGGTGTATCCATTAGTGTTATACCTAAACATGTTTATGATTCTCTTAGTCTTGAGCCTTTGATTAAAACTAGTATTGTAATACCTAAACATGTTTGGTTATTCAATGTGACTTTTATATTCTTAATATGGAACGTGATTCCTCAAACAACAACATGAAAATTGATTATGGTAAGGATTACTTTGTCTATGGAAGTAGGAGATAAAAAAATTAAATTTAATTTTCATGATGTAATGAAATATCCTTGCAACAATATTTATTATATCACATGTTATGACCAAGTTGATAAGTGTGTGCAGTAAGTTTTTTATTTTGATTGCGAGGATGGATTAAGTGTGGCTTTAAGTTATGGCTACGATTTTACCGAGATAGAAGAGATGGAGAGGAACATATGTGTTCCCCAAAACGTTCAAGAATCAACCTTGGTTTTGCAAGCTTTGCAAACAACCCCATGTGGTAATGTCCTTGTTGATTTAGTACTTTCGCATAGCCACCCGAGTTAGAATTGAAACCTTTGCCCGATAATTTGAAGTATGTGATGCAACCATATTATTCAATAGTTTCACCCACATTTAACTGGTGTTTTGCCTATGTTTTATATATAAAATTTCTTGATATTCTTTGTTTTATGTTTTGAAGGCACTTTTGAATGAAAGATGCAAAAAGGAGTAAATTGGAGATAATTGGCAGATTTGACCTTGAGTCGATGTTTTGTGCAGAGCGTGAGCTCTAGAAGTTGAAATAAAGTGATTCCAGTGGCATTAAAAAGATAACATCCATACCTTTCTGGACATCTAAGGCAAGAAAATAAAATAAGGAAGAGCATGGAAATCGCAGCCTTCAAAGTCAAATCTCGCAATCTGCCAGTGTTGACCTTCGGTCATTCCAACTTGCATATCTGGAGCTACAGAAGTCCAATTGATGCAAACTCAATTTTTTTGGATTCATGACTCAAAGTTCTATAAACGCTCTAAATTTCAGCCAAAACGATGTCATATGAGGGAGATATGATTTTTCAAAGATGACATCTGAATTCTGCCAGCAAACAGGTTTCGTGAAGAAACGAGTCCAAATTACATTCCGAAGCATCTAAACCGATATCCAAGTTTTTATT
>Ga0307515_10021779_pt1 | contig 11340 bp, 16 predicted proteins | sample 17_EM_MG_FD_194513 | JGI IMG/M metagenome (GOLD analysis project Ga0307515, IMG submission 194513) | Populus trichocarpa ectomycorrhiza microbial communities from riparian zone in the Pacific Northwest, United States - 17_EM | ecosystem: Host-associated > Plants > Roots > Unclassified | place... | reverse complement strand
ATAAGGGAGCACAAGCGGGGACGCTTGCGCTAGAGGGCGAAATATAGCTAATTTGGACGGACAAAATGTCCGACATTGGCTAATGAACCTAAAGGTTATTGCCTAATGAATATTATTTCAACTGCTGTGGCTTCAGAATCAAAATTTAACCCCTTTAACATATTATCATCTAGCTCTAATTCAAAATTGTCAAGTCCGTAGTCCTTAGCAAGACCCCTTTCTATATAAGTGTAATTTACACCTTGAATGGTAATTTTTTTGCCAATGATTTTTCCTTCAAATACCTGTTGAACAACGGTTAAAATTCCAAAGTCATAATAGTTAATTGTGCCAACGCAACTCAATGAGTTTTCTTTTTGATTAATGTTTAAAATAATATTGTGTTCACTGCCATTATATTGCCAACTACCAGTCCAGTTACCGGAAATGTTAATTGTTGGTTTTATCCCTTTGGTAATTTTATCTTCCTTTATGGTTTCAATTTTAGGAAAATCTAATTTGTTTATATTCTTTATTCCTTCAAGATAAACGTCGATTTCTGGACTGTCAATAATTTTTTGGATCATTGACTTCAGACCAATTTTGAGGTTTTCTCCCCAAAACGGATCATTTATGTCATAGTATAGATACCTTAAATCTTTTAAATCAAAAGGAACATCCTCGGCATTCCTAGTTAAGATTATAACAGGTTTCCCAATCGCATGGGCAAGACCAATTTCATACAAAACATTTGGGTTTTTCCCAGTTAGTTCAGCAATAACAAATCTACAGGACCTAATATTTTGCCATATATCATCCATTATTCTTTGCTTTGAATAGATTTCATCCCCTCTTATACATTTTATGTTTAAGTCTTCAAGAGTTGGTTTTATGATGTTTTCATATTCGATTTGATATAAGTTGCTGAAGGGCATTACTACAAAGCATGAGTTTTCTACACTCTTTATCTCAATAATTATATCTGACATATTGTTCTAAGTGTTATTATATTATTTTCTTTTTTGCGCAATCCACAACGTATGCTCTCTAGACATAGCGTTTTCAGCATCTAAAACGAATTTTGAGAAGGCAGTTTCGTTGGATATTTGATGCCCTTCTTGTTTAATTATATTTAGCTCTGAAGTTGCAGTTGTGTAGGCTTTTTTATTCTCCTGGTATTTTTTTAACTGTAACCAACTAAAGCAAGTTGCTGAAAATGTAGAAAACAGACCAACAAAATTAAAATTGCTCATAGGAAATTTTATTAAAAAGCCAATTGATATAATTGCCAAGATTTGGGCAACTATTACTGCCCAAAACCAATTTTCATATTTCTTTTTATTAGTTTCAGCCTTATTGGCATACCAATCTATCTGATTATCAATTCTATAATCTAGATAATTTTTTTTTCTTTCATCGAGGGTTAATGCTCGGATCCTTTTCATTTCATCCGTTATTATTTTTAATGCAATTAATTTTGCATTCAGTACACCAATAAGGTCATTAAATTCATTATTAATTTCCTTTATCCTATCTGTAAATCTTTTATCAACTGTTGCTTGATCCAAGGCATTTTCAAAATACTCTGAGCAGGTTATATATCTCCAAGTTAAAGTTTTACAAGATTCTGCAAGTGCTCTACCACGATACCATACGTCTTCATATTTTTTATTCTTTATAACTAGTGATAAAATTGTGGCAGAAAGTAATAAGACTCCCGATATCACATAAACCAAAGTTTTTGATTGCTCTTGTTCATAATTATAAATAGATAATGCAGAAGCAAGCACCATTAGTAATAAATCCCACTTTACAAATTTTGTGTAAGTAGATTGGGCTTTGAGAGAAGCATTATCTCCTGCAAGAAAATAATTTGGAAAATGTTTATCTAGCATTAAGGTTTAACTTTAATATAATTAGAAATTTGATGTGTTCTCTTATCGAATGCTTGATCTATAAAATGGTTTGGATTGTTGCAAAAGTCTTCCCAGGAAACTAAAACACAAAATCTGTCTTCCTCACTCCACGAACATTTATTATTAGGTATATAATAGTTGTAAGAAAATTCCTTTACTACTGTTTGATCATCAATTTTAATAATTGAATGTGAACCTCCACATATCACGCAATTATTCGAACCTAAGTAAATGGAAGTGGTCATTCCTGGAAGTACTACACCTAATATTCCATTTTTTGTATTATTTACACCATGATATAATGATGCTTGTAACTCTCTTTTTATAAATGTTTGATTTTGTAATATGGAATTTTCTGATGAATTTGTCCCAATTAAATGTATAGTTACTGTTGAATCCGATAGATAATTTTCGCGTATCTTTCTCATTATGTAGTCTTCATCATTCGAGTTAATTGGTTCATGTAATGATTTATCAATCATATCTACGGCAAGATTATCATGGATATATTTTTTATAATCATGATCTTGAGTTTTAAAGGAAATAAAGCATTTATGGGCCATAATTTATTTTTTTATTTTACTCTCATTAACCAATTCTTTATCCTTAACAATCATAGCTCTTTCCCTCATAAGCTGTCTATCCATATCTAAATACATCTGCTTATCATTCATCATAAATCTTTCAAATAATTCGGGTGAGTCAAGCTCCATACATAAATCCTTAATTGATCTACTCAATTCCTCCATAAAAAACATGCTTTCTTTTCCACCATACTTCATTATTCTATACTGCATTTCTTGTATTGTTTCCATTAGTCTGTGTATTGTACTTCGAGAAAGCTCTCCTCGCCTTGGAATTCTTTTAGAATTAATTCTTGTTAATTCTAGAACTTCTTCTAAAATATCTCGCTCAGACCTAATGTTGTTATTACTTTCATCTATATGGTTTTTAAGAATTTCATTAATTTTCAGTTCAAGCTTGGGCCACCACATTTCGAATACGTCATTTAAAACTGCTGACTCCAATTTTGATTCTGAACCTGTGTTGTTAATGGTTGTTAAAAGCTTCTTAAAATCCGTTTTGTCAAACTTAGTTGCTTGAAAACTTGTTAGAGGTCCGGTTAGATCTGCATTGTCTAAATTAAATAATATTGTACAAACATTAGATTTCCCAAAGTTTTTGGATAAGGCACCTGCTTCAAATAAAATCCAAGGCTTGTTAATATTGTCTTTTGTCAAACATATAATCCCTGCATTTGAGCTTTCTAATTCGTTTGCAATTTCTGTTGACCAACGAGTTCCTTTCTCAATATCGTTTGGTGTAAAATATGGTTTGACAAATTGTAATACACCAGGAAGCCATAATCTAACTTCTTCCGCAAGTTTTTTACTCAAATCCCCACTCCAACTTATAAATACTTTTGATGCCATTGTTTTTTATTTTAATCCCTCTTTTATATACTCCTAATAATCTAAATATAATGGTATCCCACTAAAATATATATATGCAAATATTAGAACCTATTAGCTCAAATATTTGTCAAATAATTTAATTGATTAAAGGAAAAATTATTTAATGATTGGAAGATTTGAGGGAGCGTTAAATATTCTGTTAATTATAAATAAAAACTAAAGCCTTATAAATCACTTTATATTAATTATTTAGACACAAGGTATGTGCTAATTTCTTTAAAGTGAAATATTTAACTGGTTATTTATCGAAATGTAAAAAGATTGAACATTTTGAGTCTGTTTTAGACAATCGTCACCGTAAATGATAGCTATTTACTCTATCACCATTTAAAATCCTACAAATTCTGTTGCTTTAACTGTGACAGCTTTTTCTAGTGTAACCTGTAAGTTTTTACAAACTGTTTTTAAGTCGGCCATTGCTTGATCTGATGTTTTAGATTGATGCCATAAGGTAGTATTTGGCAAGATATAAACCTTTGGGTCATTGGCATATTTGAATGTTTCAAGATATCCTAATTCTTCCAAAGCGGTTTTTACTTGTGAATGTGATTTGTTTATGTCATAAGACATTAATACATTTCCTACTGTTGTTCCCATATTTAAGTTTTTAATTTTTGGAAATCTAAGCCAATAAAAAGAAATAAAATTACGGTTTCCCATAAAGAGGGTTCAGTTGATATAAAAAAGAGGTTTAATCGTGTGGTAATGAGGTTTTGGGATTTGAAATGTAAAAAGATTGAACATTTTATTTTTTGTTTTTTTAGGTTTGGGTGTCTTCCTGTAGCTTTTCCTGCGCTTAGGCTTAAAATTGCATTAAGATGCCCAGTCGAGCTGAGCATGACGGACTCACATAGAAAGGAGCGAATAGTTATAAAATAGAAGTAAAGTGCATTAAGATACCCAGTCAAGCTGGGTATGACGGACTCACGTTTGACCAACTGAGCTGATTTGTCGCTAGAGAGAAATAATTGCATTAAACAATTAACTAATCTTCTTCCCATGCATTCAAGGCCAGTCAGCGTTCTTGGGTTAGGGTTGTTAGGACTTTGAGGGGTTGCGAAGTCTTCTCAGCCAACCATTACTTAATACTCTTCTAAACTGCAATTCATTTCTTTCCGAATAAACTCTCCAAAGGTGACAGCAAAATTCAAGAAAGCAAGGCGCATAAAAATTGCAAAAGGGAGATTGCTTTCCGATAAATGGGAACACGTCCGACGGTGAAGAACCGACCTTCGCTATGACGCACATAGTTGGTTATGCAATACGCAAGCCCTCTCTTTCAGGAGAGGGCTTAGATCCTGCTCCGATTTTACATCGAAGGGTGAAGTCGAAGGTGTTCTTTTAAATCCTCCCCCTTACCCCCTCAAAGAGGCTATTGTGTGGACACAAATATTTGGTTTTATTTTTTGCCTCTATGCCGGCAGGCATCAAACTTTTGAGGCATCAAAAGTATGCAAAAATGCTTGTCAATCCCGCTATGTGCCCTTTCACAGGCCCTCGCTCATCAAAAAAACAGTGGCACTTCGTTTTGTTAGCCAGTAATAAATAAAAGTGTCTGCAAGAACGAACACAAAACCACTGCGTTTGAGGTTTGGTAGTGCTGGCTGCTCTCTTGTGCTACTGTTTTTTTGATTTGACTGGCACTGGGGATTGACGGTCGTTCTTGGCAAACACTGTGATATATTGAAGCAACTTAGCATATAGCCCAAAACGATGAGCAAAAAAGATGTGTCCACACGATAGCTCAAAGAGGGGGACATACATAGTTCAAGAAAACAGGATGCACAAAAAATTCGAGGAAGATTGCTTCGGGCGGTGAAGAACCGACCCTCGCAATGACGTAGTTTGTTAGGGAATTTCGCAACCCCACAACAACCAGAAACAAAAAAGTCGAGATTTGTGACCTCGACCTTCAGCTATTTACTCATTAATCATCGGCAAATACTTCGCTCTGTTATCATAAATAATCCAAAGCAAAATGGCAACAAACGGTAAAGTGATTGGTAAGCCACTTGTATCAGTAACCGTATTAGTTAAAACTATACCAACCATTACTGGGAAAACAACTATTGCACCCAAAGCTCTAGTCTTTGGCAGGATAATTAGTAAACCACCAACTATTTCGGCAACAGCAATAAGAGGCATTAACCAACTAACAGCCATAATTCCTCCCATTGCCTTCATCAGTGCTTCTGACATGCTTTCTGGTGGAGGCATATAATTAAAAAATTTATTTAGACCAGCATTGATAAAGAAAAGTCCGAACAACAGACTTAAAACGAATGTGATTTTCTGTTTCATATTTTTTGATTTGTGATTAAGGAATAGGTTTTCATATAAATTTAATCAAAAATAAGTTAACATTAATATTAATATGCGGTGCAGATACGACAAGTTAAATGGGCATTTGAGCTGTAATTTGTTTTATCCTTAATAAACTGTTCATTTTTTGGATAAATCTTCTAACAGCGTACTCAAGTAGTTCAATGTTATGGTAAATCCGCCTTGGAAACCCATTTCAATCATTTTTTCCATACGTTCGAGTGAATCATTTTTAATGATAATGCTCACTTTTGTGATATTGTTTTCTTCGCTGAAATTGAAATCCCAATCAGAACCTGGCAATTGCGGATTTTCATCAGCATCTGCAAAAGCATTCAACATTTTGAAATTGCTTGTTGGAGTTATAGATGTATATTTCTGAATAGCCCAATGTTCATTGCCTTCTGGACTTACCATGGCATAAAACCTTCTGCCACCCACTTCAAAATTCATTGCCTTTGTTCTTGAAGTAAATGGTTTTGGAGCCCACCATTGATCAAGAATTTCTGCTTTTGTAAAAGCATCCCAAACTAAAGAAAGGTTGGCATCAAATTCCCTGTTTACAAAAACTGTTTTTGAAGGTTTGTCTACAATAAAATCGAATAATAAATTGGTGTTCATCTTTTCTATTTTTAATTGATAATCATTTTGTTTTAATTCATTTAAGCTTGGGCAACATCTATCATCCATTCTATGCCATATTTGTCTCTAAACATGGCAAAATTCGAATCCCAAGGAATTTCAATGCTTCCACCTGCTGAAAGCCCATTAAATAACTTTTCTGCTTCTTCAGGGCTTTCGGCACTAACGGCTATTTTAGACCTGTTTTCGTTTTCATTTACTTGTCCCATGATTTCAGGGACATCATTTCCCATTAAGCTATTGTTGCCAATTGATAAAGCAATGTGCATGATCTTATTTTCCTCTTTTTCTGAAATAGGAAACTCATCGCTTGCTATATCCTTAAAGCGTGTAATCTTAGTAAATTCGCTGCCAAATACTGATTTGTAAAAATTGAAAGCTTCTTCGGCATTGCCGTTGAAGTTAATGTGTGGGTTAATAAGTGCCATAATTATAGGTTTTTAGGTTTTAAAATGAGTTTTGCTTTTACTCAATCTGGTTTATTTTTTAAGATTTAATAATAATTCATCAAGGTTTGCAAGTGCTGCAGACATACCTTCTTTAAAGCCATGTGTTACCATGTATTCTAAAACTTCGAGGCTGCCATATTGGGCGGTAACAGTTACGAATGTACTTCCATCAGCTTCGTTAAATATATTTGTGCATAGCGTTCTTGGGAAATCCGGATTAATAGTTCCATTTTCATCGCTAAAGCCCCTTAGTTCGGTAATGCTTTTTTGTGGTTCGATGCTTTGGTAATCATATCTGCTCCAATGTTTATCGCCTTGCGGACTAATCATTGCATAATGCCAAAATCCGCCCTCTTTAAAATCCATTGTTTTGGTTTCGGCTCTCCAAGGTTTTGGTGCTATCCATTGTTCAAGAAATTCAGCATTTGTCCAAGCCTCCCAAACCAATTCAAGAGCTGCAGCAAATTCACGTTTAACCACAATGGTTTTGTCTGCTTTGTTTACGATAAAGTCAAACAATAAATCACTTTTCATTTTGCTTAGTTTTAAGGTTCAATAATAATTCGTCAAGCTGATTGAAGCGGGTTTCCCAAATCTTTCTGAATTGTTCTAGCCATTTATCTATATCTTTCATTCGCTCTAGTTCCAGTTGGTAATAAATTTCTCTTCCTTTTTGTTCCTGTTTTACCAGCTCACATTCTGTAAGAATTTTTAAGTGTTTAGAAACAGCTTGTCGTGTGGTGTCAAAATGTTCTGCCAAAGCATTTGGTGTCATTGCTTGCAGAGCGATAAGTGTAATGATTGCCCTTCTAGTAGGATCGGCTATGGCCTGAAAAACATCTCTTCTCATTTTGGTAATTGAATAAATGAAACTAATTGGTTGCAAATATATATGCAACTATTTGGTTTCGCAAATTTTTTTACAAAAATATTTTAAGAAGTATAAAATTTAATACCAGAAAGAGGCTTACAGAAGTTAGATTGAGGTTTGTTACCTATTGCCAAACGTGAGCTAAATAAACAATGAGGTAACTGAAAAGGCAAATCAAGCTTTCAATGTTAAAAGGTTTGAATAAATTTTGCCTTGTGTTGTTGCTCTTAATTAAGTAATTGGCAGTGGCCCAAAATGCGATGGAAACTGCAATATCTAGAAAGTCGAAACGACCATTTGTTAAGTGTAGCAATTGAAAAAACTCTAATCCTATAGAAAATAGGAGAGGTGCATAAACAAGGTTGAACTTTCTTTTACCAACTTTTATAAACTTAAATTTTGAGGTTAAAGTAATACAGAAAACCCATAATCCTTCTGGTAAGGAGAAGATAATGAACTCGTGTAGGTTTAAACTACTGATGACGCTTTTTTTTAAATCAATAAATGTATCTAATGAAATAATCGAAATAAATATTTCGGTAACTACTGTTTTTTCTGTTCTATAAAACAAATAAATAAACAAGCTAATGAGCAAGGGTAGCGCTATGAAGTAGTAATTTTTTTTCACGCCTTTTTGTAAATTAAAAGTTTAAAATAGGAGAACTGACCAAAGGTGATTTCCTTTAAAAGCGTAAATTTTTTTATGACCTTTAAGTTGTTGATGTGAAATACCGATTTGAAATGAAATATTTTACCAACGAGTTGAAAAGCTTTGTCAATATGTCTTAACCAGTTGCTTGGTGTAAAATGATTGAGGATAAAGATTTGCCCGTTAGGCTTTAATACTCTATCAACTTCTGCTAATACTTTTTCAGGATCATCTACCACAGCAATAACGTGCGAGAGAATCACATAATCAAAAGTTTGATCTGGAAACAACAATTCTTCTCCATTCATTTGCAGCAGTTGGATGTTATCTACTTTCTGCTTTTTGGCAATGTCTAACATACTAAAAGAAGTATCTATTCCAGTAACCTGATGTGTTTTGTAAAGCTTTAAATGGCTGCCATTGCCAACGCCAATTTCTAATAATTGCCCAGGGAGAAGTTTATTTATTTCTTGAAATAGCTTATGCTTTTGTGGTTTCAAGAATAAATCTACCAATGGATAGAAGAAGGAAAAATAATTATAGAAATTGTCGGTTTGTTTGCTCATCTTCTAATTGTGCTTAGGTTATAGCTAGATTTAATTCAGCTTTAGCCATTAATTATCCATTTGCTAAATTAATAAATTTATATTTGCTTTGAATAGCAAAGTGCTTTTAATTTGAATATTTTTGAAAACATGAGTTTATCAACTACACTCGATAGCATTCATACTCAGATAAAGAAAAATAAAATGTTCCGCTACTTCGACATTTTTAATCGCGGAGCTTTAACAGCAGGTTTAGTAAAATTTTGGGCGAGCGATTTACGGATTTGTCAAATAATCATCCAATGGGACATTATTTAGAAGCTTATCTAATTTTGTGCGATGGCGTTCATTAGAAAGGGTATGCCTTAGGTAGTTGCTTGGCTGCAAAGGATAAAGCACCAGCAGATGGCTTGAAGAATAAGATTAAATAGTTTCCCACTTTCCCATAGCTTTGGCAATATCAATAACTGCCTGTCCTTGGGGTGTCATTAAACCTTCGGCTATCATTCTTTCGGCTCTTTCGATATTGGGTTTACTCCATTTGCTTTTTTTAGCATTTCTGGGGCTAAAAGTGAGGTAATAACTTTCATGGTCTCGATTTTTGCACAAGCTATCAATCCATCCAAAACACAAAGCTTCTTCTGTGCCTTCAATGAGATTAATACTTTCTACCTTACTTTTTTTATGATAGAGGATTAACCAAACAGACTTTTCGGTTTGGCTATTTTCTTGAAGCCATTTTCGCCAATCATTTCTAGTTTTGGCGTAAACAGCTTGTTTACCATCTTTCATTTCCATAAGATCAATTTTAATGAAAAACGTTTACTGCTACAATTACAATTGCTAACGCAACTACTAATGTCATTTTGCCCAAAACTTCCATCTTTTTAAATTGTGCTTCTGCATCTCCATTTATCGCCTTTTTACCAGCTAAATTAATCAAAATGATAAGTATGATTAGGATGAATACTAAAGCCAATTTAGTTATTAGTAGGGGGAGTGATGTAAGTGTTGCCCAATAAGGGGTAGCTAAGTACAAGCCAGAAATAAGTAGTAGGACGATTCCAATATTTCCCATCTTACTTAGTACAAGTGATTGTAAGCGAAGTTTTGTGGCTTCCTCTGCTGTCATTTTAGAAGTAATTGATCCTAAAAAAGCATGGGCAAAACCAGTTCCCAAACCCATGGCAAGGCCAATGAAATGGAAGATTAGCATTGTTTCTCTCATCGTGCTTAATTTTAATTATTAAGCAATTTAATATTTTGATTTGAATTTCAGTTAAAGCTGTTATTCATTGACTTTCTTCTACTTACTGGGACCGTTTGTACATATCAGAATATTATCTGCCATTACGAATAGCTATGTTACGGTTACCTGTTTCTTTTTTGCTTTGCTTGTTCATTCAAATTTGCTTTGAGGTGAAATGGTAAGTGGTTCCAATGTAAGCCAAGTAAAGCACCTTGAGCGAATATAAGTAATAACAACCTGGAAATGTCTTGTCTGGATTTTGACGGTATATTCTTTGATATGCTTTTATAGGTGTCATTTTAGCAAGATTGGCAAGTTAGAAAATGCCTATTTCGTTTAGGCATTTCTTGATAGTTGCCACATTTTTTTTGCACCTTTTAAATTGTTTGAAAGTTGCATTTCATAACTATTTGTTTTGAGGTGGTGAATATTTTACAATGTCAATACCTATTCCATTAGGATCTTCAATGGCGAAATGCCTGTCGCCCCAAGGCTCGTTGCGGATGTCAATTTTAATCACAATACCTTTCTTTTTGAGGTTGTTGTAAATTTTGTCAACGTCATCAACTTCAATAGTCAAATACATTCCTTGTCCAAGAAATGGCTTGTGAAAGAATGCCTGTTGACTTGGGTGATTGGGAAGTAAAAAACTGATTTCAGCTTCGTGATTTGGTGTATGTAATAAAAGGTAAAATTCGTTCTCAAATGTTACTCCGAAACCTAAATTATTGGTATAAAAAGTCTTGCTTTCTGCTAATTTTGTTGTTAAAACACCTGCGTTTAATTTCATCTTGTTTTGATTTTTAATTTTTGAATTTGATTGCGAAAAGGCATTTGTCGTTAGGCAAGCTATTGTTAGAATTGTTAGTAATCGTTTCATCTTTTTGTTGTTTAGATTTACGATATAAAATTCTATCAAATCTGCTTTTAGTAATTGTATAAATCGGACAGAATCATCTTCCAAATGCTTTACTTGGTGTAACACCATAGAAGTTTTTAAACTCTTTTATAAAATGGGCTTGGTCGTAATAGCCAATGTCAAAGAAGAGTTTATTTTGACGTAAACTTTGTAATGAAGGTTTAGCACGAAGAATGTTTTGGAAACGAACCACCTTTGCAAATGTTTTAGCAGTATCGCCAATGTAATATTCAAAAAGTCTGCGAAGTTGTCTTTGGCTTAAGCCAGTGTCTAAATCCTTTTCAATCTCTACAACTCCAAACTCTTGAAGAATTATTTCAATAG
>Ga0307515_10021778_pt1 | contig 11341 bp, 8 predicted proteins | sample 17_EM_MG_FD_194513 | JGI IMG/M metagenome (GOLD analysis project Ga0307515, IMG submission 194513) | Populus trichocarpa ectomycorrhiza microbial communities from riparian zone in the Pacific Northwest, United States - 17_EM | ecosystem: Host-associated > Plants > Roots > Unclassified | place... | reverse complement strand
GCTAACAAAAGTCTCCAGTACTGCTAACCGACTTCGGGCCGGTGGAGCGGGCACCTGAACGACATCTATCCGCGTGGAATCTGTCCTATGCGGACGCGCCCCGGTAGCCGTATTGATGAAGTTGAATTGCGGAGAGATATCCGATGCACCCACCTGGCTCCATACAGGTTGCAGAACCTCGCACGGAACATGGTGCTCGACAGCAGTGATGCTGGCTTGATAGACCTGAAGCAGCAGCTCCCGGTGACTTGCTTGTCGTGATAGGCAGATTCGCACGGGCAGGAAAGTAATCGTATTCCCGATCATGCCCAGGAGCTCGGGATCCTCACGCCCGGAAACGACGACTCGACATGTCAGATCGGAGGCGCCGCTGAGCCTCATGAAAGCGAGGAAATTCGCAGCTAAGACCACGGCGAACACAGTGATGCCCAGCCGGCCAGCGAGCTCTTGAATCTCCCTCGTTAACGTCGCCCCAAACTCGAAAGAATCGCACTTCAGCTCCGTATTCGTATGATCGATCAGCTCGTCGTCCAAAGGGAGCTGCGTGCACGGCGCAGACGCCATATAACGCCTCCAGAAGGAAAGGCGATATTCCGCCGCGCTGCTGTTCAACCAGGCTGCCATCGCGTCCAGGTAATCCGAATACTGGATCAATGGCGCCGCAGGCGCTGCAGCGCGACCGCAGTAGTGCTCATATTCCTGAACCAGCTCGGCGCTGGCGAGCCGGACCGACCAGCCATCCGCAATGAAGTGATGAATGACAAATCCCGCGATGTGCTCCCGCTCCGAGACGGTAACGACGAATGCGCGAAACAGCGGCTTTATGAGGTCAAAAGGAGCCCAGACGAGCTCCGCGAGCGCGGCCTGAATATGATCTTCTCGCTTCTCAATGGCGATCTCAGACAGGTCCACCTGCTCAAGGACACACGGTGCCTCGGCGTCGAATACGAACTCGAAACAGCCTTTCGATTCCACGACTCGACTGCCCAGAATGGAATGCCGATGAACCAAGGACTGCACACTTCGCTGCAGGGCCGGCTGATCGAAATCGCCGATCCATTTCGCTACGAAATGAGTGCGATTCATCACTCCGGCATCGGTCAAGCCGCTTCGCACCTCATTCCAGTAGTCGAGACTTGACGGCAGAAGCGGAACCTTTCCGACTTTGCCCTTGGAGACGAACACTGGCTTGCTCAAGGCCGAAACAATATCTTCTCTATGCGATCGTAGCTGCGCGTGAAAAGCTGCGCTCATGGCACCTGCAGGTGCCCGAAAGTGCAACCGGGATCCGCTAACCCACAGCTTGATTCCTTGCGTGCGCGCTTGCTCCAGAAACTCTGTGATTGCCTCAAAGCGCATCACGCGACTCCACAGATCGGGCAATCTGTGCGAGACGGTGCATCACCGCCTGATGCTCCGCTGTAGAGAGGTTCTGAACAGCCGCAGACCATTCAAGATGTTCGCCCGCTCTGGCAAAGCATCTCTGGAGCTGCTCTTGCAGAACATCATTCGTCACCTCGAAATCTCGGCGAAAGCCGTAATGGATGGCAGCATTCAGCGCGGCGAAGAATGCGGCGTGCATCGCCTGAATCTCCGCCAGCCGTTCCCAATCCAAGCCGAGAGGATTGAATGTCTCAGGCGGATCAAGGTACATCGCGTGCGCGGCGAGATTCATCCCTTCCAGGTTCGCAAACGAAGCCGGTGCCCGAAGCAATGTGAACACATTGCCCTCGGCCCGAGTACTGCCTATGGCCTCATACTGCGCCCGCAGCTCGGCATCGACATAGCGCGTGATCAGCACAATCGGCGTATCGGGCCGGCCAGCACGCGAGAGCAAGCGTGAGAGTGACCAGCCAGTTCCAACAACATCTACGATCACGGCCGGCAGCAAACGCTGCAAATACTCCAGATACGCAGGCGAAGGAAACGCGCGGGCCAGGCGGCTCGTGTGAAAGTACACCACTTCATAGTCATGGCCATGCCGATCCCGTATGAATTCCTGCAGCTTGTGCCAGAGAAAGCAATCTCGACTCGACATCAGAAAGCGCTCCGCACGGTGTTCCCGCTGAAGAATCAGGGATGCAAGGAACAAGAGCGGAAAATTGATCTGCGTCTGAAGCGACTCGAGTTTTCTCCAACGTTCCGAATACTGTGTGAGCCGGGCTTCCCGCATGCAGCGGGCCAAGCTATCCAGTCCTGCGTCGCTTAGTGCTTGTTCGTCCTGAGTGAGCTTCGATCCGGCAAAGAGTGTCCCGGTGATGCCGTGCGCCTGCGGGCTAACAACATCGCTATGAGTATCGTCTCCACAGTGCTGCGTCACACCGAGCCTGCTGACCTCAGGCCAAATCCGGCCGGACCGTTTCCCGTCTTCGCTGACGATTATCCGGTTTCGCAAGCCCGTTACATCAGGAATTAGCCTCTCTAAGAGCCTCGCGTCGTAGTAGTCACTGACTAGGAGATCCTCGGGGCGCACTCTCGAGACATTTTCTGCGATTGGGAAAACGTTGTCCGTTTCGTTCCTAATATCCCAAACGCTGCGACGAGCAATGAGCGTATCCCAGCAATCCCAAGATCTCATGCAGATGCTCCGAGCCGCAAATCCCTCTGTTCAAGCGTATGAAAGTCACAGCTGTTTGGCTATGATTACGACGCAGTTCTTGAGCCGCGCGGACATGCAATAGGATGTTCACTGCGTCGCCAAGACGACCTAACAATATTTGTGTAGCTTGATGCAAGCGGACAAACGCAATATGGAGCGGATGGCCGAAGCGGTACCGGACAGCGATGAGCAGGTGCTGCAGAACTTACTGACGCATTCGAGCTGGGAGCAGGGAAACGGCCAGGTCGGTGTCTTTGGTTGGCTTATCTCCACCGACCATGCTTGCACCTAAAAGACTGGCTCGAACGCCAACCCTTCTCCTCCTGCTATTAGCAGCAGCGCTGCCATCGCGTGCCGAGGTAAGCGATCCGGCGAGCCCGAATCCAGAGAAAGTGTCGGGATCCATCACTGTCTGGAGTTGGAATATTGCCGCCGAGGCCCTAAGCAACCTCGTGCCGGCTTTTAACCGACGCTATCCCCAAGTGAAGGTCAACGTCGTCAATATGGGGCACGGCGATGTGCGCGACCGGGCTCTCGTCGTCTGCGCGGCCGGTGGGCGTGGCTTGCCGGATATCGTGACAATCGAGAATCAGGCCGCGGAGCAATTCTGGCTCCAATTCCCGAGCTGCTTCATGGACCTGAACAGACTCGGCTTCGCGAGCATCAACGCAAGATTTCCTGCGTTCCAGAAGATCGGGCTGTCGGCCGGCGCCAAGACTTATGCGATGCCCTGGGACGCCGGCCCGTCCGCGGTTTTCTACCGCCGCGATCTCTTCAAGATAGCCGGCATAGATCCTCAATCGATACACACCTGGGACGACTTCATTGCGGCGGGAAAAAGACTGAAGGCGGCCACGAAGGGCAAAGTCGCGATGATTCAGGACGACAAGGGCAACGACGATGCTCTGTTCCGGCAGCTCGCCGTTCAAAATGGCTGCTTCTATTTCAGCAACGATGGTGAGTCTGTCACCATTTCGCAGCCCGGCTGCGTCGAGGCATTAGAAACGATCAAGAAAATGTGGGACGCAGGGATCGTGAGCTCCGCCGGCTGGGATCAAAAGATTCAGTCATTCAAAGCTGGCCTGACGGCCACGGAAGTCTATGGCGGCTGGTACGCCGGCACGATTAGCAACAATGCTCCGGATCAGGCCGGAAAATGGGGGGTGTTCCGGCTGCCTGCATTCAGACCGGGAGGCCGCAGAGCTTCCAACACCGGAGGATCGTCACTGGCGATCAGCTCGAAATCCCAGAATGCCCAGGCGGCTTACGCATTCATCTTCTATGCATTGGCAACGCGGGAAGGACAAGTATCGATGTTGAAGCATCGCGGCCTGGTTCCGGCGCTGCTGTCTGCGACGGACGATCCCTATGTCTCGGCGCCTCAGAGCTATTGGGGTGGGCAGGCCATCTGGGCCGAACTGCTTGGCACTTTGAAAGACGTGCCGACTTATCGGCCGACTCGGTACTACTACGAGGCCGCCGGCATTAGTGTCATTGCTCTCAGCAACTATATTGACGGCAAATACCCCTCCGCTGCCGCCGCATTGAAGGTTGCAGCGGACCGCATCGCCGCCTCGACAGGATTGCCTGTCGCAAAGTGAGTACCGAGCTATCACCCATCTGGCGCGCGCGCTGGCGTATTCGACGCGGTCCGTTAGTGCCGCACCGCACCCCCGCAGCACCTGCCGATACTTTCGCGAAAACGAAATATCGGCAGACACTGATCGCATATTCATTTCTGGCACCGTTTCTGGCTGTTTTTCTGCTCTTCTGGGCGTGGCCGATCGTTCAGTCCATGCTGTTTGCCTTCCAAAACTGGCGTGTGAGCCCGCCTACTTTCGACCCGGCGTTCAACTGGCTTCGGCTAACGTCCGATCCGCTGTTTCACGCGGCGCTACGAAACTCGCTTGCGTTGCTGATCATTCAAGTTCCGTTGATGATGTTGCTTGCATTGCTGCTGGCAGTTTCGCTGAACGAACGCAATCTGCGTTACCCCGGATTCTTCCGCTTTGCCTTTTTCGCCCCCGTGGTAATCAGCGAGGTGAGCTACTCGGCCATTTTCCGGCTGTTATTCAACGGCGATTTCGGCGCAATCAACTCTGTGCTGGGGGCGCTCGGATTGCCGCGTACAGACTGGCTCAACACGCCGGCAGGCGCGACCACCGTAGTGGTGGCGGCCGTCACCTGGCGCTGGACGGGCTACAACGCAATCATTCTGTTGGCAGGCCTGCAAAGCATTCCGCGCTACCTTTATGAAGCTGCACGGCTCGATGGCATATCAAGCTTCCAACAGTTTCGCTACATCACGCTGCCTCTGCTGAGACCGGTGATCGTGTTCGCGCTGACCATGTCCGTCTTCGGTTCGTTGCAGCTCTTTGTCGAACCCCATTTGATCACGCACAGTGGGCCTGCCGGCGCAACGGAGACGCTCGGCACTTACCTCTACAAGCAAGGCTTTGTGCATTTTAATTTTGGCTATGCCGCGGCGATTGGATATGTTGCGGCGCTGATTGCGCTATCCCCATCGCTCTTCAAGATACGGATGCTCGAGAAAAAGGCATGAGCTTCCTAAAGAAGCCATCGACACCACGTACACTGTTTTTACATGTCTTCTTGCTGCCGCTTGCGTTCCTGTGGCTTGCCCCTCTGTGGATGATGCTGGTGTACTCCACTCTGCCTGACTCGGAGTTCTACAGTCCAACCACCTTATTACTGCCAGGCTCCGAATTCGCTGACAACGTTCGGGCGCTGCTCGCGGTGACGCCGTTTACCACTGCTCTTCTTAACAGTCTCGGAATCGCGCTCATCAGCGCCATCGGTTCGGGGATTTTGTGCTGCATGGCAGGTTATGCGCTCGCGCACTTCCGGTTCTTCGGCGCGCGGACGGTGATTGGCGTCATCGTTGCAACGCTTACTGTCCCCTACATTGTCGTGACCATTCCCCAGTTCGTGATGATGTCTAGCGTTTTCCAGCTTTCGAATCACTGGGCCGCCGTGATTCTGCCGGCACTCTGCAACTCTATGGGTGTTTTCTTCATGCGCCAGAATTTCCTGCTTCTGCCCAAAGAGCTGCTGGACTGCGCGCGCGTGGAAGGCGTGAATGAGTTTGCTATTTTTACGCGCATCGCGGTTCCTCTGGTGGTCCCCGCGTTGACGACCGTCTCGATCATCGCGTTCCTGCAAACCTGGAACAGCTATCTGTGGCCGATGCTCATGTTGTCGCAACCCGAAACCTGGACCGCACCCGTGGCGCTGGGAAGTCTGGTGGGTACGTTAGACAGAGTTTTGTGGGGTGCCATCATGGCGGGCACGCTGTTGATGACACTGCCGGTAATACTTGTATTCCTGTTTCTTCAGCGTCACATTGTCTCCGGCGTTATCGCTACTGCTGACGTAAAGTAATTTCCCGTTCGCCGCACGGACAGTAGAACATGGCTACCCTAGAGCTCAGAAACGTCGGGAAGTCGTTCGGGTCCGTCAGCGTTCTCGAGAATTTCAACCTAACGGTCGGAGACGGCGAGTGCGTGGTGTTTGTCGGCCCGTCCGGCAGCGGCAAGACGACCCTATTGCGAATGATTGCAGGACTGGAAGACGTCACGTGCGGTGAGATTCTGATCGATTCTGCAAGAGCCAATGAGCTCGAGCCCGCGGCGCGCCGAGTGGCTATGGTGTTCCAATCCTGCGCGCTGTATCCGCATATGACCGTCGCTCGGAATATCGGTTTCGCACTGAGCATGTCCGGTTGCTCGAAGGATGACGTCAACGAGCGGGTCCGACGAACGGCAGAGATTCTTCAAATCGCGTCGCTTCTGAAGCGCAAGCCTTGCGAGCTCTCCGGCGGTCAACGTCAGCGCGTTGCGATCGGCCGCGCCATCGTACGCAATCCGAGAATGTTTCTCTTCGATGAGCCTCTGTCGAGCCTCGATGCCGATCTACGCTCATCGATGCGTCTGGAAATCGCCAAACTGCATCGGCAATTCGGCGTGACAACAATCTACGTTACCCATGACCAGCGGGAAGCGATGACGCTCGCGGACAGAGTTGTTGTACTGCGCTCAGGACAAATCGAGCAGATCGGTCAACCACTGGAGATATACGACCGGCCCATCAACAGCTTCGTCGGAGCTTTCATGGGCTCTCCCAAAATGAACTTCCTCAATGGCACGATCGTCATGAGCCCCCAAGGCCGAAGAGTCAGGTATCTCGACGACAAGTTTCTGGCTGTGACCGGGGTATCAGCGCCGCTGGAAGACGGTGCCCCTGTCAAGATCGGCCTCCGACCGGAACATTTCGAGTGCAACGGATGCACGGAGGTTCAATTTCCTGTGAAAGTCGAATTAGTTGAGCACGTCGGGGCGGCCTCGTATGCACATGCGCTGACGCGATCTGGCGAAGGAATCGTCGTGGAGCTGCGGCACCTCCGCGGCACGGCGCGTGGGACCGAGCTCATTGTCAGCGTCCTGCCAGAACGGGTCCATCTCTTCTCGCCAACCGGGGCACGGCTCAACTGATGTCGGAGCTCGTGTGCCCGGTTGGGCAGCAGGCCCGCTTCCTCGAGCAGCGCCTCGTCGATTCCGCACGAGCCTTCGTAGTGTAAATCTCCATGTGTAACGGTGACGCGATGCAGTTTTGCTTGAAGCATTGTGAGGCGCATGGTGTGGTCGCTCCCTGTGTGCGCACCGTCGGGCCGCGGGTTGATCGGTGTCGTAGACGCTAAGAGATGTTTCCGGACATTTTCAGGAATGCCACGAACTGTGCGGCCTCGGCACGGCTCGCTTGCTCCAGTTCGGCTTTGCCGATTCTATTTAGCAGTAGCCGGCTGAGCAGCTCGCTGGAATATCCACATCGCTGAGCCCTTTGGCGCACGTGGTATATCTGCTCGGGGCTAATCGCGCCGGTCGAGCGGGTGGCGGCGATGACGGCCGGCGGGGCATATCGCAACGTGTTCCTGACGAAGCCCAATATCTTTTCGCGCTCCCCGACCTCACGCTCCGGAGGGCAGTACGCCTCGGCTTCTTCGGGCGAGGCAAGCTCAGCATAGATGTCCTTGAAGAGCTGGCGCATGGCAAGCGCCTTCTGCTCCTGACTCGTATCGGCGCGCGAGAACTCCGCGATGATGCGATCGATGTACGCGGAGTACTTTGTCTCGCATGCTGCCATGTCGCCGAATAGTGCAGCGACGTTCTGCAGATAATAGTCCCGGTGAAAATGGTCGACGCACATGAAGCGGCCGTACTTGTTGCGGCCGAAGCGAATATTGAACGACATTGCGTCATCAAGATACTCGAGGTAGTGCCAACACAGCATCGGCATATAGACAGTCTCGCCAGGCAAAAGCACGTCGCGCCAGCCATTGGCTCGGTGCACGAATTCGTCCTTCTGCGTGTCGGACATCGCCTGCAGCGAGATGCCGGAGAACACCAGCGAATTGAGCGGCTCGAGATGTAAGCCGCTATGCGGCTCGAACAGTATGACTTCCTTGCGCCCGAACACCTGGTAAAGCAATACGTGACGATGATCGCCGTCATAGTGCAGATGGGCCTTGTTGCCCCTGTTAGCGATGAACAGGTTCGTCAACAGGTCGTAGTCTCCGTACTTCGGCGGCAACGACAGGATCTCCGGCCCGTCGACGCGCCTCGCCCGACAGACCTCAGGCATCCGGTAGAGCGCCATGAGTTTCGCGGGTATCTCGTGCTCGGTGCACATGAGATTGGAAGATGGATCGCGCTCGATGTAGTCCCAATATTCGCCGAAGGTCATCGGCCTGACGTTGGCATCGCCCTGCTCGGAGTCGCTCGTGTACTCGGGCCTCACCCTGAGATTCACCAGATCGAACTGCGCGCGAGCATCCTGCTTCGTCCGGATGTGTCGGATCTCCTCGCCCTCGAAAAGATTCGTGATGATCACTGGTTTGCGCTTGCAGACGTAGTCCCGGAAGAACGTCTGCGGATCCGGCATTCGTATCCTTTCGATCGATCTGGCTGTCATGGCATCCGCTCTTCTGCTGTGATGGCCGTGAGCCGCGTTGAGCTCATCGTCAATCCGCCTTCGAAGGTGGCGTGTACGGATTGAGCACAGCTGCTAAAGCTATGGTGGCGCACATACTTCATCTGCCGGCCGGAGAACTCGACGATGATCTGCGGCGACAAGAAGCAGTTACCTGCTGCTAGTCTGCTACGGACGTCTTTCTGCCGCCGATGGCGGGCTGCAGACAACGGAGCGCTATCGATCTGCGGAGTGTGACTCCTAAACGTCTGCGCGAGATTTGTCGCGGCGCCACTCACAGACTCGATGATGCCGACGATGCGCTGCGTCGTCGACAAAGGAGGTACGTGAAGGTTGCTCATACGCACCTGCCGTGGTTTTAGGAGCTGCTCTCCGTGCTCGAAATCCCAGTGTCGTGGCTCATATCACGCCTTCCTCATACATGGGTTGCTCAGCCGTCTGCTCACCGTGCCGCTGAGACGGGTCGGCGAGTGCCGGCGTGGAGGATTCGACGTGCCGCGCGAGCGCCGCGATCGTCGGCATAGAAAAGATGACGTGGATGGGCAAATCCAGCTTCAGCTCCTGTTTCATCTTTGCGCTCAAGAGCATGACCAGCAGCGAATGGCCACCGAGCTCGAAGAAGTTGTCCTCGACGCCTACCCGCTCGAGCTTCAACACTTCCGTCCAGATCCGGGCTATTTCCTCTTCCAGCGGCGTACGTGGCGCCACGTACTGCCGCGCGATCTGTCCGCCGATAATCGGTGCCGGCAGCGCCTTGCGATCCACCTTGCCGTTACTCGTTAACGGTAGCTGGGACAGGGACACGAAGAATGCCGGTACCATGTAGTCCGGCAGCCGGCTAGTCAGGTGCTCGCGGAGCTGTCCCGCAGACAGCTCCGCCTCGCTCACAACGTAAGCCACCAGGCGCGTATCCATCTCCGCATCCTTGCGCGCCACCACAACAGCCTGCTTGACGGCTTCGTGCTTTAGAAGCGCCGCCTCAACCTCGCCCAGCTCGATTCGATGGCCACGCACTTTCACTTGGTGATCGATGCGTCCGAGGAATTCCAACTCACCATCCGCACGGTGCCTCGCCAGGTCTCCGGTGCAATACATCCGCTGCGAGTCTCCAAAGGGCGAGGCGATGAAGCGCTGCGCAGTCAATCCACCGCGGTTCAGATAGCCACGTGCGAGCCCGTCACCGCCGACGTACAGCTCACCCGTTACACCGATTGCAACCGGCTCCAGCTCCCGATCGAGCACATAAACCTGCGTATTCCCGAGCGGCCGTCCGATCGGCACAGTGACGTGCTCGTCGCCTCGAGGACAGTAGCAAGTTGCATCAGCCGTTATCTCCGAGGAGCCATACAAGTTGATGAACCGGCATGATGGCAGCCGCTCCTGCAGCACCTGTAACAGCGCCAGTGGCAGGGTTTCGCCGCTCAGCGTCCAGACCCGAAGCCCCGCTAGCTGCTCGCTGCGCACCGCTTCGATCAGCGTCTTGGCAAGCGACGGGATCGTCACTAGCCGCGTAGCGGCGCTAGTTCCGATCAAGGCAGCCAACTCATCCGCACTTCTCGCTGTCTGCTCTGACGCGATCACCACGGAGCTGCCGCTGATGAGCGGGGCCAGCATCTCAAACACCGAATCGACGAAACCAATGGAGGTTTTCAGACACCCGACGTCATCGGCACCGAAGTCGCCGATCTGCGCTTGCGCTGCAAGCCGATTGACTGCATTGCCGTGGATCGCAGCCACGCCCTTTGGCTTGCCGGTGGAGCCCGACGTATAGATCACATAGGCAAGGTTCTGCGGGCTTGCCACGGCGGGCAACGAGGTGATCGGTTCGTCCGCGATGACGGACCACTGTTCATCGAGCAGCACGTTCGGTGCTGCGTATTCGCCCCGCAATCCTTTCACGTCCGACTGGGTCAACAGCAGAGCAGCCCCAGAGTCTACAAACATGAAGCTCAGCCTCTCCCCTGGATACGCTGGGTCCAGCGGTAGATATGCACCGCCTGCCTTCAGAATTCCCAAGACGCTCGTGATCATTGCAGGGCTGCGCTGCATGCACACGCCGACGACGACTTCCGGCCCGACACCTAGCTTGCGCAGATAGTGGCCGATCTGATTGCTGCGTTCCTCAAGCTGGCCATAGGTGAGCTGCTGACCTTCATGCCAAACGGCGACCGCTTCTGGTGCACGCCGGACCTGCTCTGAGAACAGCTCATGAATGCAGCGCTCGCGCGCATAGTCCATCGCGGTCGCGTTCCAATCCGCGAGCAGCAGGCGTCGTTCCGAGTGCGTCAGCACGCTCAGCTCGCTCACACTTGCCTGCGGTGCCGTCACGATCTGCTGCAACAAGTGCTCGAAATGCTGGATCAGTCGTCCGATCGCGCCACTGTCGAAACGAGCGAGATCGTAGGTCAATGTCAGCGACAATCCATGACGTGTGCTCACGACAAGATTAAGCGCGTAGTGCGGCCGCTCGATGTTGTGGGCCTGAGTGATATTCAGCGGACTTTCCAAGGCGACCGCTTGAACCGGCTGGATTGGATAGTTCTCGAAGATAAACAGGCTCTCAAACAGCGAGCCTTGCTGTACGCCGCTGTAGCGCTGGATTTCTGCCAGGGAGCTGTACTGATATTCGATCAGCTCGCTGTGCAATCGCTGCAGCTCCTGCAGCCACGCGCCGATACACGCCTGCGCATCCACCTTCACGCGCAGCGGCAGCGTGTTGATGAACAGCCCCACGCG
>Ga0307515_10021777_pt1 | contig 11341 bp, 10 predicted proteins | sample 17_EM_MG_FD_194513 | JGI IMG/M metagenome (GOLD analysis project Ga0307515, IMG submission 194513) | Populus trichocarpa ectomycorrhiza microbial communities from riparian zone in the Pacific Northwest, United States - 17_EM | ecosystem: Host-associated > Plants > Roots > Unclassified | place... | reverse complement strand
TTTCTTAACATGTCCCCATTTCTTGCATAAGAAAACATTGGTTATTTTTTCCATGTTGTTTGTTGACATATTCTTATGTTTCCTCACTTTAAAGGTTGTTTTACCCTTCTTAACACTTTCAAGTTTTTCAAGTTTCAATCTCTTTTTTTTTTAACACACATGGTCAATAATTCATTAACTGATCATTTTTCCTTATGTGTGTTATAAAAGATCTTAAACGAGCTATATTCTGTAGGGAGAGAGTTTAAAATGAAATGAACCAAGAATGACTTGGAAATCTCAACCTTTAAGGACTTCAATGGAGCAGCAATGTCCCTCATTTTCATAATGTTCTCGCGCACACCCATAGAATAGTCAAATGATATATCTGAAAGCCTTTTCATTAAGGTATTGGCCAATGCATTATCAGAATGAACAAATTGTTCCTCTACGGCCTTCAAGAAATCTTTTGCCTTGGAGAATTGAGGGATGAAACCCCTAATACTCTTACTTATATGAGACTTTATAAGTATTAAACTTAAACGATTAGATCGCTCCCATCGATCATAATCAATCTTTTCTTGAGCATTACTTTATTCCGTGAGGATGAGTAGTTCATCCACACGCAAGACCAAATCTAAATCCACACACCCAAATGCAAAGTGGATACTTACCTTTCAATTAGCAAAACTATCACCACATAACATAGGAATACTAGATATGTCAACAAAAACAGTAGAAAAAGCTGCAATAACTAAGAAAATATTTTAATGCTAAGAAACATATATTTTGTTTGAATTAACCAATGTCAATTTAGTAGTAAATTCTAACCTTCTTGTGGGTAGATGTTGCATCATGCATAGAACTTACTAATTCTATAGTAATAAAACTAATAAATAAAATACCAAGAATAAAATTTATTCACACTTGAGAGCCTAGAATAAAATTCAACATTCATGTACATTTATTATCTTATTCCAATTAAATCATAAAAAATAACAACCTCCCTGTAGGGTCAAGTCATTACCTTTTATAAAATAATTGCAATTAAGTCATGTAACTTATAAGCACATTAATTTAATAAACCTAAATATGATCATCAAAATAACTTAAGATGCCATAGCTACTCCTAAGTTAATTAACATCACAATCTCATTATAGTATGTTTAATTATCAATTAAAAACTTTAAATCGATATACCTTAATAATCATGTAAACTATTTCATGATTTAATTTTTTATCATCATCATCAATAATAATAATAATAATAATAATAATAATAATAATAACTTTCTACAAATAAATATATATAGTACAATAACATTTGGAATTGTATTTAAAATCATTAAGAGACCAGCAATATCAAAGTCATATAAATCGCATGGCCAAATTACTAATCTCAGCAATTTGAACGAAAAAGTTGGCACCTCATTTTTTTTTAAAAAAAAATTGTGTCTTCAAAGACCGCAATGAAATCTTCTCGGCGACCCCTTCATCCCTAGACGTGCTGTGTAGCTTCATCATCTCCGGTTTGGTGTCGACGATCAATTTTTTCTTCTTATTTTCTCTTTCATTCTGGAAAACCATGCTGACCCTCTAAATTTTTTAAGCAGCCTTTCAATTAGTTTTTCCTTTAGATCTAGTCCTTGTTCATTTGATTATTACTTTTTGTATTTAAAATAATATATAAAATTAGATTATTTTTTTCAATTTCATCCTCCTTTGATTTTTTTCGGTAGATTTGATCCATATTCTTTTGATTGCTATTTTTTTTTTATTTGAAAGGATTTTCAAGATTGGTTTTTTTTTTTTACGATTTCATCCTCCTTCAGTTTTTTTTCCTATCAGACTTGATCCTTATTCTTTTGATTTTTATTTTATTTCACTTTGGTAGATTTGTTAGATTAATATTTTTTTCTCGATTTCATCCTTCAACATTAAATTTATTGGGAATTGAGCTTCTTGATTGGATTTGAGTCTAGAATTTCACGGGTTGCGAGTTTAGAGGATTAACTCAGGTTTAGAAGATTCACCGGGGTTTGCTTGGTTTTTTATAATTTCCAAATAAATGTCAAATGATTAAATTGCACTTTAAATAAAAAAAAATTAACTAGCATCCAGGAGCATTTTCATTTCTTCATCCTATTTTTTTTGCAATGGATTTGACCAAGGGGCAATTCACCATTTTAATAAATATGAAATATTTTTTAAAAACAAAAAATGGTTGGTGTGTCCTTCCACATGAGGCGACGCCTCCTTCTAGGAGGTTTCTTTTCACTTATTTTTTTTTATTTCATCCTTCGATGTAGTTTATTTTGAAAAATATGCTTCGTGATCTTCTTTAGTCTGATCATTTCAATCATGTTATCCTAATCTTATATATGACCTTGGCAATAGATTTGGCGGTTAACCCAAGTTTTTTTTTTTTTTTTTGGTTTTTAATATCTTTTTTTTCTATTTTATACTTCAAAATTAAGTTTTTCTTAAAAAAAAAATTAAGCTTTTCTTAAAAAAAAATTAAGCTTTGTTGTTTTTTCTTTTTTATCTTCTATTAAGTTATTTCGTTCACATTATCTAACTCGCGAGGTATGATAGCCTTATATTGGGTTTTTTAGGTATGATAGCCTTATATTTGGTTTTTTTTTTTAAGTTTACTTTCTACGAGCTTGTCCCAGCTTCACAACAAGGATTGTAAATTTCGCAAGCTAGATCGGGTTAACTCAATACATTCTATTTTGTTATTTTTGTCATTTAACATCATCTCATCTTGTAATTCAGCTTTATTATTATTTATGTTTTTTAACAATCATTCTTTTCTTTATATTTATCGTTACCAACCTTTCTTTTAATATTCAGTCCATCTATCATCACTGTTTTTCTATCATATAATTAAATTAACATAGATTTTTTTATTAAAAAAAAAACACACGCTAGCACCACCAAGCATTATTTTTTATATTTCAAAAATATCACCTGACCCGTCGCAAAGCACGAACGTTCTATCCACCAGAACCCAGATAATGAAAGTACACTATTTGTAGGGCATACGTGACCTGGACAAACCTTCCGTGCTCACCATCGTGCAACCCCCCGCGCATATTAGATTCTTTACTTATCCCCCCTCTGGTTCAAGTGCAATGAGTTGACTCTTATTTTTGGTCAACGAATCTGCTTATTTGTTTAAACCTTGCAGTTTTATTTTATATATATGATTTCAATAATTTGTTTTCCAGTTTTCTTGATATAATCATGCGTTAGGTGATCGATCTACTGCTCAATACTCATTATTCCACAAATGATTGTTAGTTGTTATGGGCCTTATGGCTGTGCTGGAAAAATTCAAATTTAATTTCTAATAAAAGCAGAAATGATGTCAGGCCTTGTAAATATGCTTTTTTTTATAACATAAGATTTATTAATCAAGAAATAAAAAGGTATTTTATAACTGTAAATTACAAAAAATTCTGCTGCTACTCGACATTAACATATGTGCACGATAAACTATAGAACAGAGGTAAGAGCATGGGTAGTGGACCATTTTCGAAGCTAGTTTTTATTTAATTATGGAAAAATTAAAATAAACATTTGAAAGAGTTTCAAGGATTAAAATTTTGAAGAAAAAAAAGATTTATTTAGTCAATCTGTTTAAGGGTGACCTTTATCAATTTGTTTTATGTTTAAGTGTGAAGGATATGTTCTCTAATAGTTCAAATTTCAACTATTGAAAATATAATTAGAAAATTAGGTTTAGTTTTTTTTTATCTAAAATTCTATTTTTAACTTATATTTACAAGAAATTAAGTAATTCATAAATAGAATCTTAATAAATTCATTTCCAACATTAAAACACTAGTAAATCGATCAAAAAAACACAAAACTAAATTGAACAAAAAAAATTATTCTTTAAACTCGATCCAAACGAGATGAAAGTTTAAAAACATTTTATTAATACTTTTTTATTAAAAAAAATCTATTAACATCATAATAAAGTTTTTTTTTTTTTTTTTTTTTGAAATGAAACCAATCTGATCATCATTTAATTCGGTTGGTCATAATGACCAAACCAAAGGCCATGAAATGGAATTCGAGGCCACTCTGCCAAATTCTTGGCACTGCTCCAGCCCAAATTGCCAAGACACGCAGTCCAGCTAGTTATGCCAAAGGTGAACTGTTCCCCAGGTGGCGATCTTAAAGACTGATAGTAAGACGAGGACACACCAGAGACCTTCAGCAAAGTAATGAAGTCTAGATATAGACAAAGCTCAAAGACGACATCCAGAGAGAGGTAACTTATCCATCAGGTGGCCCCAAGGAAGCACCAATAATGTACGTGAAAACTGAGAAAATTAGAGACTTGAGCTCTTTCAACTTAAACAACAAATAAATTTTCACGCCTGTAAACCAACTTTTTATCTGTTTCCATCTTGAACTATTTCTCTAACAGTGTGAGGTTACACAAATGGAGTACGTACAGCATATAATACAGAATCAAACAACCACCACTCCCAAAATCTCACCTATCGGCTTACTCGTTGTTGTTAATGCATTATTGGGCTGGAAAAGAAAGATGCATGAGACAGAAACAAGTTACACCTTACTTGAAACTTCCGCTACCAAGCAAATCCCACTGACAGGGACTTCAGTATAGTCACTGAAATGAATACTAACCAAGTAAGAAATCAAGAAGCACACGACGAGGGAAGAAAATGAGGAAAAGAGAGGCTCAAAATCAAAGGAAACGGGGCTGAAAAAACAAGAAAGCAAAAGGGTTTTGCATGCACAAAAAGTACTCGTCAAGTTTCAGGAGGTTACCATGTCTTATTCAATCAATCAACGTTAGGTGTCAAAAGAAGTGATGCAATAACTTTCCTTCTTCTTCGACTCTCACGTACGTAGCATAACACTCGTAATCAGCATGCTTCTCATATCAAAATAAAAGGAAAGAAAGAAAGAACCACCCAAAGATCAAGCCTGCATGCCCGTCAAAGCCTTCATTTGAATATGATTTTCGAAGAATCAGCAGCAGAAGAAGCCGTAGTTAGCAAAGCTTCATAACATACTCCTAATCTCCTAACCCCAAACCCCAAAAATCTTAGCAAAAACACCATGAACAACCATAAAAATGAGCACAACAAACATGACATTAATTAACCACAAAAACCAGATCCAAAATAGCCACCGCTCTCAACATAGAATCCTCCAAATCACACGTAGTCAACCCCTCCACACCACTCTAGACAAGGTTGTTGGAAGTGAAAGTAGGTTCTAGTAATGGAAGAAGGCAAGGTTGGGGAGTAAGGAAGAGTTATGGTTAGTCTCATGGCCATTCTAGACAGGAAAATTATGAAGAACGAGTTGTGATCATGGGATTAATTAATTATGAAGAACGAGTTGTGATCATGGGATTAATTAATTATGAAGAACGAGTTGTGATCATGGGATTAATTCAGCGGTCTAAATTGTTTAAAGAGGATGCTGCTTGGGTAGATTTAGAAGAGCTTAATTAATACTCAATTTCTTGCCTTGATTATTGAGGACATGAATCTCATAAGAAGGGGAATTGTTATGAATCTTAGGAAAGATCTTACGTGGCAATTAGTAGTTAGTAATTAGCTATTTATTTAGTTGGTCAGTTAGAATTCTCTTAGAAGTTAGGAGGAGGGAGATTGATTGTATAAAAGGAATGGTTGTAGAGAAACTTGGTAATGAAGAAATAAGAATTTCAGTTTACTAAAACTGTCAACTTTCTTTCTCCTCCTCCTCCCCCTCCCCCTCTTCTGTTATACTCTTATTTTCATTCTCAATCACTTCTCGAGTCTCTCGGTGGGAGTTCACGCTCTTTTGGCTTACTTTTAGCCACGCGGGGCGGCTATCCGCATGGTATTGTTAAGAAGATTTTAACAGATTAGAGAGAAGTGAAGCGGTGGACCGGAGTGCTGCCTTCACAGTTTAGGGTTTGGTGAGCGAAGGAAACAAGGAGGCTGAGGATTAAGGAGGTATTTGATGATGCGTATTCAACCGTTTATTTTTATATTTTAAAAATGTTTTTAAAAAGTATTAATTTTTTTTTATTTTAAATTTTTTATATATATTTTTTTAGATATTTTAATATACTGATATCAAAAATAATTTTTTTAAAATAAATTAAATTCAAGTAGAAAGGTTCGGCGGTAAGAGCGTGGTGGAATATACCATCTCCCATTTTATCCCCTCTTCTCTTCTTCTTCCTTTCTATTGATTTTGCCTCCGTTGTTCTGATGAAACAACGAGCCGAAATCAGGGATTCCCAGGGTTTGGAACAGCATAGCCCTCTAAACTTAGTTTCATTGGCTTACAAACATCCCTGTTATTACATGCTGCCAAGGTTAGCGAACACCGATGTCCCCTGGAAATGCAATCGGCAACCGTCCCACATTAGCCAGCTTGATCTATTTACACCCACGAATTTTGAGAATGCTTCCACTGCTGAGGGGAGAACACATCACCATATCATCCAGGCAAAAACTACTTTGAGGGCTGAAATTGATAAACGAAACAGATCCTTATACCAGCTCTCCCGAAGTTGCTGTACCCTATGATTTAAACCCAAATTCTCCACATTGCAGGGGTAAGAATCAACTAACCTTACAAACACATTTCACAATTGTAGATCATATTCATCTTGGCCTTGATAGTCCACACCACTTGCTAGCAAACGAGAAGATGCGTTCTACTGATAAGGAAAAGTGATGGCAACAACTAAAAGCTGGTTTATCTATGTTCAGTAATCAATATACAGGAGTTGTGACTGCCGCAAAGCCAAACCAAATGGACGAGAAAGAAAAGAACGACCATTACACTCTATACACGCCAATAACATGCGGGGAGGAAATGGAGTTATATCAAAGTTACAATAAGAACTAGATATCAGTCCACACAAAACTTCGTACTGTGAAGGCACACCACAAATGCACTCATGTACTCGCACACTATAAAATGAGGATGAGGAGAAGGACAACGAGTACAACGACAGCAATTCCCAGTAGCCACCAGCACTGCCAAAATGAAATAGCAATATCACGATAACAACACTTTCAAGAATGAAAATACTTCAAGGACAGAAGGCCACAAATAATAGCTAGAAAGATAATCCCAAGTCCAAATTTCCACTCGAATTATATTTTCTTTAATATAAAAGTTGAGCAATATAAATAGCACAATTAAATATGAATATTCTTTTAAGATAGATTATAAAAGGGAACTTGTGTGTTTTCTTTAACATATGATAGAACTATTTGGTTTTTTGCTTTATATGAATGAACTTATCTTTACTTTTACCCGACTTTTTCCACGTTTCAAAAAGGCAAAATGGTGCATGACTTTATAACCTGCCTTGTAAATCTGTGCTATTTTTTTCTTATCCTGGACCCTGGCTGCTAAAGGAAGGGGAAAATATATGATGATAATTTAACAAACCCAATAAAGACAAATTGACTCGTTACTGATATTTATAGTGATTGGAAGCTATTTCTGCTGGAATGAGTTATTGACTGAAAAATAATAGCACTGTTTGTGAAAATGACAAAAACTGTCACATCTTTTCCACATTTCAAAAAGGCAAAAATAATATGAACCCAAATACTCCAGGCCACGGAAACTACATTGCAGAGGTAAAAATCAACTAGCCTTACAAAGACATTTCACAATTGTAGATCATATTCATCTAGGCCTTAATAGTCCATATCACTTGCTAGCAAACGAGAAGATGAACAAGGAAAGCTGATGGCAACAATAACAGCTGGTTTTATCCTTCTATGTTCAGTAAGCAATTACAAATGGACATGAATATACAGGAGTTGTGACTGCCATGAAGCTAGTTTTATCCTGAATTCAATAAAAAGAAAACAGAGATGGACAAGGTGATGGACTATGTATCTTTAACCAAGTGCAGGATGTCATCCCTTCATATTAGTTTATATCCTTCATATTGTAACATTTTTCTTCTACTGATTAAGAAATGACCTAGCATTTTATATCTGAAAGCCAGTTTTGTCCAAATGCTACCACAAGGCATAACATTGAGTTAACATTTATTAGCTCAACTTAATAGAATTGACTACTTACCCATGAGCATTTAGATTTCACGGTTTTCGAAGCCTTGGATAGCTGAACTCTTGCTTGCGTTGTTGCAGTAGCAGAAGAATCAATGTTTGAGTGAATATCATCTGTTGTAATGAAAGAAATAAATTAGATATTGTAAGAGAAAAGCAAAAAAGGCCACAAGTGTCAATTAAGAGTAACTGGCACAAAGGAAAAATCCATCTTATAGGGATTGGGGACTCACCAATAACCACACCCTGGTCATGAACTAGAACAGCAAGATCCTTGAATATTTCATTTGCTTCTCCAATTTGTTCCTCTATGTCTCTAATACCCTGTTCCCTTTCCTCAATTATGGCTTCATTAAATGCGACTTCATTATCCAGAAGTATTACCTCCTGCCTGCACGTTTTTGTTCAAGGACAAGAATCAATGAAGGTTGTTTGAATCTTCCAACAAAAGCAACAACGCTGCTCTTTTTTTCCTTCTTTGAAGAAAATGAATCTACAAGGGGTTTGTCAAGATTTCAACGAGAACAAAAAAGGGGGGTCTCAGAGTGGATTAAGGGTAGCTAGTTTGCACTGGTATGTTAAGAAACGAGCTACACAAAACACATTACAGAAAAAGACACACGATTACAATCCAATTACGAAAAGGAAGGACAAGCAGCAACCCAACGAGTACAAACACAACCACAACCGATGAAAATTGACAACAATTACTTGCTCAAGCTTCTGTACAGACAGTGTAACTGATTTGACTCTGTACACATCAACAGATTTGCAAATTCAACTGTTTTAATATATCCCGACATACTTGCAAATGACAACTCAAAATTCCGAAAAGAAGCAGCAGAAACTTTGATACACGAGTCAAGAGTAGGAGTAGGCAAATAACACAGATACCTTCTCTGTTCCCTTAAAAAAGGTTGGTTATCTTGATCCATACTAGCGATCAGATATTCACCAGAGCCAGAGCTGTATCCCAAAACAAGAAGAAAAAAACCCAGCAAAGTTAACAAATTCTGAAAGGTAACAGCAAAAAAATAACAGGCAAAAATTAAAAAGTAGAAACAAGCAAGGTAAGTAAAAGTTAGTGTACGCACGAAGGAGGCAAAGAAGATTGAGGAGGAAGAGAAGGAGAGTAAGTGGACTCGCGCTCAGAGGCAAGCTGTTGGACTTTCTGGAACTCTTGCAATGTGATTTGAAAATCTCTTGCTAGCTTCGCATCTTCAATTTTCTTGCTCGGCTTCAATTAAGAATCACAGTCACAGTTAGTAGCATAAAAATCAAATTAGCAAGGCAATAAAAAAAATACATTGATGTCAGGATCGTGGTCGAGTTCGCTCAACGACTTGAGTTTAGCAGAAGTCTCTTTAACTAACTGCAGAATCCGTTGCCTTGAATTATGCCTGTTAATGTGATTGAAGAATCGATGTTAATTAATACATTGATTTACAGAGGAAGCGATTGACACAAAAAAGGAAGACAGACAGTTTATGTCGGTGTTCAGGAGTGTCCTTGTCGGTTCCGATGGCATCGACAAGACGACGGAAGCCGGCAACGGCTGTGTTGATTTGGAAAATACCGGCCGCCACCGCTTGGGATGGGCTTCTGGAAGTGGAAGAACTGGAGGAAGGTCTCTTGCCATTTTGAAAATCTTGGAAGCTCATGATCTTCCGCTTTCTGTCTAAAAACCAGTAGAGTGATTTGGAATTGAAATGGAAATAAGAGAAGAGGGCGAGCAGTGATCCGTTACTGTGCAAAAAGGAAGAAGAATATGCCAACCGGTCAAAAAGTCTTACCAATAAAATACTCCCATTTATGAAGTAAAAATAAAACTACAAATTAGTCCCCAATTTATTACATTTTTTATGAATCAGTCCCAACACTTTAACTTTTTCTAGTTTTGGCTCATACTATTAGTTGGACCTTGCTGTTTAAAACTAGTTATCTTGATAACCCATACATAAACGAATTAACACCAAATAGCACCTATGTTTCATTTCAATATGAATTAATTAATTTCAATTCTTAAAAGAAAAGATATATATGAATAAATACAAATCACTTTTATACTTAAAATACAATATTCTATATTATTTGGTTAAGTGTCCAAATATCAACCTGCAATATCTTTTTTTCAAAAAAAAAAAAAAAGAACAGATAGCTAAAGTGAAGCAATGTTAGACAATTCCAATACTTTTAATCAAATTTAACAAATTAAGTACATTCTTGACTAACCATTTAGTATTGTGGCTGCGGGTGAGGTTCATCCGGAGCCATAGATATTGTTGTTTGGTTAAGCAAAAAACATAATTTTTTACTGGTAGGATCCACCATAAACTGTGGTTATACCGCAGGTTTACCAAAAGCACAAGGAAGCAACTCTTTGCTGCTTCTTGCGCGGAGAAATCATATGAACAATGTAGTCATGCTCCACTGTTCACGTGAACAGTTTTAACCTACTTTTTGTTTCTTAAAATTATTTTATAACCTCAATTTTAAAAATATTTTTAACCAAACACATTAAACTATTTTTTGTTCAACCTCAATTTCAACCATAGTTTTAACCAAACATACATAAATATCAAATCAACCTCAACTAAAAATATTTTTTATAAAACAACTTTTTTCAAACCACAACCACAAAAAAGCTATCATAATACCAAACAGACTGTCTAGAAAAAAAAACTTTACGCAAACAATGGGTTTTCCATGAGTTGTAATCTTAAATTAAGACGTGGATTTTATTATAAGCTTTGTATTTGAACTCGGGTGTTCCTAAAAAAAAATAAGTTACTCGTGGAACTATAAATTCTTTAATACTTAAATAAATAAATATAAGAGAAAAATTATAAAAATACAAGTACAAGAGCTAAATAGTAAATATAAAAAAATTATGACCGATAAAAGTTTATTATGTTTATATGATAATCTAAAATAAATTAGCTTTTTATATAGTTTTTTACGGATAAAGCTGATATTAAAATTATAAAAAAAAACTTTGGACAGGTAATAAGTTTTTCATGGGGTAAAATTTCAGATTAAAACATAGACTTGATTATGAGTTTTATATTTGAGCTCAAATATTTCTGAAAAAATAAATAATTAATGTAACAAGGATTGATACTCTAGGTCAATAAACATAGGAGAAATAGTTTCATCAAGTTCAGACTTTATTTTTATATATAATAATCACACAAGTCAACTTTCTCACTATTGAGAGATGTTGGTTTACAATGTTTTGTACCCAAAGGACTAAACTGAAACTTGTTGCAAGA
>Ga0307515_10021776_pt1 | contig 11341 bp, 8 predicted proteins | sample 17_EM_MG_FD_194513 | JGI IMG/M metagenome (GOLD analysis project Ga0307515, IMG submission 194513) | Populus trichocarpa ectomycorrhiza microbial communities from riparian zone in the Pacific Northwest, United States - 17_EM | ecosystem: Host-associated > Plants > Roots > Unclassified | place... | reverse complement strand
TACATCAATGGAGATTTTGGGGAATTTCATTTTTGTATTCAAGGAACGGGAGCTGAATATGGTTTTACTGATGTGTCTCTCTTTTTAATACTTGATGGCAGGTTAGTCGCCTTATGGACCTCATTGTTAATAGTCTATACAGCAACAAAGAGGTGTTTCTTCGGGAGCTTATCAGGCACGTTATTTTTTCTTTCCTTTTCTTTTTCTTAATACTTTGATGCACTGTTACATATTTATATTTGCCTGGAAAGCAAGAGAGGGCATAGTGATTAAAGCATTTCTCTATTTGGAAGCTTATGTAATAATGGATGCAAACAGTCAATAGACTCATTAGTCTTGTGTTCTTTGCTTTTGGAAATTTATATATTGTTGCTTAAATTTTGTACTTTATGAATTTATGTTCACAGTAATGCGAGTGATGCCTTGGACAAACTGCGATTTCTTAGTGTCACTGACTCTGAGCTTTTGAAGGATGCTACTGATCTTGACATTCGTATTCAAACTGATAAAGATAATGGGATTATAACTATCATGTAAGCTTTCTGAACTTCATCAACTGTTAATTATTGATTTTCCATTCGATTCAACTATTCCAACATGCGGTTCTTTCTTGCAGTGATAGTGGCATTGGTATGACTCGTCAAGAACTTATTGATTGTCTTGGAACTATCGCACAAAGTGGAACTGCAAAGTTTTTGAAGGCATTGAAGGTCTAATATTTTCTTTAAGCTGTATTGAATTTTTTATTCCAAGTGTTTTGCTGGATTGCTTGAGTGCTTAAAGAATTCATATTTTCTTAACAGGATAGCAAGGATGCTGGTGCTGACAACAATTTAATTGGGCAATTTGGTGTGGGCTTTTATTCAGCTTTTCTCGTGGCAGATCGGGTATGACCTTAATGTAAAGTTTGGACATTTTTCATGTTTGTTATCTTATCTACATCAATATAGAGTTTCCTAGTTTTCACTAATAAACCTCTCCTTGTTGAAAGGTTGTTGTCTCAACAAAAAGCCCACGATCTGATAAACAATATGTATGGGAAGGAGAGGCCAATGCAAGCTCATATACTATAAGAGAGGACACAAACCCAGAAAATCACATTCCTAGAGGAACTCGCCTTACACTGTATCTTAAGGTCTAGCCTTTTTTTCTCAAGCAGCTTGTTTCCTCTTTCTTGAATAGATTTGAAACTCACCATGTTTTTTTATTTGTTCTCCCTACTTCAGCGTGATGACAAAGGCTTTGCACATCCAGAACGGATCCAGAAGCTTGTGAAAAACTACTCACAGTTTGTTTCATTCCCAATATACACCTGGCAGGAGAAAGGATACACTAAAGAGGTCAGTTTTCTCAGTTACTTTAATTTTCTGTTCTCATTAATACTCTCAAAGATCATAGCAACTAGTCTAATTTTGCACATTTATCTATTATTTCTTGTTCTGTTGAAGGTTGAGGTTGATGAGGATCCAGCTGAGGCCAAAAAGGATGAACAAGACGATACCACTGAGGTATGAAGCATAACTTTGTTATCATTTCATGGTTCTTCAAAATTTAATCCAGTAGCTCTTTTTATTATTCATTTGCTGTTTCTTGTGACAGAAGAAGAAGAAGAAAACAAAAACTGTTGTTGAGAAATACTGGGACTGGGAACTTACTAATGAGACCCAACCAATATGGGTGGGTAAAGATTGGTATATTTGGATGTTGATTAATGCTAACATATAGGAAAAGGTTTGATAAATTCTCTCGACATGTGCAGCTTCGGAACCCTAAAGAAGTTTCTACAGAAGATTACAATGAGTTTTACAAGAAAACCTTTAATGAATACTTGGAGCCTTTAGCGTCTTCTCATTTCACAACTGAGGTAACAACAATTCTCATTCTGGATGTGATAATGATTATATTCTTTTCTACAATTAAAATACATGATTGGATATATGCTTCTAAAATTGGATGATAGTTATCTAAAGGTCAAGGCCAATGAAAAGTGGGTAACTTAAACTTGTCAGGCAAGGAAAAGTACATGTGTTATGTCCCTGTCCTCTAACATGCTGTGCAATTTTTTATTGTTCTCTAAATGTTGAACTCTGAAGTCTTAACTGGGTTCTTTTCTCATTTGCCTCTTTTCATTTCTTGCTAAGCTGGTGAAGGTTGCTCTTGCAGGGTGAGGTGGAGTTCAGGTCCATACTTTATGTGCCAGCCATTGCTTCCACAGGAAAGGATGACATAGTCAATCCCAAAACAAAAAATATCAGGCTCTATGTAAAAAGGGTCTTCATTTCAGATGATTTTGATGGAGAACTGGTTAGAGAATGTCATCCTTCCCTTCCTTTGACTCCCACCTCCTAAACAGATTTGTACTATATGGAAACTGTCATACTCATTCTTCATATTTTATGCTGGCTCACTTTTTTTATTTTTTGCTTGATTAGTTCCCACGATATCTAAGCTTCGTGAAAGGTGTTGTGGACTCCAATGACCTCCCCCTCAATGTTTCTCGCGAGATTCTTCAAGAAAGTCGCATTGTATGAACAGTCAACATTTATTTGTTTTTTCCAAAACCTCTGAGGTTGTGGAATTAATTTAATCTGAATGTGTCATTTTAATTTTCTTTTCTGGCATTCTTGAAGGTGCGGATTATGAGGAAACGCTTGGTTCGAAAGGCATTTGACATGATTTTGGGCATTTCCATGAGTGAGAATAGAGAAGTATGCTATTTCTTATGAAATTACTTGTTTCCTTTTACATCTTCAATGAAAGCTCATATCACAGGATGTCAAAATAATTCTGCACATTGCTTAAGTGTGAATTTAGATATCTATGGGTTTTTTTTGGGAAGCCTTTATGTTTTGTCCTCCATTGAATTTTGTTCCACAAATTCTCTTGGTATTTCTGATGCCTTCCTTCTCTCTCTCTAATTCTCTGGATTGTACAGGTTTTTTTGGGAAGCCTTCATGAAATCACCTGTTTCCTTTTCCATCATCAATGATATCTCTTGCTTGAGTGCTTTTCATTTTTTTAAATAAACCATCTTGCTTTTGTTGTAGGATTATGAGAAGTTCTGGGATAACTTTGGCAAACACTTAAAATTGGGTTGCATTGAGGATCGTGAAAACCACAAGCGTATTGCACCACTGCTCCGATTTTTTTCTTCCCAGAGTGAGCAGGAGATGATTAGCTTGGATGAGTACGTGGAAAACATGAAACCTGAGCAGAAGGATATCTATTACATAGCTTCTGACAGTGTAACCAGCGCTAGGAACACGCCTTTCTTAGAGAGACTCCTTGAGAAGGATCTTGAAGTATGTATCTCACTTGAAAAAACAATTCCACAACATTTTAGTTAATGTTCTGTGATATATCATGAACAATCATATGAATTCTCTCTCGGTGTTATTTCTATAGGTGCTGTTCTTGGTTGATCCCATTGATGAAATTGCCATCCAGAACCTGAAATCATACAAGGAGAAAAATTTTGTTGACATCACCAAGGAAGACTTGGATTTAGGTTAGTTTTTGAGATAAGGCGTGGTTGTTTGTTATGTTTATTCTTCTTTTGTAGGCTTTATTTCTTTTGGAATAAACATCTTGTATTGGAGTGACTATCTGAAGAAAATCTTGAAGATTTGATTGTTGTTTTAGGCTCAATTACCATAATCATACGGTTCTATGAAGGTTATGGCTAGTGGTTAGCTCTGATCTTAATTTTACTCAAGCTTTCTCAATTGTGATATCGACTGGAATAACTTTGTGGGGAAAGTTGAAGAGAACGATCCATTGGTGCTTATTGGTTTCAACTTGGATGTAGATTTAAGTTATTTGACCTTTTCAGGTGACAAGAACGAGGAGAAAGAGAAGAACATGAAGCAGGAGTTTGGCCAAACTTGTGATTGGATTAAGAAGCGCTTGGGTGACAAAGTTGCCAGTGTACAAATATCAAATCGCTTGAGCTCGTCACCCTGTGTCCTTGTGTCTGGGAAATTTGGTTGGTCCGCGAACATGGAGAGGTAAAGTGCTCCTGTGTTGCTTGTGCCGGTGATTTATATGTCAAGCATCCCCACCCCTCTGCTGCGTGCTTGTTTAACCTATAAATCTTATTTTACCGTAGGCTAATGAAGTCACAAACAGTTGGTGATATGTCCAGCTTGGAGTTCATGAGAGGCAGAAGGGTGTTTGAGATCAATCCTGAACATGAAATAATTAAGAACTTAACTGTACAAGGACATTCCCATCCATCTCTCTGTTTTTCATTTGAGTCTTAGTGACTCCAGTGACTCGCACTTACTTTTATCCCCCTTTTTTATTCCCTGTAGGCTGCATGCAGGAGCAACCAGGATGATGAAGATGCCCTAAGAGCTGTAGATCTCCTTTACGATGCAGCTTTGGTTTCCAGTGGATATACTGTGAGCATTTTTGTTGTTTTCTTAATTATACATATATAAAATTACATTTAACCTTGCCGTTGTGTCTCATTTGGAGAATATAATTTGCCAACTTGTAATTGTACTTCTTGGTGTGGCCTATGGAACTACATGTTTAATTATTTTTACCTGTTCAAGCAATCAAGGTGACCCTAAACAATTCGACTCGTTTCTCAACGACCTTTGCATTCGAACTATAGTTTCTGGCTGTTCTCTGACTTAGATTTTAATCCATGCAGCCTGAGGATCCAGCACAGCTGGGTGGGAAGATTTATGAGATGATGGGTATGGCGCTATCAGGGAAATGGTCAAGTCCTCCTGAGATTCAGCATCCTGTATCTTCTCAACCAGGTATCCCAGAAACATTAGAAGCAGAGGTGGTTGAGCCGGTTGAAGCTGATGGGCAGAAGTGAGAGGGGAGGGGACGCAAAGAACAAATGCAATTTTTGCTGCTTCATTTCCATGTTTCATATGCGTATATTTATCTAGGAGGGGGATTATTAAGGCTTTAGTTCATAAATGGCAGAGGGGAATTGTGCAAGACTGAGCTGGACTGATGTTGCCTGAATGCTTCGAAATGGTTGTAGTTAAATGATTATTTTTGTCTTGTTCGCGTTTATTCCTTGCACTTTTAAGATTAATTTGATGTAGTGGATGGGAGACCGCAACATTTATTAAAGACAAATGACAGGAGACCTGAACAGGCAAATGATGACTGATTCTTCAGTAACCTTTTATGGGTTCTTACCATCCTCCTCAAATGATACATAAACATGGTAAACTGCCAAGGACATCATGTCTGTGGGAGATGGAGCGCATGGCCAGAGTGATGACACATTGCGTTCCAAGAGCACGAATGTCTAAACCAGAGAGTGAAATTAATCTTGGTGTATAAAAGCTGGTTCAATATCCTTAGGTATGAAAAAAAAGTCAAAAAACAGAGAGAGTTCAAACCAAAGTTGGGGGAGAAGAATTTGAAATGTTTCAGAGCAGACCACGGAAATGAATTTGCACTTGTGTCGTGTGATGGTTATTTTTATTTTTTAAAATTATTTTTTATATTATTATATTAAAGCGATTTAAAAGAATTTTAAAAAATTAATTTCAAGAAAAAAAATTTAAAAATTACAAAACATGATTTTAACTGTAAAAACAAATAACTTCATAATATGTTTGGTAACGTTAAAAAATTGTGATGCTAAACATGGGGCCCACCAACAACTAAGGTCTGATATTGGTTATTGGTGAAACAATTTCAAGTCTATTTATTTTTGTGTTTTAAAAATATTTTAAAAAAATTTTATTTTCTTTGCTTCAAATTATTTTTTTGCATTTTCTGATAGTTTTGATATTCTGATGTTAAAAATAAAATTTTAAAAAATAATTACTACCATAATAAATAAATGTTTTTACCTATGTTTCATGTGATTTCCCTTGCAACATCAAACTTTTTATTACTCTTGTTAATTTTAATGACCACACTAACCATACTTAACAATGAAAATTCTACATGTTTGTTTAATCATTTTATTATCAATATTATTTTCAACAACAATTTTAACCGAAAAAAATGAGTAGACAATACTAGTGTTTTTAAATAAATAAATAAAAAATATTAGACTCAGATAATTGACTCGTCTGGATTAAATAAACTCGATTAAATCAATAATATGATTGAAAAAATAGAAAAAATAGAAAATAAAATGAACTAAACAAAAAAAATTTCAATGATTAATTGAAGAAAATAAACGATTGTCAATATCATGGAAAGATATTCCCCCAATATTTTTAAAAGGTCTATATGATCCTATTTGATGACAAAAGAAAAAATTAAATGAGAATGGAATAACCCTATAGAAAAACAAATTCTAAAACTTAATTCTCATCAAATCAAATGTTGAAGGATAATATTGAAAAAAAATCAATTTCAAAAAAGAACTAAAAACTTGTCCTGAATCAGCTAGCCAAATCCACGACCTGTCGTGAGAATAGAATAACCTTGTAGAAAGCAAATCGAATAAAACCACAAAGCTTAATTTTCAAACTCACTCACTCAATGTTGAAGGATGAAATTAAAAAAAAAACAAATAACATAAAAAAAAAACTCAAGTCAACTTGAGTTAACCTGACAAGCCTACAACTCAGGGAATGAGACTGAGATAAGTCTACAGAGAGGAATGTGAAACGAACAACGAAACTTAATCTTAGACAAACTCAATGTTAAAAGATAAAATTGAAAAAAAAAATCAATTTTAAAAAGTAACAAAAAAAAACCAAAGTCAACTTATACTAATCTTCCAAACTCATTACCTCGATCATGGGGCCGAGATTATCCCATGGAAGGCAAATCCAAAAAACTCACAAAGCTAAATTCTCAATCAACCAAATGGTGAGGGATAAAATTGAAAAAAAATCAATTAAAAAAGATCCAAAATAAAAAAAAATAGCAATAAAAAAAATAAGAACCAAATCCGATATAAAAATAAAATGAAACAAAATGTTAAGGGAAGAAATTAAAAACAAAATTCAATTAAGAAAATGATCCAAAACAAAACAAATGACAATCAAAAGAATAATTATCAAATTTGATATAAAAATTAAATGAAACAAAATGACAAGGAACGAAATTGAAAAACAAAACCAATTTAAAAAATAAAAAAAAAACAAACAACAATCATAAGAATGAAAATCAAATCTGATACCAAAACAAAATAACAAGAAACCTTTCAACTTTGGCAGACCAACATGATATCCAAGGAGATAAGAGAGAAAAGAGATGGGAGAAGACATAAAAGGGCATTAGAGCATCACCATTGCACCTCTATAAACACGAACCCTATCACCAAGAAGGTCTCACCTCAATGGTTCTAACACATCCGAGGATGGTGCTGGATAGCTGCTGGAAGAAACCGCACATGATGACCTCTTTCCACATGCTAACAAGTGCAATGCACACGCCGACCAAGTTATCCTTCTTGTCTTTTTCAATCCCTAAGACATTTTTTTCAAATTGGATTCTTCAAGCCTTTATTGTTTTGGATCAATAAAATCATATTTGATTTGCAAAATTGAGCATCAAACGTGTTAGATTTCTTTCCCGATATTATGGGATCCCCATAGCTAAGTAACAAAACCAAAAAAAAAAAAACTATCAAGTTCAATCTAAAAATAAACAAATGTGAAATGATCAAATTAAGAAAAGATTAAGGGATAAAAGAAAAAAAAAAGGTTGATGTAACAACCTTGAATTTTTTTTAAAAAAATCTACTTTCTATGATAACGACCTTTTAAGTAATTCAAAAACTCAAGGGTGAATTTCTTTTTGTGCACCTTACCAAGATTACGGTAGAGTTTCCCTTATATTAGGAACACACCAAGTTATCGATAATTTTTTTTATCTCATAAATCAATATCATAGTCAAGTCTAATCATCATGAACATTTCTCTCATCAACACAACTCAAGGATAACATAATGTATTTTTTCATGAAATCTGAACAGTGTGATTAAGAGATAATTTCCACATGAATTTATATAGTTTACTTTATTAAATGATTAATGAAAATTAAAATTTAGAATATGGTAATTTTTAGGATCTTATCTTAAATAATATAAAATTCAATATGGATACATAAAATTAACAAAGGGTTACAAAATATAAATATGATGCTTCATAAAACATGATTAAAAGTTCAACATGGAATACCTCAAATTACGATACATATCAGTTTAATATATTTAAATTATAATATTAAATTCAATAACAAAAAGTGGCATTATAAGAATTAATGGGTCGACTTTGGAATGACAAGGACCTCACAATTACTTTATTCCATCAAATTAGATTATAATACAATAATTTTATAAGTAAAACGTGTATGTATTTAAAAATAGCTATTTAACTCATTAATCTAGCTATATGAATAATTTCAACTACACTATTTTCAATCCACATATAATTTATACATATATTTAACTCTAAGGCAAGCTTAGTTTTCCCGGCAATTAGACATATTGATGCCACTAGCCCTTCCACTTAGTTAGTCTAATAAGATTTTCTTAGTTATTTGAACACAGATGCCACTAGCATATTTTCGGTCAGCTAGTTTAATAAATCACCCCGGTCATCTAAACACAAATGCAACTAGCCCCTCTTGGACAACTAGTTTGATAAAATCTTCATTGTCATATGAACATAAATATCAGTAGCCCCTCTCAAACAACTAGTCTAATACAATATTCTCGATCATTTGAACACAAATGCTACTAGTTTAGTACTCGTGCTCTATTACAGGTCGGATTAGATGTCAATTTTAGTGTAAAAAAGAAAAATATATAGGTGTTTTTTATTTTCTAAAAAAAGGAAAACTTTAAAGGGTAAATTAGACTTTACATCTTGTAGTTTAATTATTATTTTTCACTTTACCTCCATTTTTTCATAAATTACTGTTTATATCTTCGAGTTTATAAGTTCATAACACATAAAAAAAACAATAAAAAATATCAAATCATTTACAAGATTGTCATTATATTATATTTAATGACTAAAAAGCTTTTATATTAAATATAACAACTTTTTCATTACATTAAAATAAAACTAGTCACCACCCTCACTCTTTTCTCATCCCTTCACTATCCACCATAAAAAAGGTCTATATCTATTGCTCCATTATTGGTCATTTCTACCCCCACACTCTCTGATATTAAATTTTACAATCATAACAAGTGAGGATTGCTTCTATTCAACCCTTCAATTCAATCACATAATGTAACCCACTTAATCAAACAGGTCAAACACAACTCAACTATCTTTTTTGAGATCGATTTGACAACAAAAAATTTCAAGCCATAATTTTTTATTTCTTAAAATAAATTGAAAAGACATCATTTTTTATTGACATGGGTTGACTCAGCTCAAATTACCAAACTTGCCAAACGGATCATGAACCCGTTTAGGTTAAATAACTTGACTTTTTGGGATCAAATTATATATTATATAAACAACTAAAACAAAAGGAAGATTCACTATAACCCCTCTTATATTTTACTATTCACCACTACAATGTAATGACTATTTTGTCATTCCTATCAAAAAATGCATGCCTTTGGACCAGGGTAATTTTAGTATTTTTACAAGGAGTTATAGTCATTATTGATTTTTTTGGGGATATTTTTGTCTAATGAATGTTTTAATGAACAATAAAATAACTAAAATACCCCCAAGAGCACAAAAACAAGTGGTCTCAGGTAGGGGCATTTAAGTATTTTTGTTTCTTCATAAATAGTAGAATTACACATATGCCATTGCATGCAAAATATTGAATTCATTGTAGTCAAGGGTATTTAGGTTTTTTTTTTTGGTTAATTGTAGGTTTGCTTGAGGTTAATAACATAATTTACCATTAAAATAATAATCTTATATTTAAAAAGTTGTTGGCGCATGCAAAAGAGCACCCCCTAGCGCGTTGGAATCGCCACACACTTTGGACGGCGCATGCGACGATTTCCAACATTCAAAAATGGGCTTTTGTTGTGTTAGTTTATTCCTCGTTGTCTCCTCTTTTATTATAGGCGGCACATATTCTCTTAATAGATTTCCAACATTCCTAGTGACTCTTTCTTTTTTTTTCTTCATTCATTTCTCTTTTTTACCCCGATAAATACACTATAATTTTCATTGTTATAGTTATAGTTATTTCATATCCATACCTTTCAGTTGTAATTAGTGTTTTTAGTTATTTTCTCTTTTGTTAAAGTTTTGTTTATTTTCAATTTAACCATTGGTGTTTAATTTGTATATATAAGGTATTTTGATTCAGTCCTTCTACTTTTAATTTCTTATTTTTTTCTTTTGTCCTTTTTTCAAAGTTTTTATAGCTTTCAATTTTATCATTTAAATCAAGTTTATGATTTTTTTTTCAATGATAATAATGATTTTAATTTAGTCACTTTTCTTTTGAATTTTCATTGTTTTTCTTAGCTTTCTTGTCAAAATTTTCATAATTTTCAATTCTATCCTTAAAATCAAGTTCATGATTTTTATTTTCTCAATAATAATAATGATAATAATAATAATCATGGTAATATTAATGATGATGATGCTGATGATATTATTGATAATAATAGTAATAATGATGATGATGATGATAATTATAAAAATAATATTATTATTGATAACAACAACAACAACTAAATTAGTAATGGTGGTGGTGACAACAACAACAACAAAAAACTTAGTGTTGATAATAATAGTAGTAGTTGTTGTTGTAGTGATAACAATATTGCTGCTTCTACTACTACTACTACAAATAACAATAACATTAACATTAACATGAGAGAGAAGAAGAATAAGAAGAAGAAGAAAAATAGTGACGATAATAAAAATAGTAATAGCAACAACAGTAACAACAACAACAATAATAATAGCAACAACAATAACAACAACAACAGTAACAACAACAACAATAATAATAGATAGTGGTAATGACAATAGTAATAGCAACAACAGTAACAACAACAACAATAATAATAGAAATAGAAATAATGATAATGATGGTGATGGTGATGGTATTACTTATTAATAATAGCAGTGATAGTGATTTTGAGTGTCATTTTTTGAATTGCTATTTTTTAAAATCCTTTTGTATGATTAGGCCTTTTTTTTTTTCAATTTCATCCTCTAATATTTAGTTTTTTAGAAATTAGACTTCATGATTTTTATAGATTTGATGCTTCAAGTTTAATGACTTGGGTCATGGGTTTAAAAAGTTAACATATTTTTTTAAAATGCTTTATAAAACTTTTTATTTTTAATCGGGTTATTCCAGTCACATAATCTTGATCATGAGTTCGACAGAATGTCTCGTGTTAGTTTGGATATAATTGGAGTTTTTACATATTTGTCATAAATGTCTTTTTATA
>Ga0307515_10021775_pt1 | contig 11341 bp, 6 predicted proteins | sample 17_EM_MG_FD_194513 | JGI IMG/M metagenome (GOLD analysis project Ga0307515, IMG submission 194513) | Populus trichocarpa ectomycorrhiza microbial communities from riparian zone in the Pacific Northwest, United States - 17_EM | ecosystem: Host-associated > Plants > Roots > Unclassified | place... | reverse complement strand
GTTTCAGAAGTTCGGCTGGCTCAGAGAAAAGTTAAACGACATGTCGTTTATTAATGGACTACACGTCTTTCAGGTTCCAGTCTCTTTTACAGAAGAATTATTTTTACAATCACGGGCGGCTACAAAAAGTTAAGCCGAACAATTTCCACCTCGATGTGATCATGTGGTAGTATTGAATCAAGAATTCTCAAACCAAGTTAAAGATGAAAACTTCCAAGTAAGAAACTTCGAAAATTTATATACTCTGGAATAATTCGGGTCCAGGTTTCTGTCCATTTCAGTCGAGGTCTAAACCACCACCATATGTACAAACGTACTAGATGAAACATGATTTTGGCAGATGACAAGAATCAGTCTCGAATCACAAAAAAAATGGAGCCTAATACCATGACAGCAATGCTCAATATCATAGCTGAACCTTGACGCACCCAATCGAGGGATCAGTGATAGGAGGATCACTTCATGCGACCTTTTCACTTTGTTGCTGCATGATCTTTTGTTTCCTTTTAGTCTCCAGGTGCGAAGCAAGTTGAGCACACTTCCTCTTGGCTTGTTCCAACTCTTTCTCTAATTCCTCAACCTGATATTTGACCAATAAATACATAATTTGCTATTGTTTTTCAAACTTCAAAACTTAGTCGTGATTTACAGAATTTTTAAGTCAAGACCAAAGGTGATGCGATGCCGACTCTACCTACCGTTTGTTTCAATTCAGTCTCCTTCTTTGCGTATTCTTCACACCTGTAGAAGGTAGGGTATTGGGTGTGATTTATTGACCAGAAAGTATAGGACCGCAGAAAAATCAAGAAAAGCACTAACATTATAAGTTAACTGTTAAATTTGAGTGAGATTTCAGTAGTTCACTGTATGAAAGGTCTAAATGACATTGGATATTTCATCAGAAATGGATCTCACACACACGCGCACACTCAAACACACACGTAATTATCTACAATACCAAAATTTAGAACTAGTAACATTTTTGGCCTCTTCTTTGGCTGTCAAGCTACCTCCGAAGGAAAAAACAATCATGTCCTTAACAACAGAGGCATATTCCATTATAATTTCCCAGAGCTTAATTTGAAAACAGCATGCAGATATTAGAGCGCGGTCAATGTAAGGCATGATGCTACATTCTGAACTTCCAGATTGAGTATAAAATATGCACCTCATAAAAAGTTCGATGTTCTCTTCACATATCTGATCAATTGGCTTAGATCCAAGACCATCATCAGATATAACTCCATTGTAAGATCCCTGCAAAAAGAGGCAATGAACCATGAATGTTAACATATTAATGATGTTCAGACAGCAAGTTGTTTAAAACCAGGTAATAATTCTTCTGGACATGTTGATTGTTTGTCCCAACTCTTTTTTTTTCTGCTTTCAGGCGCTTTACTTAAAAGCAAAGGTAAAAGTACCAAGTGTAGACACCTAGAACTTAAAACAAATGATTGGGTGACAATTTAGCTACAGATTGAGAAAATACAAGTCTCTTCCAAACAGTTTTGAGTGTAAATGGCCAAGGATGTTAATGATAGAACTTCATGTAAGTCAGTCTGCAAGTGCCCATGGTGAGCAGACGCGAGGGGTCAAGGAAATAAGCAGTAAGAAAAGGGTGAGTTGAATCACTTACATCTGCCAACCCAATAATGGACTCTTCCACAGGTAAATCACTCTGGCCGGTGCTTCCAAGTTGCCTATTGCTCCTAGTGATAGGTTGATCCAGATGCATTTCCTCTTCATTAGTTGGAAGATCAATGTTATGCCGGTTAGCAGGCAATGGCTTTTGTGTTTTAACTGCACCTTGCTTTTGAATATCAAGTGATTTGACACCAGGAGGCAGAATTCCAAGCAAGTGACAATGGCGTTTCCTGTCTCAAAAAAAGAAAAAAACACTCAAGTTTAGATTCCTTGTCCTGTACATAAGCATTCAAACACAGTTCACATAAATAAATTAGTTAATAACCCTGTTGAATCCTTTATTCTTTCATCGATGATTGCAAATGAACGCTTACAACAAATAAATACTATTGCAATATAGTTGAAAAGTGCAGCCACTATAAGCAGTTCAAGGCTTTGAATATCTTAGCAACACAAACTATTCAATTCACAAGTTCACAACTGCCTCGTTGCCTGTGGTAATCCAATGATTTGAACTTTGCCCCTAAATTCATTAATACCATTCCAGAATTTTATTTCCTTTGTATTATACTCAAGATTCAGCAAAACCCAATCCAAAAAATGTAACAATCCCATCTAGAATTTCTGCCAAAATTGTTTCTATGTATGCACACATAATCCAAGTTAGAGCTTATGTTGAGTTCTTTTGGTGTCAGTCATGGCACAAATCCAGCAGAGCCAACAGGGTAAGGTAAATTGAAAAGGAGAACAAAAGAGAAGCCCCCGTGTCATTAAATAGGATTTTCTAAAGATGCTTCACAGGACCAACAGAAGGCAAAGCAAATTTTGCAGTTTGCAAGCCAATCTTTCAATATTGAGACACAAAATAAGTCATTTCCAACAGTGTAAAAATATCTCAGCAAAGGATTTCAAGGACACCTTCCTCTCCCCCATGAGAAAGGGAAAAAAAGGAAATAATTACTACACATGCATTCTCCCCCCAACAATTTCCAAGATTTGCAAACTGCAAGAAGTGAAAATACAGTAACAAACCAGTAATCCATAACCATCTGTTTCAGTCTAGCTTCCAATCGAATATACAACGACGACCTCTCAAAATCCTGCTTATCATGTGCAGGTTCTATAAAATTTGCTTCAAGAACTCCTATAATCAGAAAGCAGTAAGTAGCTGACAATTCAAGGAAAAACATTAGACAACAGAAATTGAGAGAAAAGTTTGAATACCAACAACACCGTTCCCTTTTACTGCAGCATCACCAGTGACTTTCCAGAAGGGCTGCAATAATGCAAAAAAGACTAACCAATGAGTTGCATAATAACTATGTTGCTGATTTGCTTTTATCCAATCCATAGGCATTTCTAATGCAAGGAGAACAGGTACTGAAAAGTTTCACATGTTTTTGCTACTTTCAAAACAATATAGTGGCTGAACATCAAAATATATTACATAAGAGTTTAAAATCTTCCATGTTATGCAATTTTTTCCAAGGAATGCACCAGTAGGAAAATATACAAAGGATGCATCAAACTACATGAAAAAAATGGGAGAAAAATACAAAACATACCCTGATGAGTCGATTTTTATGGTACACATTGAATCCAGAAACAGAAAGAGCAGGAGCCTCTTTAATGAAACCAACCGTTGTCTCCACAGTGACCTAATGCAAACCCCACCACCCAAAATAAATAAACAAATAAGAACATAAGACCTATGTCTCCAACACATTTCTTCACATATTTGTGTAAATAATTCACGTTCAACAAATCAGCAAAAGTACTCCAACAAAAATTTAGTTGGTCATATATTGGCTCATATGTACACTGTCATCATAGAAACATTTTAACACTGCAGCCAGTGTCTGCCTGAAAACCTGGTTGTCAAGAACACCAAAACAGACAATTTTGAGATCCTACATCAATGACATACATGCTTTTTTATTTTTCACTAGATGCCAAAAGATTATAAATTCTTTTATTATCTCAATAACTTTCTCAATTGCAGAAACCTACAAAAAAGCTTTACTTTTTATTTTTATTTTTTTAGGGTGATATCTACATCATCTAAACGTAGTATGATACGTGTTGATTTTTCTTTTACCATACCACTATGGGCATCAATTTAGTAAGAATATCACAGAACCCAGTGGTTGAGCTATCGACAATTAGTTTCGTTTCTAGTTTACATACAAACAGGTAAACAGAAAAATCTGGTAGATGACATGGTTGAATTGACACAAACAAACCAGCATGACTTAAGCCAGTCCCTTCCCAGTGCTCTAGACAAAGGCTTTTTAACCTTTATACTTGAAAGCCCTCCCACTAATCCTTCATGCTCCTCATTCAAAGAGAAGGCAGAGAATCTGCATTGGTAAATAGCAGCTTTTGGGAAGGCAACAGAACTTATCTTCTCAGATATCCAAAATCTGCCCAGAGAATCTTTTTAGCTCATAGCATTTATAACAATCATAAGATAATCCCTACATGTACTCATTCCCTCTTCTTATTTTGTATTAAAAAACATCAATAAACTTGTTTAGAAGAACATTACGAGGAAATGCATTAGAAATGAGAACCCCCTGCCCAACCTCTCGGATTCTCATAGAACCTAGGGTGCATTGTGCAGCTTGCATCACAAACAATTGTAGCAGATACAAAAGAAGAAAAGGAATATTTATACTCCCCTATAGACCATGCATCTTACCTCTTTTATTGTTCCAACCTGAGGCTTGTATGACACTGTTTTTGAATATTTCAAGTCATCTACAATATTAAACTGCTGGACAGGCTTCCCCCTCAGCACAATGCTGAAATTTGTGAATTTTCTTAGGTACAAAATCGAAGCATAAGCCTAGCAGGAAGAAATAATAAAAGTCAACCAAGTAATACTGGAGAAAGTAAACTAATACAGAAATGACAAATTTAAAAGGTTACCCTTAATGAATAACGGATGCAATAAGAAATATGAGATCGAAGTTCAACTGTTTTTTTGTGTAGTTTTGTCTGACCATGATTAGCTTCATCTCTCAGACGTATATCCTACATCAAATATAAAAAGGCATTCATGGATGCTTTTAAAATCAATTTCTTATATATTCCCACCATAGATCATGTATCATCAAAATCAACAGCAAGAGAATCTCGTGCATTAAAGCACAAGTGCCTGTAATATGCACAATAGCTGATTCATCTAAAGTCATCCATACTTTTCCACGACAAAAAACAAATAAAGAAAGGAAGGAAGGAGGGAAGGAGGGAAGGAATGATCTTTCATGCTTGAGAGCAGCATCAAGAGGGAATCCAGTCAAAACTAATTAGATTAAGCAATCTTAACTTTGCATTCAAATTTAAAAGCAAATAAAAATAACCATTGATTGTTCAATGCCAGCAAACTACAAGGACTTGTCTAACATAAACATTTCAAATTAAAGTACTTAGTTTGCATGTTCGTCCAATAAATATATGTTTGACGAACATATTTGGTTGCCTAAGCTTTCCATCCTAAGATCTTAAAATTTTGGGATGACTTGAACCTCTTTGCTAGAAGAGCCAAGGCATTGAAATATTTTACAAATACAGTAAAACTTGTGCAATAAAATAAAACCATCCATATGCTGCATACAAATTTATGGTCAATATCCATTACATTTTAATGCAATAAACATAGTAGATCTTCATGTCATACCAAACAAAACAAAGAAAAATATAAATAAAATACGTTAAGAAAATTATTGCAAAATTTTTGGCATCCAACAACATAAAAACAGCATACCTCTTCGTCATCGTCAAAACTCAATTCATAAATGCCCTCGTCATTTAACCATAAGTTGTATATTATTATTTTCGTACCATGCCGGCCAATATCCTCAAACTGATGAATAAGAGACAAACAAGTGAGGGGAAGGAGCGTGAAGGTTGCATCCAAAAGATATAAAAAGATTGCAATCTAATTGCCTTCAAATGTTATGTAATAACAAAAGTGGTGACAGCAGCAAGCATATTTTCCTATTTTAGGGCAGAGGAACCAGCAGTTATTTAGATGGAAGAGGTAATGGTGGCAGCAAGGGAGATTTTTTTTTATGATTCTAATTCTTTGGAATTATAATTCATAAATGCACACTCAAGATGTTCAAAAGACATGGTCTCCCTCAGTTTCACTTCATATCCTTTTAAATTATATTCAAATCAAAACAGGATAAATAGGATATTCAAAGAGGAAATAATTGTGTTGGCAACTGGTGTCCTTTCCCCTATAAGAAACCACAAGGATACAAGTCAAGGGCCCAGCAGATCAGGAGAAAGCATTTCCTACATGATAATTCAGCTAAATATCCCAAACAACTTGTTCCAACCTCCCCAAAAGAAGAAGACAAGCTCCATTCCAAAGCCACTTGAAGATCATTTGTGAATATACAAGACAAACTGCTGATAGAAATTGGATTGAGCAAACAAATTCTGATAGTCATAAGAAGTTTAGCACTAAAAGGACAATGTGACATAAACCTCCTAGGCAGTACTTATAAAGATACGGACCATAAAGAATTTACATTTTACTGGATTGAATTTTCTAACTAACCTGTTGCATGAGCTCCTCCTTTGAAGCGAATGGAGACCATTCAAGGATTGTTTTCAAGTTAGAAGACCAATCATCTTGTGAGCCATAAAGTATCGGCTCTGCCCGGTTGCCAGAAATGTCGAAATCAATCTGAAAGGTAAGCAAAGCCAAAAATTAGAACATCAAAAACATCAAACAAACTGACCAAACTTGTGCTTTAAATAGAAAATTGAACGTTAAAGTAGGAAGAACTACCATTGGAACAATAACATCATCCTGCCCAGTTTTTCGTAAAAAGGTGTAGGATAATAGACCAATGCTTTGAGTTGCTTTGCTAAAAGACAAATGTTCAGACATAGAAGATGTCAAACAATCTTGAACTTAAAAACTCAAATTCAATAAGTAGCATGTAGTTTTACCACTAACGGTGATGCGTGCCAGTTTATGCATAAAGGGGAAAGGGTGAAAGACAAATGATAAGGTTTATAAATACGAACACATTTAAAAAATAAACAAAGGCATGGCAAGAGAGAAGGAAAACATGCAGAATGCATTATGGATTCTGCTTCAGATTACAATTATTTACTCAAAATAGCATCTCATGCAAATTCTTTTTCCTCAAAGATATAAAATTGAAAGGAAATCATGAAGGACAATGCTCACCAAGGTAACCCTAAAAAAGGAGGGAAAGAGTACCCTAATTTACAATAGACATGACTCAATCCTACATTTGGAAATGCAATCATGAACTTTTTGTGCACTAGTGTCACTTTACCAATCATTATCCCATTATTTTACAGATAAACTGACAAAGCAGATTCATCTCAACAGATATACAAAGTACTTGAGGTAGAACCAAAAACATTTGATTCCAAGAGAAAAGATTGATTAAGAAAGAAAATGTGATCAAACATTCCATGCAATGGACAAAATCTAAATGAACAAGTTACAGTTAAAATAACAAAGGTATGCTACATGAATCATAGAGAGAAGGGGGTGGGGGAAATACCCTGCACGAGTTGCACAGCTGTAAACAAGAACATCAGCACCTAGCCGCATAGTACTTGTCTTAAATCCATTACCATCTGAAAAAATAACAAGTTAACTTCTATTGGGAAGCACCTGAAGGTCCACTAGAAAATCGAACAATTAAATCTAATAAAATGCCATAAAGAAATTGGCCTAAGTTAATGAATACATTTTATATATTTGACTCCTTTTTTTCAATTATGAGCTAATAGGATTTTTGGATTCTTTAGAACCACATGAAACTTGACCTCAACATAAAATCAATAAAATGTATGAGGACAAATCCTCAGAGCCTAAAACCGACACTTTACAAATTCAAACTTTCTTTCCTCATTCCTTTCCGCATATCACTTCAGCAGGAGTGGATCTATAAACTCACTCTAACAAACCCACTAACATGAAAATATCAAAAATATCAGTTCATTGCACATGATTATCATCACAAAGTTCCCACCCACATGCATATGGTTTACACTCTTCATATGTATTCAGGATCACCTCTTTCAAGGTTCCTTCCTCCCCAACCTCCAATAAAGCTACCTCCCTGAAAAAGATGATTCCTTATCTGGATTGAGTTTCAACCTCCCTAAAACTGCAACCATACTCTATCTAATTAGCTTTTGTCAAGTTCAACCTAAGATCTGAGATTACTTTTAGAGTATTGAAGGGTGCCTTAGGATGATGCTGACTTCAGAATTTTAAGCATCAATTTCTTTTGAAAAATTGATAATTATATGTTTTTCCCAAGAAATCATCTAGAGCATATATAGGAGAAAATCTAGGTATGCAAGTAGTAGCATCAACTTTGATGGAATAGGAAAACCAAAAACTTGAAAATATGACACGAGAAAAGAAAAATAATAAAATAGGAACAGAAGGAAAACAACAGGATAATCATATAAGATAATGAAATTAAGTCAAGCAATCCAGCCAAAAGATAAATAAATAGAGCGATTTGACAGTTACATTGTCCAATTGTTGTATTTGATTTCTTGGAAGAATAACCCAAACTCATGCATTTCCGGATACCATCAGGATCCATTCCACCACCATCATCTGCACAGAACATTGCACATTCCTGACGTGCTTTTATAATCAGAAGAAAACAGATGCTTGACAGCATATGCCATATCCCAAAGGCAATCCCTTATTCATATGGATACAAACCTTGGAAAAGTAGAGCAGGAGAGTTGTCTTTCATGATATCAATTTTATCAACCTTCACAAAGGTTGCACCATTATGAACCTGAAACCACAGGAAGTCGAATTTGTGGAATTAATGTAATTCATAGTCAGTATATACTATATCATCAATGCTACATTTGTTTCATTGTTGGAATAAATTGATAACTTATGTAGTTCCACAGACCCAGCCGAGGAAAAACAAAACATGACTCATAGTCTAATACCATACCTCATCAACAGCATTATCCAAAAGCTCAGCAATTGCTGCCATCAAAAATTTACAAACACCAACATCAAAACATTATGATAAAGAAAAAAATAACAACAGAAAAAATAAAATACTGTCTAGTTTTTCACTTTATTAGCATACAATAGTGGAAACACTCTAATACACGCAAGAAATCTTCACCTTCACAATTAATGCGGCTAAAAGATCCTTTCTTTCCCCTTAAAATAATCTTGATTTAAACTTAACTAATCATATCATGCACATCATAAAATTGAGCCAAATTTTATTTGCTATCGTGGAATTTTAAAAAACAAAACAAAACAAAAAATTACCTCCAAAAGCCCATTTGTGAGAAGTTGCATTAGAATGCAAAAACTTAGGGTGCACTCTTGCATGCTCCAATTGACCTACAAACCAAACCAAACCAAAAATTGGAAAATCAAAATCACATTTCCCATAGCAAAAAAAAAATAGAAAAATAAAAAATAAACACATGCGAAACTGTAAACCTTGAGCAGGGGCCTTGCTAGCTATGGGACCCACGTCATACGCTCCCGCTTTCCAGAAACTTCGACAATCCAGACTCTGATACGCAGGCACCGGTGCCGCTATTGCTTCCGAGCTACTATCTTGCTGTTGTTGCTGCTGCTGTTTTTGCTGCTGCTGTTTTTGCGGCTGCTGTCTCCTCGACTTTGAAGACGACGGCGTCGTTTTGCGTGGCATACCTGGCGGAGGACCAATATCGACTTCGTCATCGCTACTTGCGATTTCTACTACATTCATCGGTTGCTGCTTCTCTACTTTAGGCGGCATTTGACTAAAGCAAAAGAGTTAGGGTTTGAATTTAAAAAGTTAGGGTACTTTGATTCGTAAAAATTTGGTGCAGCAGACTGGCGTTTTGCAGAAGTAGAGAAGATGACATGAAAACTTTGAATGACAACAAAACGGTTTCGTTTTCAAGATATGGGGTGCCTTTTTATCGGAGGATCGCAATTCGGAAATGCGTTCTTATGGCTAGCAGCTCTCGACCCCTAAAAAGTCATTATTAATATTTTTTATTTTTTAAAATTTATTTTTATATCAAAATAATTTAAAAAATTAATTTAAAATAAAATAAAAAATCAGAATTTTGAATTGCCAAGTTCTGTTCAAAAAATAGCATGAAATGCCCCATTCAGATTCACATTCGGACATCTTGAGGTGTTCCTTTCCATTTAAACCAAAAAAAAACACAGAAAAATTTTAAGAGTAATTTTATTATTTGTCTACTATTCTCGAAGAATAAGTCAAGAAGAATAAATAGTTGTTTTAATAATTAAAATTAAATTAAAAGGACCCAGTTTATCTTTTAAAAAATTAAAAAGGATGATAATTTAACATTTTCTTTATAAAAAAAATATTAGAGTGACAATATTTTAAATATACTCGAGTTAAATCAGGTTAACCTACTCAATTCATAATCTAGGTTATAACCCATTTCAGGTTTAATAACTTTGTCTTTTAGAATATATTTTTCATTTAATTGAACGATTAATAATTTAAAAAATAAGAGGGGTATATTAATTAAAATTTAAATAAAAAAAATAATGTAAAGTTGAATACATAAAAAATGAAGATATTAATTATTTTTTGAATTAACAAAAACATATAAAAAAGCAAAAGAGACTTGGCACTGCAAGGCCTGACAAGCTAGCCTCGGGTGTCTGGCCTAACCTAGAAACCTAAGCACGTTTGAGCTTTAAAACTCAAGGTCAGATTGGATGTTGTTTGCCTTAAACAAATAAATAATACATCATTTGTTGTTATAAATCAACACGTCATTTAAGTTGTTCAGATTTTAGCCATTATAGAGATGGTGGAAAAATCAAACTAAGGTTTTTTGAACAAAAAAAAAGTTTATTTTTAATGTATTTTAACCTAAAAACACGTAATAAATATATTTAGAATTTTAATAGATTAATTTCTCAACTGAAAATACCCTTAAATAATCTAAAAAAGCAAAAATTAAATAAAAGAATCTTTCTTAGCCCTAATCTAAAAAAAACTTTTCATGGCAATATTGTGGTAGCCCCAAAACACCATAATAGCGTTATTCTCACTGAGAGGAATAATTTGAATCTAAAATTTGACCATATTTGTCAATGAAATGTGACTAACTAAGTTTTTTCTGATATATTTTAATAACTCTCTCACATTTTTCAAGTTTAGGGATTGGAAATATGAATAAAATAAAATCTTGAACTAAAACGTATAATTATCAAACTAAAAAGATCAAAAAAAAATCTTAAAAAATCTAAATGAATTTTTTTAAAAAAAAAAACTCTGACTCCTCATTTGTTTTTATAAAAAGGCTACCATTTTTTTCATGCTTTCAATTTCAGTTCCCTCATTTTCAATTTTTTTCAAAAAACAAATTGATTTTTTTAAAAACAAAAACTCAAGCATAAACCCAATATTAGAAATTTTTTTGAGACCACAATAATTCTATAAAAATTAAATCAAAATAAATTATGAAATTCAATTCTCAATCAACATAATATAGTTTCATTGAACAATATTTTGTAAAATAGTAAATAATGAATTCGCTAGCTCTTTTAGTTTTTTTCTTAGTTACTTTTAATTTTAATTTAATTCAATTTTAATACTTAAGTTTCAAAAAATTGAAAATCAAGACATGGAGAGGAAGTGAAGTTTGGGATTCC
>Ga0307515_10021774_pt1 | contig 11342 bp, 2 predicted proteins | sample 17_EM_MG_FD_194513 | JGI IMG/M metagenome (GOLD analysis project Ga0307515, IMG submission 194513) | Populus trichocarpa ectomycorrhiza microbial communities from riparian zone in the Pacific Northwest, United States - 17_EM | ecosystem: Host-associated > Plants > Roots > Unclassified | place... | reverse complement strand
ACCTAAGTAGCTGCAGCAATCTATGTAACCTTCCAACCGTAGTATAAGGCGACGCATATCTGAAAGACGCGATGAGGAGGAAGTTTAAAAGGCATTGTGATTAAATTAAGGCTAAAAAAAGTCGTGCGCATATAAGAATATTTGGTTTGTATGTGATTTTGTATACAAAGACGATATTTTGATGTGTGCGGCTCTTACTTATCAAGCGAATTTGCAGAAGATAAGAAAACCACAGTAACTCACTCGTTCCGAGAGAATTTCTCACCCAAAGACCATTAACTCACTCGTTTCGAGGGAATTTCTCATTCAAAGACTATCAACTCACTTGTTTTGAGGGAATTTCTGGTTCTAAGATTACTAACTCACTCATTCTGAAGGAATTATATTGAAAACGTATTGATTATTCATTATTGAATTTAATACACAGAGCCTTGGCATAGTGTTCTTGTAAAAATCGAGCTTTATGGTGCTTTAAAATTCGACCAATCTCTTACAATATTGTTAACGTAGTAATCCTTGGCTTAGTATTATATTTAATTGCTCTAGACATTATTGTCGTTAGTAACACTAGGAGGTAAGGAAGGCATAGCGTTAATTATACAGGTGGAGTAAGTATCCCTTACAACGGTACAATTCGTCCTACAGTTATTGATAAGATCTAGCCTAATAGAACCAATTGAATTAAAGTTAGGATACCTAACTATTATTTTGCTAGTGCACAGATTACTTAATAGTAGGACGTTGCCGTTGCACGGGATGGGGTGCAAAATTCGAAGGTACTATTTTCGATGACATGTATATATATTGTCAAGTGGCTTAACCGAGCCTCTAGGCCGTATTTTAACCTCAACTCTAAAAATATTCAATGTTCAAAAACTTTTAGCATTGAACATATCGCATTGATATTGAATATTAAATGTCAATATTCAATATTTCAATAAGCGTAATCAGTACCAAATACTGATAAAAACACTGCTATTCACTCACTAATCCTGAGGGAAATTCTCATTCTAAGACTACTAGCGCAAGCTATATCACTTGCAGATGGACTTGGAGTCGCTCTAAGAAGGAATTGATTCGTTTGGGGTTTCCTAAGTTGACCTCCCTGCCTTTCACCAAGCAGCCTGCCTCTAGCACCGGGTAGCTGAACATCAGAGTCAATTCTAGCACTATTTAGTCAGCCTTCGCTCACAGCCATTGTTATCAGTGAAATAAGGAACGCGGGATTAAGAAATATCACTAAATTACTACCTCAGGGTGTAGCATGCTGTAAACCGATAAAATACGTCCTATTAGGCTTCGCCAAAAGGACCGGTCTTTTTGGGCCATTTGGGCGATCGATACGTGCCGGGCGTTGAGCTGTTTACTTTGTTCGGGCTATCCGCTGTTCCCCTTGCCTTGCCTGACTTCAGGTACTCTTAATCGTCTTTTTGAAAGACCTCTAGCAATCTTCAGGTGTCTCATTTTAATGCTCCTGTAGGTTAAAATGTTTCAAAAACTCAGTTCATTTCGAAAGCAAGCGTACTGCCGTGTAGACTCTGAGGCCCTACTGACGGAGCGAGACGACTCTGATGCTGGGTCTGAAGACTATACACGAGCTCTTCCAGTATCTCGCCATAACTGGCGGCAAATATGGATGAAAGTCGGTCTGCTCTTCTTCATAATGCTGTCAGTCATTTTTGGCTTCGCATACTACTTCAAGGAACCGTCAATTTCTGAATGCGTCAGCAAAACCAATATTTGGTGTGAGTAATTCCGTAGACCCATTGCGCCCTAGAACTTGACGCCGTGTCACTAACTGCCCATAATTTCGAACAGCGCCGGCGAACGCCGTCGTAGAATATGAAGATTTTGATTTTGACAATGACTTCGCACATAAAACAAAGTACCGAGGGCCGCCAACGCCAGAGCTAGAACGAGCTTGGGAGGACTTGTGGTACTGTACGTTTTTCTATAGGACAGATCAATAATTTGCGATTACGTTCTAAGAAATGCCATTTTCAGACAATGGCGTCCGGTTCCCAGAGGATAGACTTCCGCTCATAAACCGAACCCACGATCTTGGAGGTGGACGAAAGCCACGTAAGGCAGTCGACGGTAAAGGGGGATATCATGCCGCGATCGACGTATTTCACCAGCTTCACTGTCTCGTAGGTCACTCCCAGGTGTCTAATATCCAGAGTCTAAAACGCGAAGCTCATTTCTTTCATAGAACCTTATCCGCCAATACACATGGATTGACTACTATCGGACCCACTCGCGTATCGTTTCAACACCACTCCCTTTCAAAGACAGTGAAATTGGCATTCGAATGCACCTTGACCACTGCATTGAGACTCTGCGACTTACGCTCATGTGCCATGGTGATACCACGCCTTTGCTCGTTATTGATGATCCAGAGTCACCGATTGGCGTGGGCGCGGATTTTAGTAGCCACCACAAGTGCCGCAATTTCGAAGTTCTTAGAAAGTGGACGAAGGGGAATCAGATTCAGCCCACAGTACCGAATACTCATGAGCCGGAAGTGTGAGATAAAGGGTTGGTAGTGAATAGGTTACTATCATGACTTGTAGCATAATTCAGAAACAGGTTCACGACTCCGATTAAGGCAATGATACAAGGATTTTACTCTATAAAACTTAGTTATTTTTGGCCGCTCGCTTTGTGATTTGATGACATGAGGAGTATAAGATTGACATATTCAATGCTAAATAGGGAGGAGGGGGATTATTTTTGTGAACGTGCCTCCGGGACACACCAGCGTATATATATGCAGGTTGAACAGTAGTAGAAATTTGTTCTACGTCTCTTTTCACTTGTTACAGTACCCACATTATTTCCAGGGCGGAGTACGGTCACTCGGCCCAGTTTCCCTGGCACTAAGTGTATACGCGAACCTGGGTGGACTAGGATATCCATTTTTTGCGCGTATTGCGATTCCTCCCTCTCTATTTCGCAGTATAAATGGCTTCGAGTGTTTCCTCTCTTCTCCACTAAGACGACAGCACCTAAGTTGATTCACCTGGCTATCTCCACGTTACGCGTAGTTTTCATGTCTAGCCTAGACATTAGCGACAATCTGGAAGGAATCAATCTTGCTCTGGGCGCTCTTTTGCTTTACTTTAAAAGCTTCAAGGGATTGCATGTTTGCTGGGGGGGCCGATATCAGTGTGTCCAAGAGTCCGCGTCGCTGGCAGCGTCGCTGCCAAGAGGCTGATAACGTAAGCAGTCAGCGAGCTTATACAAGGGGGTAACATGAACGGGTCAGTAGTAGCCATAAAACTGCAGCTAGCTGACAGCTCGCTGCCTTAGTGGTAAGATTTAGTAGTAAGCTATAGCTTTTGGTAGAAATTAAGGATATTTAATTCTTCGGCTAAGATCCGGTTAGTTAATTATACGCTAAGTAATAAGAAACCTATAGGAATCTCTCACTTAGCTATAGTATTCTCGCTTATATAAGTATTTATATACTAAGAAATATTTTAATACATATACTATTACTAAAATTAATTAAACTAGGTATTAACTACCCTTAACTATATTATAACTATATATAATTAAAGCTCTATATTTCTAATATAGTTTCTGTTACGGCGTCTCAGTCAATCAAGGTACTAGCACGGTAATACAACGCGCGCACGCCTGTACGATTGGTAGTCTATGGACTCGAACATCAAGATCAAGAGCAGAAGGTGGAAAAGGACACGTCTATATACATATGCCAAGGCTTAAGCGAGCCCCCTGACTAGATCCGTTACGGTGCCGTAACAGTTTCTTTACTATACTATTTATATTATTTATAAGTAGCTAGTTATATAATAGCTTTATAGTAGTATAATAAAGGGTAGCTATTAAGCTGTTTTATTTTATATATACGGTCGCAATATATATATATATAAATCTTAGATATACTTATATATTATAATAATATAAAAATAAAGTATTATACTTTTAATATAGCTTCTATATATTACTATCTATAATCTATATAAATAGCTAATAGTTTAGTTATATTATAGTAGAGTAGTAAAAGGGTATTTAGGCTTTAAGGCTTAAAGGAGATCTTTATAGGTTTTATTATAGAGCTTTATCTACGACCTAGAGCTAAGGTATAACTTACTCTATAATAATAACTAAGACTTCTTAAGTTAGGAATATCCTATTTATAGTAACTACTACCTCTTTAATAAATACCTAGTTATTATATTCTTATTTAGTTAAAATATAAGTAGTAATACTTATTAATTTTAATAAGGGCGCGTACTAAGATATTTCCTAGTATATAAATACTTATATAAGTGAGAATAAATAAAGTATTTTTCTTAGTATCTCTATTACACACTATAAACCAATTCTTTTATATAAAATATAAAATATTTTATACGTTAGCTAAGCAGTAGAGTTTCTTCCTCTACTTCTTTCTTATTAGATTTATAATCTATATATTACTTAACTTCTTTAGTGCCGCGTAGGGTTTATAAATTAACTACTTCCTTCCCTCTTCTAATTAATAATAATACTAAATTAGACAATTAAGATAATTCTATATTATAAGAGCCTCTAGCTAATTAGAGCTATAGCTATATATAGAGGTAGAAAAGCTAGCTTAGTAAGATATATTTAAAAGAGCTTTATATTTAATTAAATCTAATATAGAAATAGAGCCTTCGGAGCCTTTACTACTAACTATTTTACTTACCTTTTTAAGCCTCTATTGTTACAGACGCTTTAAGTACAATATTACGACTACTTGGGGAAGAGTTAGAAGAAGCTAGTTAGTTAATTTAGGCATGGTCCAGGATGGAATCAATAGAGCCATATAATGAGGAATGGTAACCAAGGTCACGTGATATAATCTATATAATCTATAGGATCTATATAATCCGTAATAGAGTAGATAAAGTATACGTATATTATATACAAGAAGGATTTTATAGGAGTACAGTTATGTATTTAAGGACCCTCAGTCCCTACCTAGATAGTTCCTTCCTTATAGTGATTTTTAGAATATAATTGGAGTTAATCTATTAGGCAACCACTCCACTAGTTATTATTACTCGTTAACCTCTATACTTATATTACCTACACACCTAGCCCAATAACGAGCCTATTATAGTTCTTGCTATAAGGTTCCATTACACAATTACTACCTAGTTATAGTATTAATATAGAAATCGAATAAAATGCCACCAAAAGCAGCTACCACAACGCCATTGACGGCGGCAACTATATTAGGATTAGGTAACGACACTAGTATAGCAGACACTAATTTACAGCAACCTATAACGGTCGGACAACTATAAGAGATAGTTAACCAGCTAACAGAAAATAATGCAACGTTGGAAAATAGGATTAACAGGATAGGCGCAGTAAAGGTTAAGTTACCATTAATTAAAAGATTCTTAGGAGAAAGATTAAAGCTTAAAGGATTCCTTACGCAAATGCACTTTAAGGTCGCGTAAGAAGGAGCTAAGTTAGTAATACCTATGGATTAAATAGCGTACGCAGGATTATTCTTAATAGGAAGGGCACTTAAATAGTTTAAACCTTACCTTATAGAAATCTAGGTAAATGGAATAACAACTATAAACTAAAAGGTACGGTTTATGTTCTTAAGCTAGAATAGATTTATAAAAAGACTTACGCAAATATTTAGAGACCTAGAGGCAGTGACTATAGCGGAAAAAAAACTCTAAGACATTACGCAGTAAACCTTAGCAATTAAATATATAACGTAGTTTCAGACGTTAGCAATATAAGTTAAGTGGAATAATAGGGCGCTTATGGTATAGTATAAATAGGGACTTAAGGCTAAAGTCTAGGACGTAATTATTTTAATAGAAGATGCAGACACCCTAAGGGAACTAATAGATTAGGCAATTAAGATTAATAATTAGATCTATTAAAGGGAATAGACTAAGTAAGGTTAGGATAGAGTTCTACAGTTATATAAGGCGTAGAGTACGCAATAACCAAAGCTAAGTTAAAAACTATAGTATAGCGCAGAGCTAATAGACCTAAGTAGTACTAAAGAAGCCTATATAAGATAGAGTAAAAAACTATAAAAACCTAGAGGTTAAGGATTTAGTGATTATAGGACTAAGGAGCAAAGGCTAAACTAGGGATCTTAGCAGCAGAAGACGTTTAGGCGGACTCTATAGCAAGAAAAATAGTTTAAAAAAGGAGCTTATATAAATTGCGGGAAATAAGGTTATTACGTTAGAGACTATAGAAGTAGGCAGAGTTACTATATAGTAAAAGGTATAAGACTAGTAGATAATATATATATATAAAGGGATAATAATATACTACGAGGAACAAAAGAGTATTTAATTAGAAGTTTCGCGTTTTGTTATAATAACGCATACTAAATTTATAAGGACGCTAAGTATGGCGCAAGCTATTAGCTATAGGAGCTACACTTAGTAAAATATAAAGGAACTAACAAACTAGTTCGCAGATTAGACATTAAGGACGATAAATTTAATAAAGGTAAAACATTTTATAATAATAAGGCAATATAAGCGGTTTATTAGAAATGCGCAGCTATTAAAGATGTTATACTAGAGGTAAAGGATAATTCTACTACAGAATAGGGAATATTAGTAGGGATTAAAACCCCACTAGATATAATGTCTATCGCTTCGCGAGATATAAGAGAAGTAGGATAGCAAGCTACTTTAGCACTTAATAAAGGCAAAAGGCCAAAAGCTTAAGATTCTTAAGACAAGATAAGAGACAACTAAGATTCTTAAGACGAGATAAGGTAAGTTTAAGGACCTATAACAGACGATAACCGATAGAGTAGAGTAATAGCTTAGTTTAAAGATATACGAGTAAGCTTAGGACGAAGTTTCCTATAGGCATAAGATTCTTAAGACGAGATAAGTAAGATTTAAGACTCTTAAGACGAGATAAAATACTAAGTAAGCCTAGTTAGACTAAGGCTAGAGCTAGGCTTAAGTTAGAAGCAAGCTTAAAATTAAAGAATCTAAGGGGCTAAGAATTTGGAGAACGAATTAGGACACCTATAGATAAGAAGTAAGGAGCTTCCTTATAGATTAGAGAATCTATAATACAAATAGTAACCAGACTAGAAGACAGAAATATAAACCTAGAGGACTTACTAGTGAAATATAGTATTTAGACTAAAGATCGAAAAGTTAATATTAAGATTAAGAAGTAAGAGAACTTTAAAGATTAGAGCGTAAGACGCAAACTAAAAAAAACTATAGAAGAGTTTAGACAAAGAATTATCGCATAGTAAGAATAAAAACTAGATAAGAGATCTAGCATAGTAGGACGTATAAAGGATAGAGCGCTAGTACGCAGAATTACCAATAGGCCTAGGGCAGGCATATTAAGAGCTAAGTGGCTTACTAAACTAGAAAATAAGAAGGATCTAGGGATCCCTATTAGATTTAAGGAATAATATATAAAGGGCTATTATAATATAGTAATAAGAAGATACTTCCTTACAGATAAGCCGTATATACTCTAGCAGCTATACTAAAAGTAGTATAGGCAGAGGCACAATAATGAGTGGAAAGATTTCTATATATGGTTAGACAAAAAAGTTATCTAAGACCACCTAATTACGGAAAAGGCCATAAATTATATTAAAGGAGCCTTAATTATAACGTTAAAGGATCTAAAGAAATAATTAGAGGACTAGAGAAGTGAGAGATATATCTTAGTACCTGTAAATAAAGCTATAACGTTTAGATTAACATAATAAAAGTTTAAACTTAAGGATAAGGACAAGCTAAGAGTTAACCTAAAGCACCTAGTATACTATACGCTATTATAGATTGCATGTATGGACGATATATATAAAATATATAAAAATCCAAAGGAAAAGAATCGGAAATACCCTATAAGGATATATTAGATAATAAATAAGCAGTAATATAGGAATGCTAAGTATATACATAGCTAGCATTTAGCGGAAGTTTAGGAGTTAGGCAACTTAATATTTTAACTAAAAAGATTCCTTACGGAAGAATACTTAGACGGATAATAGTAGTAGGAATGCCTAGAGAATACGTGTCTATAGTATATTAAAGACAAAAAGCGAACTAGGTATTAGCTAAAGAATAAGTTAAGTATAGTAAGATTAAATAGCTAATAGTTAGGAAAAGGGGAGGCCTACGGGACTAAAGGGAGCTAGTAGTAAAACCTCAGACCCTTAAAGGAATTTAAGGACAACACCTAAATTTATAAGTTAAATGGCAAGATTAGCAGTTTAAGGCGCTAATAGATAGTAGAGTAACGCGGAACTATATCTTACTAGTAGTAGTTAAAAGAATAGGTTTACCGCATAAATAGAAGAAGCAACCTTACCTATTAGTTACAATTTTAGGAGATCTAATAACCTATAGAGGAGGGATTATCAATCTTAAAATAGGACCTATTTAGATAACCATTAAAGGGAGACAGATTAAGATATCTTTTAATATCCTACTATTAGGACGGAATAAGGTAGTATTAGGTATGCCTTAGTTATAGGAATACAATCCAAAAATTAATTAGATTATAGGTTAGGTCGATATTAGAGATACTTAACGCCGCAAAATATAATAATAAGCTAAGCTAGTATAGTACTAAGTAGGAGCAACCTATAAAGAAACGGAAAAAGGACTAAGTTATATACTAAAGAGATATTATAAATACGGTAGGAAACTATGGTTACCAAAAAGTAAGAAGCTGTTAGAATATGCAGCATAGGACTATAAGATAAAATTAGAACTAGGAATAAGTCTAAGGTTTTTTCTAATCTATAGGCTTACCAAAGAAGAAGGTAGAGCATTAAAAGAGTTTATTTAGGAAAATTTATAAAAGGGATATATTAGACTATTGCAGTTATTAGCGGGATATCTAGTACTATTCGTACTAAAGAAAAATGGCAAACTAAGGCTATATATCAACTATAGATAGTTAAACAGCATTACCAGAAAGGATAGGTATCCTTTACCCTTAATTAGCGAAATCTAAGATAGGATAGGCAATGCGTAAATCTTTATAAAGATAGATTTAAGATAGGCGTACTATTAGATCCGGATTAAGGAAGGCAATAAATAGAAGGCAGCCTTTAGGTTAAAGAAAGGACTATATAAACTATTAGTTATATAATTTGGGCTTATAAATATATTAGTAACGTTCTAAAAGCGTATTAATAATATATTAGGAGAATACTTAGATGAATTTATTATAGCATACCTTAATAACATTATTATCTACTTAATAACTAAGTAAGAGCACGAAGAATACATTAAATAGGTCTTAAAGAGACTATAAGAAGAACAGATACTAGTAGTAATTAAGAAATGCAAGTTCTTTACCAGAAAGACCGATTTCGTTAGATTTATTATTAAACTAGGCCAACTTAGTATAGATCTAAAGAAGATTAAGGCTATAGTGAATTAGTAAAAACTAGAGAATGTTACGCAGTTAAGATTATTCCTAGGGTTTTGCAATTACTATAGAAGGTTTATAACGCAGTAGTTAAAGGATATTAAGCCACTTACGCGACTAATAAAGAAAGAAGAACTATAGGCATAGGGAAAGAAGCAGTAAGAATTATTTAAGAAAATTAAGGAGATATTTACCTAGGAGCTAGTTCTTAAAATCTATTAACTAAAACTAGAGACGGTTATAAAAATAGATATATTAGACTATATACTAGGGGCATACTTTATATAAAAATATTAAGATAGATAACACCCAGTAGTATACTATAGTCGAAAAATAACACCACTAGAGTTAAACTATAACATCTACAATAAAGAGTTATTAGGTATAGTTATAGTATTAAAGAAATAGAGAGCATTCTTATAAGGTATAAAGAAACTATTTATAGTTAAAATGGATTATAAGAACCTAATAGGATTCCTAATAATAAAGGAACTTAACTAAAAATAGGTTAGATGGGCAGAAATGCTTGCGGAATACTATTTTAAAATTTAGTATACTAAGGGCACAGACAACATATAAGCAGATACTCTAAGTTAAAAGGCTAAACTATAAAACAAAGAAAAGCCATTAGGGGCTTTACTGCGAAAAGACATAGATAGACTAATTAGGTATAATTATCTAAAGATTATAGCAACCTAGGAAGAACTAGAGAAGATTTACGAGTTACCAGAGAGCTTTTAGGCATAAAGAATTCTAGAGGCATAGCTAGAAGATTTATAGACGGATATATACAAAAATCGAGAAGTAAAGTATATCCTAAAAAGCATAGCAGAGCAATTTATAGAAGAATTCTATAAGGGATTAACTTAAGGACATAATGGAGCTATAGGCTTAGTAATAAGACTCCAAGAGGAGTATATTATTAATAAAATCTAGAAAATAGCTAGGAAGGTTATAAAAGAATATTTAGATTGTTAAAAAAATAAACTAATAAGGTATAAGCTATATAGAGGGCTATAACCTATTAAAACACTAGAGAGATTATAGGAGGTTATATTATAGGACTTTATTATTAAGTTACTAAGGTTAAGAGACCCTATTACCAAATAGGATTACGACGCGATCTTAGTAATAGTAGATAAGCTTATAAAGTAGGGATACTTTATAGCATATACGAAAGAAATCTTAGCGGAAGATATTACTAGAATCTATATTAAAGAAGTATTTATAAGATATAGAGCACTAAGTAAGATTTATAGCAGTATTTTAGGAGGTATTCTTAGCGGAATAAAAAGTTAGAGTAGTAACTTTTACCGTATATTATCCGCAGACAAATAACTAAACGGAAAGATTAAATTAGACACTAGAGCAGTATCTAAGGTACTATATTAATTATATATAGAATAATTAGGTATCGCTATTACTAGTTATATAATTTGCATATAACGCAACACCTTAAGAAGGGATAGGTATATTACTATTTAGGGTAAATTATAGATACAAGCTAAGAATATTATTATTACTATAGCAAGTAAAGAAAATAAGTAGCATAGCTAAAGAAAGAATAAAGACGTTAATAAATCTTTATATAGACCTTATAGAATTAGTAAAGAAGGTATAAGAAAAAAATAAAAAGGTACTATAATACTAAGAGATCTAAGGGACTAGATCTTAAGGAGGGAGATAAAGTATAGCTACTACATAAAAATTTCAAGAGTTGACAACTAAGTAAGAAGTTAGACTATATTAGATTAGGACCTTTTAAAATTATATAAAGAATTTTACTAGTTATATTTAAGTTAAACCTACTAGCTAGAATAAAGATCTACCCTATATAGTATATTGCAATATTAGAGCTAGCATATAGAAATATTAAGCCACTAGTTTATAAAGTAGATATATATAGAGGATAAAAAGAAGACAAATAG
>Ga0307515_10021773_pt1 | contig 11342 bp, 2 predicted proteins | sample 17_EM_MG_FD_194513 | JGI IMG/M metagenome (GOLD analysis project Ga0307515, IMG submission 194513) | Populus trichocarpa ectomycorrhiza microbial communities from riparian zone in the Pacific Northwest, United States - 17_EM | ecosystem: Host-associated > Plants > Roots > Unclassified | place... | reverse complement strand
TTTCATGATATTATCTCAGTCTTATGACCCGGATCGCAGGTTTTAATAGGTTAACTGTGGTCACTCTTTTCGTTCTTTTTATAATTGATTTTTTTTTTCAATTTCATCTCTCAACATTGAGTTGATTGAGAATTGAGTTTCATAATTTATTTTAATTTGTTTTTTATGGGGCTATCATAATCTTATAACCCGGGTCGCAGATTTAACATGTTAACCCGGGTTAATCCAAGTTCATCTAATATATTGTTATTTTAATATTATAAAAAGATATCATCTTGAAAATATTTTTGATCGAACTATGTTTTTACAGATTATATGGGTTGTTTTTTGACGTGCAAAGTCAATCGAGTTACAATAAATCAACTCTCACACAATTCAAATTTTATTTTACCAGAAAAAAATATTAATAACATCTAAAAATTTACTTTCAAGAAAAAATTAACCCAACTCAAAACATATCGCAGTTTAATTATCTATAGCTAGCTAAGTCTGTTTTTCTACAATACATAGCGACAGCGCTCGACTTCTGTTACTAATAATATCCTTCTGAAATCTCAATCTTTAAAGGTTGTCTTGAGGATGCGGGGAACGAAACATTCATTTGTACTTGTATACTTGCCTAAAGTAGATTCTCATTTTCTGCCTCTTCATCCACCTTCAGTTTCTGCCTAAAGTAGACTTTGATGCTAATCATTGTTGTCATCACGAAAACAAACACCAGAATGATCAAGATCATAGACCCAGTTCCACTTGACAATAAATGTACAATTGAAAAACCTGCACAAGTAATTATGATTTGAATGTTAAACTGATCTCCAGATCAAATTATTTACACAGTTGCATCTAAAAATGGCAGCAGAGGACCTAAATGGAAAACAACAAACTTTAATATTTTAATTTCTCAAGGATGAAAAGGGCATAAGTGCTTAGTAATTGTGAAAAATGTGTGTGGGTACTGTAGATAATACTTATAAGTGAAAAAAAGTGAGTGTGACATTTTAGAAAATGGGTGTTCTCTCTGGTGCCCAGGACACTTCATCAAATACCCAGAAGGTTTTTCCTAGTAATGTTTACAATTCAAAGTCATTGCCAATTTGACCAACCTGTTCCAGGCATCAGATCAGTAACCTCTTAGTCAGCAATGTCTAGTAGCTAGCAGTGGACCGGGATTAACACAAGCAGTTTATACTGTTGATCCACAATTTACACTTGACTACAAACAGGAATGTTTTTGTTGTGTTTTTCAAGCTAGCAAACGTTATATTCAACGATCAATCCTGTTCTATTTACTGTGTTGTGACTGCAGATACAAAAACTGAAATGGCCATTCTACAGAATTGCTATGTTAGAGAGGATCTGAAGAAAATGTAAAGATCACGAAAGGTGTTGACTTTACCTTTATCCTGTGCTATGCTGGGACAGCCTGTTTTCAGTCCTTCTTTGGACTGGAACACACACGAGCCTCCTCTTGATTCACAATCTTCACATCCAGGCAAACTCCAAGTCAATCCAAGGCCAAAACTATTGTCAGCAAGATAAGGACTGTATGAAAATGGAATGGGAATAGTTTTCAATTGCCTGCAAGAAAATGGCATGTGAAACGAGGATTCTACGGTGTAAACATGATTCCTGGAGTCACTCAAGCATGAAACTTCGTTGAGAGAAGGCGAAAGCCTGGTTGAACAGTTGAGGTATGTGAAATTCTTCAAAAGATAGTAATACTGGAAAGGTGTGCCAGAGGGGTTGAGATTAAGAAAGACTTCATGGACACAATTTTTGGGGTCAAGAAGACTGAGTTTTCTGAAGTCATAAGAGATGGATTTCACAACCAAGGGTCCATAAGATGGAAAATCAATCATGGTGGTGTTTTCTTTGCAGACAAGGTCGAAACCAGGTTGACCACAGTGCTGGGGCTGCCGGCCTGCTACCCGGAATGGGAAACGAATATCAGGACCGTCGTGACTGCACTTAACCGTTGGGCAGTTGGATTCAAGAGCCTTTATGGTTAGAAACATGGAGAAAAAGAGAATATAGAACATACAAGCATCCATTGTTTGTAATAACAAAGACGCAACTCACAAGGTCCGGCAATACTAAGTAGTTTGGCTGGTTCTCCTTGCTTCTTCCCCCTCTCTATGTCATATAGAAAGACTTGGCGCAAAGACCTTGTCTGATTGATATGTAAGCAAAATAAAAATCCATTTATATAGTCAACTGTCAGCTTATCAAGAAAATATTTACTCCTCGCTATAAATTAATTGCCTTCTAAGTAACTTGTTTCCTAGTACTTTACTAATTTTACCGAGGAAATCTTACGACTGCTTTTCCCAGTGGAACATACAAAGATGCAAACAAAATATATTATTTTCTATGGAAAAAAAAGCACTAGGAAACACGTTACTTAGACGGCAATTAAATAATTAATTAATTTTTACTTTTCCTATTAGGCACCTCTTTTCTAGAGAACGTAAAAGACTGGAAGAGAGACGACCTTAACTGAGTGTGAGACTGCCCTAAGTAACATGTTTGCATTGTGGCGTTTATTTACTTTTAGTCTTTTACTCTTTTGTCATGCTGCTTTCGCTAAACAAGGTGCAAGAATATTTGCTTTACAGAAAGTAATGGGTTTCTTGCAAGTTTCCTCAGGCCTTCGAAATTCGGTTTAATAATATTCAAGAGGCTGCTTGGGACCCAACTAGGGCATAGGAACAAAGTTAGTAGCTCCAGGTTGACTAAAATCCAACCGATGGCCTCTCTTTTACGAAATCTTTAGGCCTCCCTCGATTTGAAGGTGGATTCCTTCGAAAAACGAACTTCAAGGAAAATAATTTATCGTGTTCTTCACCCATTTTTCTTTTGTCTGACAGCATGTTGTATATTGTTAAAATTGAAGTAACGCTGACGACTTTGCAAGAGATTCTGGACATCTTGGCTAAAATTCATGCAATTTCACAGTATAAAAGTAAGTGGGTTGAATTCCTAACTGGGACATTGGTCTAATGGCAAAAGACTCGAAAAGTCAAGTTCAGACTTTTGTTGTTCAAGATGTGTAAATTACTCGTAGCCTTCCTACAAGCACTCTCTTTCTTTTTCTATTTTGTACCTATCGACAAAACCATTTCAGCAATCAACTTTATTCCTTTTTACTGAAGTGATAACTACTACATTCATGAATATGCATATTGAAAACTTCAGGAGATATGAATTGAATTAATGTTAAAGTTTCCATTTCTATAAATTAATATCATCGAATCCATTGCGGCCACGCATGGAATGCTTGACTCGCTGGATTGGCATTCTATTATATCAGCGTACACCGAACATGACCTTTTTCATTTGCATCAGAGTTCATGTCAATTCCAACTTAAAAAGAAAAAAAAAGTATAAACGATCCACATCAAGTACTCCAACAAAGAGAGCTTCTTTGAAATTGATATATATGAGCAGCCCGATTAGGGTTGTCTAACTATGAAAGTACATAAGCTGTTTTGGTACGAGAAGAGGCTGAGGTATAATAATTTATCTAGAGAAATCACAGGCACTCTGGGGCGAGATTATCATATACCAGGAAACATACACTGAAGCATTTAAATAATTCAGCCAAGGCACATTCTCCGATCTACTGAAGATCGTACACCAAACTACAAATAATAGAGAGATAGAAAGAAAAGGAATTGCAGGACAAACCCTATAGGAGTTCCCTTGCTAGCCTCACTGGTTTCTCCTTTAAAAATGCAACTTCACCATTTGGTGAAGTGAGCAGATGATGATTTGAACCCTCTTCTTCGCTCCTTGATGTTGTAGATGATCCAACAGATTCCAACCCGTCGTCGTCGTCTACATCGGTATTAGATCAAGGTAAGAAAACATAATATTCATCAAAATACCAAACAACCACATGCAGAAGTCTCCTGGCCTTTACATGCACACACCAATGTAGAAGAGCAACACCCCTTCTTTACAATCAAAGCAGTCATTACAATGAGACCTAGAGCTCAATCATTTGAATGGAGATGGTTTCCCTAACTATATATGCACTGTTCTAAACCTGAATGACCACCTATGCAGGTAGAATAATTATGAGAGCCATGCATCACCATTTAAGTCCCAAACAGTGAGACAGCTAGGACAATCTGCAGCCAGCAGGCAGTTTAGGCCACAGATTTCCATTGTTCAAGTATGTCGCCCAATCATTGCTATCACGATCCATTTTCTACATTATCAAAAAAATCAACAAAGAAATGCTCCTGAGGTTTTTTCTAATTTATTGTACCAGGATGTTGTTGGGTGGCTCTACCTCTGCGTCACATGTGACTGTTAGTTTGCTTCTTGGGCTTTGACCCCATTTCTTATAAAAAAAAGAAGTAATCAAGAATACACAGTAAATCTCTTTGTAGAGGAATACAATTTTATACAGAGCCTTCATCAACTTTGGACACCCAGTAAGAAAATTTCTCTTACAGCAAAAATCTTGAATTAAAAGAGCAGAAACATGATTAATGGAACAAACTTACCAGAAAACGTTGGATGATCTGGAAGATGTCTAACTGCTGTGATCTGTATACTTTCTGGCAGTAAACAATTACAGAAAGAACCTGAAACTTCAAATAAAAACTCCTTGATCAGATTGGGAAAAAAAATAAAACTGGACCCCAAAATCCAGTTTTAGCAGCTAGGCTATATAACCCACATTTATATTATTTGCAAATATAAAAAGCAACGTTGGTTATTAAACAGTTATTGTTAACATGCAAACAGTGGGCCAGGCATAGCTGGATCCAGCTCTAACATATATTCCAACAAAGAGCCACATTTAGAGTTGTGTAATTTATTTATTTTACAAAAATAATTGGTTACTTGAGCGTGCAGAGTACTAGGCCTAGAAGATCTCCAGTGGACTAGAAAGTAGCTTCTCATATAACATGATATGTGACTAACCTAATCGAGCCATCCGATTTACCCATCCAGGAATAGGCTTTCCAGTTAATCGCTTACAGACTTCATCAGTAAAGTGGTTGCAATTCTTGGCAATCAAATGGTAATTGTCTCCATGATATTTTGCAGACAGGTGTTCTATGAATGACCGAAATTCTGATCGAGACATGTTGGTGCTGCCCAATAACACAGACCGTCGAAAAATAAAGCCTGGACAACTTCTTGGTTCCACCTCAAACACCCCACTGGTAGGGTACTCATGGGCTCCGAAGCCATACTCCATGCCATGTACTGATTGAAAGATTAGTTGCAACAAATTAGTGCGCATAAATTTTCAAAAAAGAAATACTGTAGAAAACATGGACAGGTTGATATATTATTCACACAAACCTGATACTAGAGTAAAATATATATCACTGAATTTGAAACATTAAGATAGTTAGAAAATATCAATTCAGTTTGGTTTCGCTTGCCAACTAAAACTGAGATCAATTTGAAGTGCTATTAAGGATTATCAAATTACCACAGCTGTTAAAATTACTTTTAGCCAGATAAGAATTAAAGTGTTTTTTTTTTTTTTTTTTCTTTAGGAGTTTGAGAGGGCAGTTGTTTGTGCCTTGATTTCCTAAGAAATTTTTCTCCTGAATAACAAAAGTGATAGCGATCTTTCCTGTTAGACCGCTTGCATATAACTATCTACAAATAGCCACAGTCAGTGATTCAGATTAGAGCACTGCCAAATGCTGATAGGAACTGTAGAAAACACATGTGAAGCAAGCAAGTAACACCAAAAAGGTTTAAAGGAGTCTTGCAGCATTATCTGATAAAATAACCCTAGTGCCATCAAATATGATGAGATGTGATAAGCTGAGATCTGATCGCACTGCCTTAAAAGCACCCATAACAACGCATTCTAAAGACAGTACCATGCTTGTAGGTGAAGTAGCAAACTCAAACTTGAGGGATCTTGCAATCATGAGAATTCTAAGTTGAGGGATAGAATGCTACAAAACTTGAGTGGTTTTCTTGTAGCCCTTCCTGGTAATCACTTGATTCCATACCTAACTGATGTCAGCTATTAGGCTATCTGTCCCGGTCCTGCACACAGTAAGCAACTAGGCGCAGCACAGCACCTGTGATTTTAACTATAGTAACCTTGAATTATCACATCCTAATTAAGCCTTTCCAGGAAAAGGGGTGTTAAAACCTTCCATCATCTTGCCAAAAGAAATTCATATCTCAGGGTCATACTAATGAACATCTAGAGGAAACTATCCTACATCCAGTACTAAGTTTTCCTTTTAACTCCAAAAGGAAAAGCTTCAATCAGATGTGACTAAGCCATCTCATGTCCACTATGTTAATACACAATGTGGTTAATTTCAAACAAAAGAACCCTAGAGAGGAGTGTAACGAGAGGAGAATTGGGCCCATGTGTCTAGTGTACAGAAAAAGCTTCACTAACCTCACATACAGTTAGCTCTATCCAATCTGACCAGTGATTCTCAATCATGCAAATTTGAAAAGATGTTAGCACTCCCCCACAAAAAAAGCAAACATATTAAATATGAAATATGTTTCAGTATTCCAAATCATCTATATTGTATCTCTAACAATACTGCTGCCAAAAAGAATAAATGAACCCAAAATCAATGAAATTAACTCTGTATTGTTAGAGATACGCTATAGATTATTTGCAATATTTAAACATATTTCGTATTTCATATGTTTGCTTTTTTGTGGGGGAGTTTTAACATCTTTCCAATTTTTGCTGGTGATGCAACATCACTGGTGTTATTAAATTTCATATTTAACAACCAATTAACTTTACAAAAAAACAAGTAATAGAGAGAAAGTAGAGGGCAAGCATTTCTATTTGAAAACCATATAGTGGCAAACAGGGGAGAATTGCCTAAATGAAGGGGAGTTGCTTATGCATAATGAAATTATAAGGCCACATCATTAGTCAGTTTCCTTGCAAGTTAATGCAACCATTTTCTTCATGGCTACACCCAAATAACTTAAATAATCTCATCAGAGTTCAAACAAATATAAAAATTTAAGAGATTATATTATCTAAATGATATTAACATAAAGAGTAGTGAAATCCACACTTTGCAACATACAATATTGTTTGCTAAAGAGATTGAACATTTGGATAACATTTTTCAAAATTTTACAGAACCTAATATAGATGAATCAAACTTTCTTTTCCACATTATATTTAAAAGTTGAAGGCAAATTATCAAAGCAAAAGAAGCCCGTCACAGTCAACATTTTCTTTCTAGTGTGCAATCCACAATACATTGTGGTTTCACAGTCTGGCATGATACAGATTTTCCAAGGCAGTTATTCAAGGTGCTTGTGAGTTTCTATGATTGTTCTTTCAAATATTGAGCGGATTTAATAAAGGTCTGCTTCTTATCATCTCCGTCTTCCCTCGTTTATATATTTCCAGTGCATTTTCCTGCACCCTCCCCCCCTCCCTCCCTCCCTACAGTAATTGTAGGAATACTTCATTTTTCCAATAAAAAATTAGGGAAGTCTTGTGAGCAGTGTGTTCAAATTCCCTTGCAGTAGGAAATGCTGCTTAGCACGATCTTTTTAGTTAACAATGAGCATTTCTAAAAGTTAGCCTATTTCCACAAATACATGGTGTCACCACAAAGTCCACAAAGAAGAGACCATCCGTCCTTGCTCACAATCTCTTCCAGTTTATAACTTTCATTCTAAAAGTTTGTGAATGTGCAGACCTCTGAAGGAAATAAACCAGCACAAATCTGCTCTTTGCTCCCTCTAGATTAATTTAGGAAGATTGACATGAGTTATGTTACATGTGCAGGATGACAGACATAAGAAAATTTGGATTGTGAATGTATCCTCCCAATGAAACAATAATTATTCTATTAGCATCTATAAAGCTAGATAATTTGCATATTTGTAAACATTATCTCTTTTGAATTAAATACAAAAAAGATTGCATTGCTTGCTTTCAGAATTAGAAGCACATTTAAGTCGCTATTTTACTGTATATTGCATCTTTTACTCCATGTCCACTTCATATTGGTTTAAACATTCTTTGACTGTGATAAATGCATCATAGAGATACATCGGTCCATGTCTCGAGATATCTTTGACTCTTATTTGCAAGAATCCTTTACTCTTAGGTGATCAACCCCATTGCAAACGCAAACTTCTTGTGTTGATCCTATAAAAAATGGTACACTTCTCTGGCTCATGATTCCCTCATCATGAATTTCAGCCTATCTTAAAAAGTCTCCAAAAATAGAAGTTTTACCCCAACATACCCCAACACCAAGAGCAAAATGAGATATCTATGCAGGTCGAACAGTGATTATCACTAGTAGTTTCCATTAGTCCACAACTATCATGCCGAAAGTGAAAAACCTAGAATACTCTTACAAGAAGCAAAATTCAACTAGAAATGCCAAAATTATGCACAATTAAGCAGGGGAAAAAAAAGATTCTATCATCCATTAAAAATCAATAAATTACCTTCAATACCGGAATGGAAGATCCCAAGACCAAACCAGTAGAGGTAGTTATTTATAGGTGTAAGATCATATATGTTAAGATACAACATCACACGACTGCTCCCTCCATTACTCTGCTCCTTCTCCGAGCTTGTACTCGAGCTCGAGCTCAAAGGAAACAACCGCATTGTTTGCAATCAACAACTCTGCAATTTATAGTCCAAAATTTCTATATCACAAGCTCACCATCCTCTACATCAATTCAACAGAGCCCTTAAAAATCATAATAACAGAAATATTACAAGAGCAGCATGGAAAACTGAAGCTACGAAAAGTTTAAGCAAGCAGTCTGGTTGCTGTGAAAAGTGAAAAAAGTAGGGGGGGGATAAAAGAAAAATATGCTGACTGTTTAGTTTTTTTTTTAATTCTTTCTTGCATTTTCTCGGAAAACAAACAGAGGATACAAAGAGAGAGTTAGTTTACCAATAAACTGAGAGTGGAAGGAATTGAAGCGACAAACCCTAGCAAGAATAAAAAATTAGATACAAATAATCAGAAAAGAATTCAATTCTAACAGAAAAGAAATGGCAATATTTATTTATGAATGTAAGCGCAGAGAGCGTACGAAAGATTTTGTAAATATAGATAGATAGATAATTAGGAAATTGGGTTTCTCAGGTGTGAGAGGATTTGAATCAATTTCCGCTGTTCTTGTATTTCCTTCCAAGGGAGGAGAGAAAGGGAGATAGATTGCTTCAATAATTAGAGCTTCTACGTGATAAAGTTAATTTTTATTTTTATTATTATTAATTGATTGATTTATGGATTAGGAAATTGTGTTTGTCACCTCCTCCATTTTCTTTTTTTTTTAAAAAAAACATTCCATAATTCCGTATCTCTCACAGTTTCACATGTTTCTCATTATTACTGTACCAAATGTAAATTTTTATGTTTTATCATTTTAAAATTTTAAAATGGCATAGAATTTTGTTTAAATTCGTATTTGAAATTGTATTTTTTTTATTTTTTAAATTATTTTTTTTATTTAAAAATATATTAAGATAATATATTTTTTATTTTTTAAAATGTATTCTTAACATCAATACATTAAAACGATTTAAAAAACATTAAAAAATTAATTTTAAATAAAAAAAATTATCTTTTAAAAAACAATATTTCTAGAGCAAAAACAAACAAAACACAAGGTAATCAAGAATAAAAAAGTTTTATATATAGACAAACATACACACACTCACACAGAGAGAGACATATGAATTACTTTTTCCTGGATAACGTGATGCCTCTGCAAGAATGGAAAGGAACGTATGATCCAAGCTCTCTGCAAAAGCACAAAATGAATGAACATTCTATCAGATAAAAACATTAGTTACAGTCCAAAACCAGTGGCGAAGTGGAAATTTTTTAGTTATGTTCATCGGTCATTACAGCACTGTACCTACCTACAATCCAAGCTACATGAGACTGAAATTCTGGGTTTTAGAATATGCCCTCCCAGACAAAACATGTCACAGCAAGTTACGTGCAGAATTATTTTTGAAAAAGAAAATCTTTTTTTAAATTAATTTTGTATATATTTAGATGATTTTGATGAGTTGATGTTAAAAATAAATTTTAAAAATAAAAAATATATTATTTTAATACATTTATTGTCAAAAATACTCTACATAAAATGTGACAAGTGGATCATTAAGTTCCAAAAAAGTAGCTAATAATAATAATAATAATAATCCAACGACTGCTGCCTGAAAAATAAGAAATGTGTTTAAGTCATTGAACAGATAAAGAAAGCATTGTTAATCTTAATAATTAACCAAACTTTCAAATGAAAGCAGTGACCCCTCCTCCGGGGGACAATGCCTTCATATCATTGTCGCGCATCACACATGGCATTGTCTATCTTTGCCTCTGAAAGCGGCTATGGTGGTTGGAAAATGGATTTTGAGCCAGCCCAAAATTTATATATATATAAATAAATAACTAAATTAAAGCTGAAAAAGAAGATTAAGTGCTTGGGTCTGGATGGCCAATAAACTTGGCCTATCAAAAGAAATGGGTTTTTTTTTTTTTCATTAGCAAAAAAAATAAATAACATGTTGTTAATTTTATTTTTAAAAAAAATAAGTGCAGATAACACGTCTTTTCTCTACCCAACTTCTCATCATCAAATATATGGTCGGAAAATTAGGTTAGTGATTTTTTAATCTAAAAATATCATTTTCAATTTATTTTACCTAAAAACACAATAAAAACTCATGCGATATCAATAAACCAATAAATCAACTCAAAACATCCTAAAACTTGTTTATAAATACAAAATCAAACTGAAAAAAAAAATTCATCTCTTGGTCTATTTTTTTGGCAAGAAAAAGATAAAAAAAACCACCCCAGCATAACTCTTCTTGTCGAATGAAAGTTGTTAACACAAAAAATAACATTTTACTTAGTCGAAATATGATCGACTAGTAACTTTCTATTTCTTTCATTATTTTTCAATGATTTTTTCTATTATTTTTAAAATCTAGAAACTGAAAATTAAAAAAAATAAAGTTATCAGCAAAAATCAAAATTTTAAAAACCAAAACGTTCGTGAATTAAAAAAGAAGGAAATAGGTGGGCCAAAATGATTTTTTTTTCGCGTGAATTTCACTCTGGACACGATTATTAAGCCATGTTTTATATTCTAGTATTTTATTTTTTTAATTGGTTTTTTCTATAACAAAATATAAGAATTAGTTATTAATTCGACCCATAAAAAAAATTAATTACCAAAACAAAAAAAAATCACTACTTGAGTCCATAATCCACCACTTCAGTGACATGTGAGGGAGTACATAGTATGCATGTACTATGCAAAACCCTGAACTCTTTTATTATTTTTTATAATTATAATTG
>Ga0307515_10021772_pt1 | contig 11343 bp, 3 predicted proteins | sample 17_EM_MG_FD_194513 | JGI IMG/M metagenome (GOLD analysis project Ga0307515, IMG submission 194513) | Populus trichocarpa ectomycorrhiza microbial communities from riparian zone in the Pacific Northwest, United States - 17_EM | ecosystem: Host-associated > Plants > Roots > Unclassified | place... | reverse complement strand
GCCAGAACCAGACGACCGTCGACCGTCGCCAGAGCCAGACGACCGTCGTCAGAGCCAGACGACCGTCGCCAGAACCAGACAACCACCGTTCGAATGTACAGCCAGCGAACGGCCGTAGAGAACGATTTGAATTAATACGATTAATTGAATTAGGCGGAGCCTTCAATCGGGCCGACCTTTCCCCCAAATTATAGATAGGTAGGCATAGACAGTAGCACAGATAGGAGGCACAGACGGTAGGCATAGATGGTAGGCACAGACGGTAGGCATACATAGACAGTAGGCACAGATAGGTAGGCATAGATAGTAGGCATAGACAGTAGGCATAGGCAGGTAGGTATAGGTAGGTATAGATAGACAGATAGACAGATAGACAGATAGGTAGGTAGGTAGATATGCAGATAGATAAACAGATAGATAGATAGATAGATAGGCAGGCAGGTAGGTAGGCAGGTAGGTACTAGGCCTAGTTAGGAAATCAGTACACGGCTGGTGGATTATCGGGAACACCGCTAATTGACGATTTGGAGCTTTTGCGAAAGGCTTCCCCCTCCTAAGTAAATAGCTCTGTATTTTATATAGTTATAATATAAATATATTTAAAAGTATATTATAGCAATCTGTGGTAATATATAATAATTTAGTTACGATTTATATAGTTATTACAATTTATATAGTTCGTATAGTTCGTACAGTTCGTACAGTTTGTATAGTTTGTACAGTTTGTACAGTTTGTATAGTTTATACAGTTTGCGCGCTATATAATTATAAGGTAGCAAAATGCTAGCATTAGTTTAGTAGTTGAGTATTTTGCTGTGATTTGCTAGTAGACGCTGCAAACTTATTGCGAAATGCGCGGTTTGTACGAATCGCTAACGACTATATACGACCGCCGCGATCGTACAGTTTGCGGCAATTTGCGGCAAACCGTAACAACCTGCCACAAAAAAAAAATCCTGATGCACTAAGAGGAAGGCGGTTGGGAGTTAACGTAAATATAAAGGGGTCGCTAAGGCACTAGTAGTAAGCAAGCTAATAGCGATTTTCTATACCGGGCATGGAAAATCCTGATTAGTTGGTATAAGTTAGGGTCCGCAGAATATAGCAGAGTTTAGTAGGTGACGCGCCCCAACGCCGTTATAATTTAGTATTGGTTAACCACTAATAAGTATCCTAAGTTATTGCAATCGTCATATACGCTAATAGGCCTTTTCTTAGGGTATATTAGATACCCTATAACTTAAAGACTTATAAAGCGGATAGCTCGTAAGGTAGGCAGCTTATAAGGTAGCTTATAAGGTAAGTTACTTATAAGGCTAGTAGCTTATAAGAATAAGGCTTAAGCTTATAAAAGCTAAGGAGCAAGCAATATATATTAAGAGTTTAAACGCGTTTTTATGCTAATTTAAGTCTTAAGGAATAAGGACGCTAGAAGGCGTATTTGTCTTAAAATTAATAATAGAAAAGGCGTAAGTTGCGTTAAGCCACCTAGGCTTATAACCTGTTATACGCGTAGGTTAAGGCGAGTATAATTACAGTATATTAAGTATATTATAGAGTAATTAATTAAACTATCTAAGTAGGAGGTTGAGATAAAAGGTTAACGATAACCAAGTCACGTGATGTAATATCGGGTGAAAATAACAATGTTCCCACGCTCTAGCCCCCTCTAAGGAGAAGCAACTCGGTGCTGTGCCGTAACATTATATATAGGGCAGTCCGTTAATTAGTTGGTTGGTTTAGGCTGTGCAGCCACCATCTAAATTAGGGACTGGATCCTCAGAAAAGCTAAAGTCTACTACAATTAAATATGTTTTAAAACGAGTTGGGAAAAAAAAATTTGTTAACCAAGGTTGAAGTAATTTAGTTTGAAAAGACGACGGTTTATAAATAATGTCAAGAAAGAACGGCGAGCGTCGACTTATAACATTTCTCTTATGTTAAAACTCGCCGACTTGCCGATCTTCCCTGTTGATAAAGGTGCCTATATAGAAAGCCGTTAGTTAGTACTCTCTACTCTATATAGAATTCGTATAAGGATCTAAAGCACTTTAGGGCTAATATAAAAAGAGGCTTGTTTAGCATTCTCTAGTATTTAATGCTGTATACAAAGGGTCTGGGTCGCTAAATATTAAGCGGACGTCCGCTCTAAAAAAAAAAGCCAAAGGTATATTCCTAGTCTATCTATCGCAGTCACATAAGGGGATATTTTAATTTTTGTATAATTGGGAGGCGTAGGGCTATAAGGTCGCTCTAGGGCTAGTTTTTAACAGTTTTGCTAGTTCCTAGCACTTAAATCTGCTAAGGATTTGCCCTAAAGCGGCTAAATATCCCTAACCGTAAGCCTATGGCTATAAAACTATCTAACTATAGTAGTCGCATTAAGGCTAGCTTTTAGTAGTTTTGCTAGTTCCTAATACCTACTAAAGAATTACCTTAAAGCGCTATCTATATATAATGCATACTAAGTATAAGGGATAGTAGGTAGGGAAAGCAAATTGGCTACATAGTGACTGCGTTTAATATTCGCGAATATTATAGGAGGTCTTAGCATTATGCGTTACTAAGGTAGATGCTACTAAGTAATATATAGACGCTAGTATCTATCTATCGCAGTTACGTAAGGGGATATTTTAATTTTTATATAATTGGGAGGCGTAGGGCTATAAGGTCGCTCTAGGGCTAGTTTTTAATAGTTTTACTAGTTCCTAGCACTTAAATCTGCTAAGAATTTGCCCTAAAGCGGCCAGATATCCCTAAGCGAAGCTCCTACGCCTAATAAGACATTACTACATTCTGCTATATTCTGCCATATTATTATATTCTGCCAAATTCTACTACCTTATCGTATTCTGCCAAATTCTGCTATATTATCGCATTCTGCCAAGTTCTACTATATTATTATATTCTGCCATATTCTACTAACCCTAAGTTATAAGCCAACTAATTAGGATTTTCTATGCCCGGTATAGAAAATCGCTATTAGCTTACTTACTACTAGCGCCTTAGCGGCCCTTTTAATATCTTAACCTACTACCTAGTAATCCTTACGCTAGAAGTAAGAGTTAAGGTAACAGAGGTTAGTAGTTTTAGTTTTAATATATAGGCGAAAGGCTTCTAATAACCACTAACCTAGCTGCTAAATTTACTAATATAAATACCCTAAATCTTTAGTAAACTAGGCAGCGCCCTAGCAAAAGGAGTAGTTTAAGTAACTACTTAGGTTAATCCCAGCAGTTACTAAATAGGAGGAAAGGATCTTATAAACCCCTAAAGAGGTAAAAGGTTTATTATTAAGACTAAATAAGGGAGAGTTAAGGGGTTAAGGGTCCCTATTAAACAGCTTTATTATAGCAGCGACTAGGTATAATAGGCCGCCTACTACCGCAATAGCGACGTTAACGCCCTAGTATTACTTATCGGCTTTACTCTATTTAAGGCGGAATATTATCCTACTAGGCGTAAAGGTAATATTATATTAAGTGGCCTTTTTTACTAGAAAGGTTGTTTAGTTCTTAAACTCTACTATAGTATATATAATCTCGCCTATTTATAGAAATCTAGCAAATATAAGGGTAAATGCGGCATTAGTATTAATATCTAGTAGTAATAGGCCGTATATTACTACCTAGGCTAAAATATCCCTAGTAATAGGTTACTTATCCTTTTTTGCTAAGGGAAAGATAGTAGCTACTTTAGTAAGTAATTAGTGTACTATAGGATCCTTAAATGCTATAATTAAGATACCGTAATCTACGTAGCGCGAGTAAATTACGGAGATATAGGCTTATAAGGTTTTAGCCTTAAGCCTACCTATCTATAGCTAGGAGGTACTAAACGCATAGTAGGTAATTTATTCGCCTAGTTTACGCGGCTTTACTAAGTAGGGGGAGACTCCTTTAAATGCACAGTATAACTCCTAGCTATTAACTACTAAGAAATAGTTCCTATAGGTTACTAATATAAGGCCATTCTAGAGAAGAAGCGCAAGGCTTTTATTAATATTCAATATCAGTATAAGGCCGTATTAATATTAATATTAAATAGTAATTTAGTATTGAAAAGATATTAAATATTGAATTTTTGCCAAGCCTCTATATAAATATAGGTTGCGAACCGTGTATAATTAAGGCCTTAGCATAAATATCACGTGTCTATACATTGCTTGGCCGAAAACCCTGCAACTTAGGTATTCAACCAGATGTTCAACACGGTCAACAACATCATCGCTTGCAACTGCACTCAATAGGTCGTTCTTTTCACCCACCCACCCCCCTTACAATGTACATTAGATTAGATACTTGCAGTCCTGTTTAGGTCTAGCGGCGGGCTACCCTATTAGGGGCACCGGGTAGGATTCAGGCCAGATCTCCGAAGTTTAGGCCTAAAAAGCCTTATAAACGCTAGGATATCGCCTGGATCCCGCCCTATAAGCCTGCACCCTCCACAATCAATATACTTAAAATGGACTATGACCTATTTGTGCCGTGCGAGAGATAGACGCACGCCTAAAACGGACACCTTACATCCAAAATAGCCACCTTATATTGTCCTATAGCCTTTATACACCTTATTATACTCTACCGCGTATAGTAGAGTATATATTTCTAATACTCATTATAGCAGAATCCATAACACTGGCTATTTTATATACTTTTATATATTCTCTTTCAATATTTAATATCTTTTAGTATTAAACATGTCGTATTGATATTGATATTAAACGTTCAATATTCAATATTTAATATTAATAAGCAGTATTTAATACTGATAGAAGCCCTAAAGGAGCGTATAAAGGTTAGATAGCGCGTTAATATTATCTTTAAAGTTTATAGACGGTTATAAGTAGTCTATTAGGTTTATGGCACCTATTAAAAACTTATTAACTTTAGTAGTAATAAATTAAGGGCCTAGTATAGGTAGAACTAATAGATAGCCGCGGCCTAGAATTAAGATAGTATATTAGCTAAGCTATTTAAATTACCTAGGATTTACTTTACGGATATTATAATATCGTAAGCTATAGCAGCTAGAATAATCTTTGTATAATTACAGCACCTATTATACCAACCGCGTGCTTACGCGTTCGGTACGCCGAGTACGCGTTTACGCATTTAGTGCACTAACTACCCGCTTACGCGTCTAGTGCACTTCTAAAGCACTAACTAATTAGGGGGGGAGGCGCATTAGTATATAGACTATATAGTCTGCTTTATACAATTAACAGTCACTACTATCCTAAAGAGTATATAATACTATACGTATTTCGTGCCCTAGGATATAACTTACTTATACTATTAAGTTAGTATAAATACTAATTAGTAAGCGCGCATAGATTAGCAATTACTTAACACCTCCTACTAAGCGATACACGACAGTAACTACCTATTTAGACTCCTAGTACGACCTACTAAAAAGTCGGAAGTCGGGGATTACGGACCTATTACTAACTCTATATACTTATTTAAGTCTTAATATAGTTTACTAGAAGTTATAAATGCGAATATAGACCTATATAGAACCCCCTACCCTCCTTTAATACCTCTAACCTCTCTTAGACCCCTTATAGAAACCTCTTACCCTTTTATAAACCACTACAGACCTGTTAATTGCCTTTACGGACCGCTACAATACCCTCCTGTAAACCGCTATAGACATTAACTACCTTTATAGACTACTATAAGACCTCTTCTACCCGCCACGTACTATATAGTATAGCAGATATTAGTAAGCAAGTTAGTAAAGGTTAAAAGAAGTAGAAATAAGGAGTTAACGTTACGTCTATAAATAATATTAACGACTATATTAGTTTTAAAATCCTTAAATATAGACACTTTAAGCTTATAAATAATGACCTATAGGAGTAATACTAGGAAGACTTTATGGACTTTATAGAAGCTATTTTTAAGGCCTATAACCCTATTACTATCCGTAAACTATAAACCCTTTTACGTAACTAAGGTGTATGGGTTAAAAGAAATAAATAAGTTACTGTTATATAGTCCTTATACAATATAATATATAAAAAAGACTAAACGGAATAGACTAAAGAGGAAATCCTAGACTAGTTCTAAGAAACTAAGGAACTCTTTACTTCTTCTAAACTTAATATAATTGCTAGCCTTATACCTAACCTACTTAACCAAATTCGTCCTACAGACCTAAGCGGCTTTAGAATTAACCTTATTGGCTAAAATACACCTAGTACTTAAGTTATAGACTATAATACCCCTATAAACTAAAATACGGACTAAACCCCTTCCGTTATTTAAGTTACAAATCTATAAGCTATATATCCGCAAGTTATAGATCCGTAACCTACTTAAGTAAAGACTTATAGTAAGGAGCTAGTAAACCTAGCTAAGCTCTATACCAACGAATCTAAGTATAGTAGTAAAAACGATAACTTTAACTTTAAACTAACTATCTTTATAGATTTTTACTAGAAGGCTAATATTCCTAAATAAGAGTTTAGTTAAGCCTACTCTACTATACTACGCGGCCTAGTATTTAACCACTACTACACCAACCTTAAAAGTAACCCCCTTAGTGTTCCCTTTAATAAGCTATATAAAGCTATATATAACTACTTTAAAGGACCGGAATATAAGCGTAATATCCTTACCTAATAGAATGCAACTAAGTTATAGACCGTAATAAATAAGAACACTAAAAAATTAACTATAGAGTGCCTGCAAATCCTTATTAAAGATCTCCGCCACCTATAGTATAGTCTTAATATTAAGCTTTAAACGGACAACTTCCTATATAATAAACTTATTATAGCTTACTAGGAAATAAAACCCTATAAATACGCCTATTACAAGCCTATAGATACTATAGCTGGCCTTATTAATAATTTATGGTCCTTTATTACAATATATAAAGCCTTAAACCCGCTAGGCAGCACTTAAGCCTTTATTACAGATATTTAATATCCGTAAATAGACTTAGACGTCTACTTTACAGACCGCCGCTATTGTTAGTAGCACCTATACCAACTAAGTCCTACCTATAACCCCTATAGTAACCCCTATATAAAAGCGTACCCCTATAAATAAACTAGCCAGAAGTGCTTTATATGCGGTAAGAAAGAATATTAGTCTATAAGGTATACCTAGGAAGAACATAATAAGTCTAAGAAGAGATTTAATAATTGGATTAACTAGTTTATCTTAAACTATAAAGGAGAAAAAGTAGAGGAGTCTCTTAACAAGTTAATAGAAGCCCTTATAATTAACTTTAACTTAGATACTTAGGAATAGAAGACCTTAAAGATATTTCTAACTACTTTTAGACCTTTTACGGACAGCTAAGCCTTTAATACTATAACTATATTAGCCGACCGCTCCTTTATACACTTAATTGCACCCAAAAACTAGCCTATAAGCACACCTATTAGACCTATTATGGACATTATAGACTACGAACAGGACCTATTTACATACGTCACTACAGAACGCTATACCCCTAAAGAATTTTACGGCGTTATAATTAATATAGGTGCCTTTAAGAAGTCTACTATAGGTTACGGATAATACCTTATATATAAGACCACTATATATAATAATACGGACATTAATACTATGCAAACTGGGGCCGTAAACGTCTAATTTGGCATTAGCTTAACCGTATTAATTAGATTAGTTAAAGTTAAGACTCTAATTAGCCTAGTTAACTTTTATATAGTAAAAGCGGATACCCCTTTCCTACTTTACCTTACGGACATAGATAGACTATAGGTTTACTATAACAATATTACAGATACCCTAATTAGCCCCATAACTGCCCTAAGAAGTAAGAATATTACCCTACTAATTATATAACGATTTAGACACCCGTTCCTTATATAGGGAGAGACTTTATAGACCTATATTTAGGAATCTTTTAACTATAACCTATACTACCTCACTAGTATAGAAATCCACCACCTATACCGCTATTTCGGCTATCTATTAGCCGAAAAGCTGTATAGAGTCCTTAAACATTCTAGATATAACAATATTAATAGGAAAGCAATTAACCACCTAACTAAATACTGCTCCTTCTACTAGAAATACGGACATTCCCCAGGCCAATTTAAGTTTACTCTTCATAAAGACCTTAATTTCAACCACTTAGTGTACGTAGATATTATATACATTAACGGCAGCCTAGTATTATATATAATTAACAAGGCAACCCACTATTAAGCCGCCTGTTGGTTATAAAATATATCTATAAAATATACTTAGGACATTTTACGGACCTACTAAATTAATATATACGTTAGACCCCCTAAGTATATTACCTATAACGCTAGTAGGAACTTTATTAGCAAGGAATTCCAATAATACGCTATAGCTATAGCTATTTTAACAAAAGCTGTTCTAGTTAAGGCGCACTAGTCTATTAGGCTTATTAAGTAAGCTTACCTAGCTCTATAGAGAGCTTACTAGATTATTACAAATAAGTATAAGGATATTTAAAAGGAACTAGCTTTATAAATAGCCGTAAAAGCCGTTAATAATACCGCTAGCCCTAACGGGCTAGTACCTACCCTCTTAGTTTACGGAGCCTACCTAAGGATAAGTAACCTAGGCCCTCCTACCCTATTTATTATAGAATAAGCAGCTATAATACGGAAGGTAATAGCCGAAATAGTTAAATTACGGGCTAAACAAACTATTAATAATGCTCTATACTACCGTAACGGACCTAATATAACCTTAGTATATAACCTCCTGCTTAATTCTAAAGTCCTTATATAGCGTAAAAGCGGTAATTAAACTAGACCTTACCGTCTACTAGCCGTAAAAGACGAGACCTACTATATATAGCTCCCTAGCGAACTAATAAGCTTTAGAAGCACGTCCGTAAAACCCTATTTTTGGTCTAAAAATACCTATAATATTAAGCCAGACGAACTAGAAACACCTACTAAATTAAATAAACTAGAAGCACCCTTACCTACCCTAGAGGTCCCCTAGAAACCCACTAAACCTACTAAACCTACTATAAAGCGTGGCCGAGAACGCCCCTATAAGAACCCTATAATAGAGAATTACCTAACCTCCGTAGGTATATCCGTAAGGCAATCTCTACCTATAGATATATTAGTTTTAGTATAGGAAACCCCTTTTACGGACTTATAACGTAAAGAGATTAACGGACTACTTAAAAAGGGCGTCTTTGCGGTTATAACGGAGAAAGATATCCTATAAGGCGTCCGTATATTTAACTTACGCTTTATTAATAAAATTAAGCACCCTAGTACTAATAAAGCCTTTAAGAAATTAAGGCTTATTATATAAGCTTATAACGACTAAAGAAAGGGTTTAGTCCTTATATAATTACCTATAATTTAATAAGTTAGTTAATAGATTATACTTATACTTACGCCTAAATTATAGCAAATTAAACCTATAGCCCTTTACTTACGGGATATCTTATAAGCCTATATACAGTCTAATACCTACTTAAGTAGGGACATCTTTATATAACCACCCCGCGAGCTTAACCTATAACTAGAAATAATTTTATAGGTTATAAAACCTCTTTACGGAGTACTAGAAGCCAAAAACTATTAGTTTAAGATATACTACTAGTATTATATTAGTAAACTTAAAATGGAACAGTTAACCTATAACCCCTACCTCTTATACACCCTATTAAACGGCCTTAGCATTATTGGACTCTAAATTAATAATACCCTCATCCTAGTAAACTAAACCTTTGCGGACGCTAAAGAAACTAAACTATAAAAGGCAAAGTTCTTAGCAAAGCCGCGAAAGTAGTTAACTAAGTAGACTCTAATTAAGTTTAATAAAGGCTTAATTATATAAAAGGGCAACCTAATTAAGCTAACTTAGGAACACTAAGCTTAAAACCTAAAGCCTATTATAGTAAAACCTACGGACCTTACTAGCTCCCGCGGAGAGACCTATAAGACTATAAATATAAAGGACTAATATGCTGCATAGCGTATAAGAGGCGCCTATATTACTATAGTTTGTTAACCTAAATCTACCTATAATCTGTCCTTTACGGCCCAGGTAGTAAACCTATAATAAAAAAAATATTAAGTAGCTTAATAAGTGTATCTAGTAGCAAATTAATAATGCAGTAAGGGGACTTACTTTTATACCACTAGACCTAAATTCCCTTAGCCTACTAGTATTTATAGATATATCTTTTACTAATAATAAAGACCTATTATTATAAATCGGCTTTATAATTATACTTACGGACTGTAATTAGGACGTAAATATACTGTACTAGTCTTTAATTAAGTGCAAATAAGTAACCTATAGTATACTAGCTTCTAAACTATATACGCTAGCTTATAGATTTAATATAACAGCCGTAATCAAATTAACGGTCTAGAAGATTCTATAACTAGAGTAGTTACCCCTAGTTTTATATACTAATTTAAAGTCCCTTTATAACTGCCTAGTTAAACTAGATACAATATAAGAGAAGAGGCTTATAGTCGACCTAATATGCTTACGTTAGGCCTATAAACGACGTAAGATTACAGAGGTTAAATAGATCAGCAGCAGAGATAACCTAGTAAACGCCATAACTAAGGCAAAGCCGTGTTAAGCTCTTAAAACCCTAATTAATACAAATAAGCTTAACCTAAAGGTTATAAAATAGGTAGAGCGAGACTAATAGAGCATTTATAGTTCAGTTACGGCCCGTTAAAAGGCCGCACAGTTTATTTTACGGACCGTAAGTAGGACTTACGGCCAGCTTAGAGCACTATTTAGAAGGCAACCCAGAAGGCACCTTAGGAGGGATTTCCTATATATTTTCTTATATATTTTATAGTTCTATTAAGACAATTACGGAGGCTATATATAAGTGGTTTTATTTTCCAAGTACCGCTAGTATATAATTATAGCACCTGTCATACCAACCGCGTACTTACGCGTTCGGTACGCCGAGTACGCGTTTACGCGTTTAGTGCACTAACCACCCGCTTACGCGTCTAGTGCACTTCTAAAGCACTAACTAATTAGGGGGGAGGCGCATTAGTATATAGACTACGTAGTCTGCTTTATACAATTGATAGTCACCACTATCCTAAAGAGTATACAATACTATACGTATTTCGTGCCCCGGGATACAACTTACTCGTGCTATTAAGTTAGTATAAACAATCTTATAGAGCGATTTATTTACTATGCTATAGATAATAGTCTTTTTAATACCCTAGTAAACTACTATACTATTAGTATAAATAAATAACACGCTATACTGCTAGTTAGTAGACTATAGATTAAATATATAAGCAATAGTATATATCTCTTTTAGATTAATATAGTCTACTTATTAACTGGGCTTAGGTAATATACTAAA
>Ga0307515_10021771_pt1 | contig 11343 bp, 10 predicted proteins | sample 17_EM_MG_FD_194513 | JGI IMG/M metagenome (GOLD analysis project Ga0307515, IMG submission 194513) | Populus trichocarpa ectomycorrhiza microbial communities from riparian zone in the Pacific Northwest, United States - 17_EM | ecosystem: Host-associated > Plants > Roots > Unclassified | place... | reverse complement strand
ATCGGTTACATGGACCGGCACGGCTACAAGCAATGCGTGCCGCATAATCTCGATCCGTCGATCTCGGAACTGCCGTCGCTGGATTTCTCCTCCGGTTACGTGCAGCGCGCGATCGCGCAGATGCCGAAGCAGGGCTCGAAGCGGCCGTGGCGGCTCTACCAGAACTACGCCCTCGACATCGTTACGCTGCGCTATGGCAAGATCGACGACGGAGTGATGCAATATTCTTGACGGCATTGCCGCGCACCGTCCGCGACCCTGCGTCTGATCGCCCTATGCGTGGTTTCGCGTATACGTCGCCACGCGAGAATCGTTCAACCTGCCCCAACGGTTAACGCCGGATTAACCGGTGCCACCTACGCTGTGCGGCCAGAGGCTACTGACAGCACGAGGAAGCCCATGGACGCCCAGCGAATTGCCGTCGATGCCGTGGTTGCGTTGACCGATTGCGACCGCGACGCCGCTATTGCCTTCATCCGCCGGATGTATCTCGCCGGCGTCAAGGACCCCAAGCGCCTGACCTTCAAGGGCCTGCAGGCGATGGCGCGGGGCTGAGCCGGTCGCCACTGAGCGATGCGGCGAGCGGGCCGAGGCGTCGCCATGCTATGCGAATTCACCGTTGTGGTTCAGTTCGGGGAATATCCGCTCATCCCGTAGAATGACTTCAGCCGTTTGCTTGTAATGTGCCGTGAGCAAGGCGACGGCATCGTCCGTCCCCCCGCTCAAGACGGCTGCCATGATCGCTTGATGTTCGTCGGTCACGTGCCGGGATGGGAAGGCTTTCTGGATCGACAAGCGCCGATATCGGTAGAGTTGGTCGGCGAGTTGTCCGCAAAACGCGATCAATGACTGAGAGCCGCAATTTCCGATGAGCGTCCTGTGGAAGACGCGATGCAGTCTTTCCCACTCTGGATTGTCTTCGAAGTGTTCGGTGTTGAGCGAGCGCGGCGTTCTGCCGAGACGATGTTCCGCGAGCAGAAGCAGCTCCTCCCACTGCGGCGTCGAGGCCGCCATGGATTCCCGCAAGGCAAGGCTTTCAACCCAGCATCGGGTCTTGGTTAGTTCAATCAATTCGTTCCGGCTGATGTCCGCTACGTAAAACCCGCGCTGCTCGCGGCATTCGACCAGACCATCGGCAGTCAGGCGATTGAGTGCCTCGCGCAGAGGAGTCTGGCTGGTCTGATACATCTCGGTCAGGAAGCGCATCTGCAACTTCCTGCCTGGCGCGAGCCTCCCCGAAAGCAGGTCTTCCCTCAGGCGATCATAGAGCGTGCTCGCTTGCGTGGAGGATGGCGAAACTGACGCCAAGCGAAGCGCTGATGTTGTGACCACGCCCATTTCTCCTTCGGTCTTCACCGCGACGACCGAGTCTTGCGGTGTATATACTTTAGCACATTCCCTAGAAATATATAAATTATAGTTGCTAGTCGTATTTTATATAGGTTATGAGTTCTCAGAGGCCAAGGAAACGATTGGCGGGAGCGAAAACCTCGCTGTCCGCGACAGTACGAAACGTTTTCTCGGATTCGGGGAGCCCGCTTCGGAATGACCCATTTTCCTGTCACGGCATTGCGCAGCGTCGATCTCGAAACGCCGGATCTCGGCCGATCGGAGCACTTCTACACGTCCGCCTGGGGGCTTGATCTCGTGACGCGTCACGAGGGCGCGACGTATCTGCGGGCGAGCGGCAACGATCATCATGTGGTTGCCTTGCGGCAGGGCGATCGCCCTGCGCTCAGGGCTGTCACGTTCCGGCTTCATTCCGATGCGGAATTCGAATTGATCGCCGCGGCATCACAGCAGCATGGGGCGACGCTGCTCCACGGCCCCGTTCAAAATCCGGGCCCCGATGGCGGGACGGTCATGACTATTCGCGCACCTGGCGGTGGCGTGCTGCGCTTCGTTTATGAAGACATGCGGCATGCCGCCTGTCTTTCTTCCGACAACCGGCCGACGCGGCTCGCGCACGTCAATCTCAACGCTGGAGATGTCGATGGGGTGGCCGCATTCTATGAGCGGGCGCTTGGATTTCGCCTGACGGATCGTACCAAAGCCATGGCGTTTGTACGCTGCAATGACGACCACCATGCGATCGTCATCGCCGATGCCCCGGTGAACGGACTCAATCACGTCGCCTTCATGATGCCGGACCTGGAAGCTGTCATGCGGGGCTCGGGCCGCATGATCGACGCTGGATTTCCCATCGCCTGGGGTGTGGGTCGCCACGGTCCGGGCGACAACGTCTTCGCCTACTTCATCGATCCCGTCGGGATCGTCATCGAATACACGGCCGAAGTTCTCAGGGTTGACGACAATTACGTGGTGCGCGGGCCGTCGGAATGGGTCTGGCCGTCAGGCAGGACAGATCACTGGGGCATCGCCCCTCCCAAGGCGGATCACGTCAAGGCGGCTCAGATTGCCGTGCCGTACGCCGATGCCTGACCGCGCGATCCGCCTCACTACCCATTCCAAGTGGAGTCCTGAGTGACGCCTTCATCCGAACAGCGGAGCGATTTTGGGGTTGTCGTGGTCGGTCACGGCCCCACAGGCGCCATCGCGGCCAGCCTGCTTGGGGACAGGAATATCCGAACGTTAGCCATCGACCGTCAGCGCGATGTCTACGACAAGCCGCGTGCGATCGCGATCGACCATGAGATCCTTCGCCTGCTGGATAATCTCGGCGCCGCAGCGCGCGTGCTGCCCTATATCGCACCGTTTCCTGCCTCCCAGCATTTTGGTGCCAAGGGCCAGCTGATACGGCGGATCGACATGGTTCCCGAACCTTATCCGCTTGGTTACACCCCCAGCATGGTGTTCACGCAGCCGCCGGTCGAGGCGGCCCTGCGCGAGCACGCCGCGGCCTATGACAGCGTCGATGTCGAACTGGGAACCGAGCTCGTTGGTTTCGATCAATCGCCGAACCGTGTGACGTTGCATCTGCGCGACGACAAGGAAGCGACGCGTTCTGTCACTGCCGACTACGTGATCGCGTGCGACGGCGCCTCGAGCGGAACACGGCAAGCGCTGGGCATGGCCTTCGAAGACCTCGTGTTCGACGAGCCATGGCTTGTTGTCGACCTGCAAGTCAAAAATGCAGCGCTCGGAAAGCTGCCGGAGACCGCGGCACAATTCTGCGATCCGTCCCGGCCGACATCTTTCATTGTCGGCCCCGGTAATCATCGCCGCTTCGAGATCATGCTGCTGCCGGGCGAAGATCCCCGTGAGATGGAAGAACCTGATCAAGTCTGGCGGCTTCTCGCCCGTTGGATTGGGTCGGACGACGCTACGCTGTGGCGTGCCGCGAGCTATCGGTTTCATGCGCTTGTCGCCCGGCAATGGCGGCGGGGTCGCATATTCCTCGCCGGAGATGCCGCGCATCAGCAGCCGCCGTTCATCGGCCAGGGCATGTGCCAGGGCATTCGTGACGTCGGAAATCTCGTCTGGAAGCTTGATCGGGTCCTGAACGGGCAGTCCGGCGCCGGGCTGCTCGACACCTATGGCGAGGAACGGATCGAGCATGTGCGCCAGCTCACCACCCGGATCAAGGCGATCGGTCACGTCATCTGCGAGCGTGATCCCGTCGCGGCCGAGGCGCGCGACGTCCGCATCCTGGCAGAAGGCGGCGGTCGTCCCCGCACCGTCACGCGGCAGGAGATTGTCCCGCCGCTGCAGAAAGGTCTGCTGGCGCTCCCACTCCATCCGGCGCATGGCACGCTGTTTCCGCAGCCCTGGATCAGAACTCCAGTCGGTCGGCGGCTTCTCGACATTGTCGCAGGAACCGGGTGGCGGCTGGTGCTGGACGAACGAAACGCGCCGGATCTGACCGCTGAGGTGAGGGCGGGCCTGACCGGACTTGGCATGCGGCTGATCCGCGTCCGTTCTGTCGACGCGGCAGATCAGGCCGGACGCGACGCCGTCGCGGAAGAAGATGGCGTTCTCGCAGCCTGGTTCGATCGCCATGGCTGCCGGGCCGCAATCGTCCGACCGGACCATTACGTTTTCGGCGTCGCCAACGACGCCGGTGCGCTTGGCAAGATGCTCTCCGAACTTGCGACCCGTCTTCAATGATTCACCGGAGACAACGGCTTCAAGGCTCAAACGCCCATCATCGTTATGCGGCTTCCAACGCGAGGATATCACCATGAAATTGGCAAGTTTCAAGATTGGCAACAGCACCACCTGGGGTGTGATCGAGGGTGAGGAAGCGCTCGACGTCGGTGCGCTGCTCGGGGATCGCTATCCCGACCTCAAATCCGCCATCGCGGCCGACGCGTTATCCACGGTGCGCGACGCGGCCGGCAAGGCAAAACGTTATCCGACGGCCGGCATTACCTGGCTGCCGGTGATTCCCAATCCAGACAAAATTCTCTGTATCGGCCTGAACTACGAGATGCACCGCAAGGAAACCGGCCGCGCCGAAGTCGAGAACCCCACCGTGTTCGGGCGGTTTGCCAACAGCCAGACCGGGCATCTTGCCAACATCATCCGGCCGAAGCTGTCACACGATCTCGACTTCGAGGGCGAACTCGCGATCATCATCGGAAAGCCTGGACGACATATCGCCAGGTCCGATGCGTGGAACCACATCGCCGGCTATGCTTGCTACAACGAAGGCAGCGTGCGCGATTTTCAACGCCATACGCATCAGTTTACGCCGGGTAAGAATTTTCCCGAGACCGGAGCTTTCGGCCCCTGGATGATGACGCCGGACGAACTTGGAGATGTCACGCCGCTGCGGCTTCGGACGCGCGTCAACGGTCAGGTCGTCCAGGATACGACGATCGATCAGATGATTTTCGATATCCCGCGTCAGATCGAATATTGCTCGTCCTTCACCCGCCTCGAGCCGGGAGATGTGATTGCAACGGGTACGCCCGGCGGCGTTGGCGCCAAGCGAACCCCGCCACTCTGGTTGAAGCCGGGCGACATCGTCGAGGTCCAAATCGATCGCCTTGGGATTCTGCGGAACGGTGTCGCCGACGAAACCTGATTGAGGCGCACGAGCCACGCCAATTGTCCGAGAGGACGCCGCTTCAAGCGATCAGAAATCGCGGGCGAATAGTTTAGGGAGGACCACCATGCGGAGACTTTCTCATCGAGTGCTATTGACCGGCATTGCCCTTTGTTTCTCGGTTCCGGTGTATGCACAGTCATGGCCGCAAAGACCCGTGTCGATTGTAGTGCCGCAGGCGGCAGGCAACAGTCCCGATGTGCTGTGTCGTGTTATCGCCGACAAACTCTCCCGCACTCTCGGCCAGCAGTTCGTGGTCGAGAATCGTCCCGGAGCCGCAAACCTCGTTGGCACGCAGGCCGTCGCGCGCGCCGCGCCCGATGGCTACACCTTCCTGTTTGCCACTTCGGCCGCGCTTGTCATGAACCCCTATACGTTCAAGAAGCTCGCCTACGATCCGATCAAGGATTTCATTCCGGTCGCCATGGTGGCCCGGAGCAACCACGTGCTTCTCGTCAATAACGAGGTGAAGGCCAAGACGCTGGCAGAACTGATCGCGCTGGAAAAGTCGGCACCGGGCTCGCTGAGTATGGCTGTCGACGGCCCGCGAAGCCTCGCGGGCCTGATCGCACAATCCATTAACAAGCAGGCCGGAACCGGCTTCGTTCTGGTCCCCTACAACACGACCACGAACGCGATGCAGGACAGCATTACGGGACGTGTCCAGGTGACGATTCAGGCCGCGTCGATTGCAGAGTCCTTCATTGCGGCGGGCACGCTTCGACCCATTGCCGTTGCGGGTAGCAAGCGTATCGGTTCGTTGCCGAACGTGCCGGCAATCTCGGAAACGTTGAAGAGCGTGGACCTGCAAGGTTGGTTCATGCTGTTGGCTCCGGCCGGCACGCCCACTGACATCGTCGAGAAACTCAGTTCCGAGATTGCGCGCGCGTTGAATTCCCCGGAGGTGCAGGAGCGGGCCCCCGCTCTCGGCTTCGATGTCGGCGTTGGCGACGCGGTGACGCCCGCCGTCGCAAAGCGATTTCTCGAAGAACAGCTTGCGGCCACAGGCAAGGTCATTCAGGAGCTGGGTATCCAGCCTGAATAGCAGGCAACAAATGCTCATCTGAAGCCCTTCCGCGGGGCAGCGATGTCGCTCGGTTCTCCCAGCATGCCTGGATACAAAAAGGCCCCGGACGAGACCGGGGCCTTTCGTCTCTGGAGATAGTACGGCGCTATTCCGGATTGCCGATGCTCACCTTCAGCGTGCCGACACCGTCGACGCCGCATTCGAGCTTGTCGCCCGGCTTGAGCTGGGAGACGCCGGCCGGCGTTCCCGTCATGATGATGTCGCCGGCGGCGAGTGCGACCTGCTGCGAAAGCTGCCAGATGATCTCCGGCACGTTCCAGATCAGTTCGGTGAGGTCGCCCTTCTGGGTTTCGGTGCCGTTGACCGTGAGCCAGATCTTGCCTTTTGAGGGGTGGCCGATCTTCGAGGCCGGCTGCACCGCAGAGCAGGGCGCGGAATAGTCGAAGGATTTTCCGACTTCCCACGGGCGTTCCTTTTTGCGCGAGGCGATCTGCAGGTCGCGGCGGGTCAGGTCGATGCCGACGGCATAGCCGTAGACATGGTCCAGCGCCTTGTCGGCGGGAATATTGAGACCGCCGCTCTTCATCGCGACGACCAGTTCGACCTCGTGATGCAGATCCTTGGTCAGCGGCGGATAGGGGATCGTGGCGCCATCCGGCACCAGCATGTCGGCGTGCTTGGCGAAGAAGAACGGCGGCGCGCGTTCGTCATTGCCCATTTCGCGGATGTGCTCGAGATAATTGCGGCCGACGCACCAGATGCGGCGCACGGGATAGGATTTCGATTCACCGACGACGGGCAGGGAAGGCTGCGGGAAAGCGGGAATGACGTAGGATGCGGCGTTCATGAAATGGGTCTCGGCGGTTTTGGGGTGGAACGGCGACGATAGCTTTACGCGGTTGCGCTGATCGGCGCCAGACTGGGAGGATGGCCGGCGTCGCGCTGTTGCAGCCGGAAGAACGAGGCGTAGCGGCCGCCGCGCCGCAGCAAATCGTCATGCTGGCCGCGCTCGACGATCTCGCCGCCTTCGACCACCAGGATGGCGTCGGCATGCATGATGGTGTGCAGGCGGTGGGCAATCACGATCGTGGTCCGGTTCCGGCACAGATGCTCGATGGCTTCCTGCACGGCTTTCTCGGATTCCGAATCCAGTGCGGCGGTCGCTTCATCCAGCAGGATGATCGGCGCATTTTTGATCAGCGCCCGGGCCACCGCGATGCGCTGGCGCTGGCCGCCGGACAATTGCGTGCCGTGCTCGCCGACCGGGGTGTCATAGCCGAGTGGAAAGCCCATGATGAATTCGTGGGCACAGGCGGCTTTGGCGGCGGCTTCGATCCCTTCCTTGGTGGCACCGAGCTTGCCGAAGGCGATGTTGGCGCCGATGGTGTCGCGGAACAGATAGACGTCCTGGCCGACATAGCCGGTCTGCTGGCGCAGTGAATGGCGAGACACGTCCGAGATCGTCTGCCCGTCGATCAGGATGGCGCCGTCCGTGACTTCGTAGAGCCGCAGCAACAGCGCCAGCACCGTGGACTTGCCGCCGCCGGATGGCCCGACCAACGCAGTGGTCTTGCCGGGCTCGGCCATGAAGCTCATGCGGCGCAGCACCGGCTCGTTCGGCCGGTAGGCGAAGGTCACGTCGCGAAATTCGACCCGTGCATCGGTCAGCTTCAAGGCCGGCTTGTCGTCGTCGGCTGGCTCGGTGGGCGGGCTGTCGACGATCTCCAGCAGCTTGCGCGCGCCGATCAGATTGCTGTTCAGCTCGATATTGAGCCGCGCCAGCCGCTTGGCCGGCTCATAGGCCAGCAGGAACGCGGTCAGGAATGAAAAGAACTGGCCGGGGGATGCGCCCATCGCGACCACGCGGTAGCCTCCATACATCAGCCCGGCCGCGATCGCGAAGCCGCCCAGCGTTTCCATCAGCGGGCTGGAGCGGCTGGAGACCCGGGCCATCTTGTTGGCGTTGCGTTCGACCGCGGTGATGCTGGTCTCGATACGCTCGCGCATCGCCTGCTCGAGCGTGAATGCCTTCACGGTGCGGATGCCCTGCAGCGATTCCTGCATGGTTTCCATGATGTCGGCGGTGCCGGAGAATTGGTTATGCGCCAGCCCCTTGATGCGTTTGACGAGCTTGCGCAGCACCAGCATTGCCGGCGGCGCCACGCCGAAACCCAGCAGCGCCATATAGGGATCGGTCATCAGCATGACGACGACGAGGGCGATCAGCGACAACAGATCGCGTCCGATCGCGTTGATCAGGAGATTGAGGACCTGCGTCACCGAGGCGGCGCCTGCGGTCAGCCGCGCCAGGAATTCGGACGAATGCCGCTCGGAATAGAAGGCGATGTTTTCGCTCATCAGCTTGGCGAACAGCTGACGCTGGTTGTTGGCCAGAATTGCGTTGCCGATCTGCGACAGGATCACGGTGTGGCCGTAGGTCGCCGCACCCTTGAGCGTGAAGATGATGATGGTAACCAGCGACAGGATCGCGATCCCGCGCACGTCCTTGTCGACATAGGCCTTGTTGATGACTTCGCCGAGCAGATAGGCGGAACCCGCCGTCGTCGCCGCTGCAACCCCCATCAGCGAGAACGCCAGCAGATAGCGCCGCCAATAGGCAAGGCCCTGCTCGGCCACCAGGCGGCGAATCAGGATCGCTGCGCCATAGGGGTCGTCGGTGATCTTTCTCGGAGTTTCTTTTGGAAGTTCGGTCATCCGCGTTCCATTGACGGCGCAGGGAATACCCGCGTGTCAGGGCTGCTACGGTGACTGCTTGCCCGCTAAATAGAGGTTTTTCAAGCCCAATAACAGCTTGATTTTACGCCGATTCCGCGTGCCGGAGGAGACCGCCACGCTCGTGGAAGAGCTTCTCTTCCCAGGCCAGCGCGTGGGTGGCGATGGTCTCGAGATCATCATATTGCGGCGTCCAGTCCAGCGTGGATCGGATGCGGCTGGTATCGGCGACCATGGTCATGATGTCGCCGGGCCGGCGCGGCGCGTATTGAACCGCGAAATTGCGCATGGCGACACGGCGGACCGCCTCGATGGTCTCCAGCACCGAATAGCCGCGGCCATAGCCGCAGTTCAGCGTGATCGAATTGCCGCCGCCGCGCAGATAGGACAGCGCGGCGCGATGCGCCTGGGCGAGGTCGCTGACGTGGATGAAGTCGCGGATGCAGCTGCCGTCCGGCGTCGGATAATCGGTGCCATACACGTCGATCTTGGCGCGCTGTCCGGTGGCGGCTTCGACCGCGATCTTCAGAAGATGAGTAGCGCCGACGGTGGCGAGGCCGACACGTCCCTTGGGATCGGCGCCGGCCACGTTGAAGTAACGCAGCGCGACATAGTTCAGGCCGTGCGCGGCGGCGACGTCGTGCAGCATCAGTTCGGTCATCAGCTTGGAAGAGCCGTAGGGCGACAGCGGCCGCGTCGGCGCATGCTCGGGCACCGGCACCTGATCCGGATTGCCGTAAACGGCGGCGGTCGATGAAAAGATGAAACGGTTGACGCCGCCCTTCACCGCTGCATTCAGCAGGCTGCGGGTCGTCATGGTGTTGTTGCGATAATAAGCCAGCGGATCGCGCATCGAATCCGGCACCACCACGGAGCCGGCGAAATGGATGATGCTCTCGACGCCGTGCTGGGCGATCACGCCCTCGACGAGGTTTTCGTCTCCGGCATCGCCAATGAACAGCGGCACGCCCTCGGGCAGGAACGCGGAGAATCCGGTGGAGAGATTGTCGATCACGACGACGCTTTCGCCGGCTTCCGCCAGCGCGTGAACCATATGACTTCCGATATAGCCGGCGCCACCGGTGACAAGCACGGTCATGGGATCACCCTCTCTCCCGATTGTTGCCGGCGATGCTAGCCGGGCTGCGGTGAAGAGTGTGTTTCGGCATAAGTGAACTGGCCACTATGCTTAATGTTGCGTATAGGACTTCAGCGAAACGGAGCCCGACGTGCCGATCGAGAACAATTCAGCCGAAAATCTGCAGCTGATCGTGCCGAATCTGCACAGGCGTTATTCCGGCGTCACTGCAACCAACCGGATGGTGGCGCCGAAACTCGCCCAAATGTTTCGCGCGGCATGGCTCGGTTCCCACGCTCCGGACGGCATCGCGCGGATGGGGTTCGGCGATTTGCTGAAGCTCTGGCGGCGCGGCACGCCGCTGATCTGGCATGCACGGCGCAACGACGAGATGATTGCCGGCGTGTTACTGCGCGCGCTCGGCTGGCCGCTGAAGCTCGTGTTCACTTCGGCGGCGCAGCGGCATCACACCTGGCTGACGCGCTGGCTGATCCGGCGCATGGACGCGATCATCGCCACCAGCGCGCTCTCGGCGTCCTTTCTCAAGCGTGAATCTGATGTCGTGATGCATGGCGTCGATACCGACCGATATGTACCGCCAGCCGATCGCGCCGCGGCATTTGCGCAAAGCGGATTGCCGGGCCGTTATGCGATCGGCTGTTTCGGCCGCGTCCGTGCGCAAAAGGGCAGCGATGTCTTCGTCGCGGCGATGTGCCGGCTGTTGCCGCGCTATCCGGATTTCACCGCCATCATCGTCGGCGCTGTTGTGCCCGAGCAGCAGGGCTTTGCGAACGGGCTGAAGCAGCAGATCGAGGCCGCCGGTTTGCAGTCACGAATCATCATCACCGGCGAGATCGCGATCGAGGAAGTGCAGCGCTGGTATCAGCGGCTGACGATCTACGCGTTCACCTCGCGCAACGAAGGTTTTGGCCTGACGCTGATCGAGGCGATGTCGTCGGGCGCTGCCTTGGTGGCGTCGCGGGCGGGCGCGGCCGAATTCGTGGTCGAGGACGGCGTCACCGGCGTGCTGACGCCGCCGGGCGATGTCGATGCGCTGGTGGCGGCACTGGAGCCGCTGATGCAGGATCCTGCGTCCACGGCAGCGATGGGGGGGCGCGCGCGTGCGCGAGTGCTGGAAAAATTCAGTCTCGATGCGGAGGCGAATGCGATCGCCGGAGTTTATCGACGGTTAGAAGGAATGGCCTAGGTCCTAGGTCTGCTCCAAATTCCGCTTTTCCGGGGGCGTGAGCGCAAAGATTGCGCCGATGGAGACGAGAACGACGGATGCTGAGATAAGGGCGACGGTCGAACTCGTGAGGTCGGCAAGCAAGCCTAATCCCGGCGGTCCAAGCACGTAGCCCGCATCCGCCGTCATCCTATATGCGGTCATCGCCGAAGCGTTCATTCCGGCTGGAGCTGTATCAACAACATAGGCCGCCGGCGCGGAACTGCTGATGGAGGCCGAAACACTCCAGACGATGGAAGCCACCATGA
>Ga0307515_10021770_pt1 | contig 11343 bp, 6 predicted proteins | sample 17_EM_MG_FD_194513 | JGI IMG/M metagenome (GOLD analysis project Ga0307515, IMG submission 194513) | Populus trichocarpa ectomycorrhiza microbial communities from riparian zone in the Pacific Northwest, United States - 17_EM | ecosystem: Host-associated > Plants > Roots > Unclassified | place... | reverse complement strand
AACAAATGACCCGAATGGATTGAATCCGTCTGTACATAACCCAAGATTCACGTTCCTTGATTCAGCTGAAAAGTGAGGATGCACATTGTTAAAGTGTTTCCATGCTTTATTGCTAGAAGGATGCACCATCACTCCATCCACCATATCATGTGATTGGTGCCATGTCATGTGCTCAGTAGTCTTTGGTGGCATAAATAACCTCTGCAGTCTAGGTGTGATTGAGATGTATCTAAGTTTTTTATGTGTTACAAGAGTTTTTCCCCTGCTAGTTCTAGGTTGATAACGGGAATGCCCACATGTCTTGCACTCGGTCAGCTCAACATTTTCAAGGTAATATAGCATGCAGAATTTTGGATACATGTCAATTTTCTAGTATTCTAGACCGAGGGGTTTCATCATGGACTTCGCAGTATAGAAGTTCAGTTTGTTCCCTTCAGGTAAAATGTTTCTCATCCATTTAACAATTCTGTCATAACCGGCCTCACTCAACCTATAATCCAACTTGATGGTAAACATTTGTGCAACTGCCGATAATTGACTATGATTTGTGCAATTATCTCATAATGGTTTATCAGAATCTTTCAAAAGATTAAAAAAAAACTGGTTGTGCCTGCATTAGGTTCTTTATCTATGATTGGACATTGACCGGCATGACCCTGATTCATTCTCATCGCATCGATAACCATAGTCCTATAAGGATTAATATTGTCATTTACAACTCCATGCACGTTGCTAACACTAAAAGTTAATCCAACCATCCTTTCTATCATGGTCTCGTGAGAAACAAATTGTTCTCCGTGTGCATACCAACACATGTATTCATTTATGAACCCTTTGTGTAGAAGATGCATCGTTACAATATCCGTATTGAGAGACTTTTTATTTTTAGATCTCTTGCATGGACACCTAATACCACCTCCACTAATATTTCTCGAATTAGATATTGCATAATTAATAAAACTCTGAACCTCATTACAATAATCAATCGTCCGCAATTCTTGGGGTGAATCTCGATATATCCATGAACGATCATGCATGACTTGTATCGAACCTATATCAAATAATGATGACAACATGTATTAATTAACTATGTTAACTAAATAAATTTGCTAAAATATTGGTTTAGCTCAAGATTATCCAGACTACTTTAATACTTCTCTTAATTCATTATCAATTATCTACGTACATACAAATTTGGATACATTTATGGAAATTACAACTCGGCAATAACATTGACAAAATATAAAATGGACTCGTTAAACAAGCCATTATTTATTTCTTCACAACACATCTAAATCGGTAATTCAACATAAGTTTCAACAATTCACAAACAAATATAATTTTACAAAATCTAAAACAAACCATAACATGTACAAAATCATAAATCCATACAACAAGTTTGTTTGAGAAAAAAATAATAAAACAAGTAAACACCCAAATAAAATACATATACTACAAAAATATATAATAAAAAAATCAACATAAAAATTGTGTTCAAATTAAAAAAATGGTAGATTTGCTTACTTAAAATGAAAAATCCACAATAAAATTTCAATTAGAACACGGATGCTGTCAAACAGGGTGTTGTTGTGACTGGAAAAGTTGCGCAAGGATGAGTTGTGCTGAGATAAGGGGGGATGTGGGGGGGGGGCGCTAGGGGCTGTTGCAGAGAGGTTTTTGAAGGAAGAAGAAAAAATAGGGGAGAGGGTTAGGTCATATATTAAAAATTACCGACAGAATTATTTCATCTATGAATCCGTCAGCAATTCTATCAGTATAAGTGATACGTCACTATACGACTTGCATGTTTGAATCCAACTGTAATTCCGTCGGTAACGATATCCGTAAAAACTTAAACGTCATCGTACTGTTTAGTTTTTTTTTAATTCCTCCTATTTTGACTGGGATTCCCTTGGTGTATACTGAAGCTATATTTTTTCCGGTAAATACTGACGAATTTAGCAATTGAAAAAATTCAGTCGGCAAAGATCACTACAAAATACCGACGAAAAAAATCCGTCAGTAATTTTATTTGTATTTGTAGATTTTCTGGTAGTGAATATCGATAGAGTTTTTTTTATGTTATCACTATTTGTTTTTACCTAAAACTACTAATAAAAAATTTTCATCTTATTTTCTGTCAGTAAACCGCAATGAAATATCTTTTATGCAGCGTTTGTGTTATTTTTCTCTTAATTTTTTGACCATGTATAATTTAACGTTTACGCGACACCAAGCAAGACGAAATCTTCCACTATATATTTAGGATATAAGATTTAACTTGTCCGATATTTTGGTTTGAGTTAAGTAGCAAAGATTTCAGAAATATTAATCAATTGGAAATGACCCTGACATAACATATGACACCATTCAATCCTGGCATGACCTCAAGCATCCATCAGTCGAAAAAGGCCTTGATGCATGTATAGCTTGTTTGAGAGTGACATCCCATGAAAACGAATGCAAAGCTCTCAAGCCTCTTGGGCACTAACGTCCAATTAAGAATTGGTGGTGGGGCTTAGCACATTTTTATAAAAAAAATATTTGTACGCATGGTACAGTAGCACTCACAGGCTAGCTTATTAGTGCTCAGGAAACAAAATAACGCACACCACTGAAACCAGCCCAAAAATCCTTGGCATCAAATTGCCACATGTGTGCTAAATATGCGCATGCAAACAATGTATGGCGGCTAAAGGCAACTTATTTCCAGCCCCAGCAAATTGAATTGTCGCCCAATCTTGGACCCCGTGGGGACTCCGTGTCCAGAAAAATGAATGGAGCCCTAGATCTACAATGGACATTGCGAGGAAGAAGTTAGGGCACACAATAGATGATGTGTAGTTGTGTGGGTCCAGCCACGGTGGTTGTCGGGGCACATAGAACTGATGAGTGGGACCCTTCAAGGGTTAGGGTTGCATGATTTGGGTGGGGAGGATGCTAGGGATAAAATGTTAGACATGAGTGGGGTCCAAAATTAAGTGTTAGTCTCTGAAAAGAGAAAATCTCCAAATCCTTTTGGCTAGCTAGCTAGCTAGCTCTCAAAAAAAACAAAATTCATCCTAAGAAAGAAGGAAGATTTTGGTGACACCTTTTGATGTAAAAAGGTGGGATTTTGTTGAAGAAGAGTTATGGTTGAGACTTTTTAAGTAAGATTTGATTCAACATACGATATTATAGATGGAAGTGGCTGGCCATTTTTGTAGAGAGAGAGAGAGAGATAGGCATTGAAAAACATGAAAAGAGAGATTTATAACATGTTTGTGTAGTAGTATATTTGTGATGTAGAAGATAGTGTTTGGGTTTGGTGGGTGCGCGTGCAGCACAAGATGTGGGATTGTGTCATAATGGAGGCTGCCAGCCACACCTCCCATAATAAGATTATTCCCGACGCATACCTTATGAATCATTCCCTGCCCTTAAAACTGCAAAATTTGATTCTAAACTCACCATTTTGCATCATTGCCTTCCACTCTTTCTTGTATACAGCTAGCTCTACCTATCGATTTCCCATTTCCCATTTCCCTTGACATGTACCAGCTGCTAACTCATGTCATCAACCTTTTGTACAAGTATTCATGATGATTCCTATGGCTACACCACACATATTCTACTAATTATGTGCTTATCTACCTATCCATCCCCTACGTGTTCTAGAGGAAGCTCCCTTCCTTCCTTCTGTGGAGTTTATTATGATGTATTATTATAGTATTAATCTTGTATGCAAAGTCTTAAATTATAAGCCAAGAAGAGTAAGAAATTGTTGAGGAAGGTTGCAAAAGTCAATTAATAACCCTCCGAAAGCCTACCGATCGAGCACTAATTACTTCGATTCCCACAATCTGTTTTTCAGCTGGGTTTCTTCTATTCAACCAACTTTTGATTAAATTCATACATTGGAAAAAGTGAAAATTATCCAAATCATCTAATAATTTAGTTATTTTTATGGTTTTTAAAAATTACAATTTACATTTTAAATTAACTTTGCCAGAGAATAATAATTTGCATCCTAAATCATCCTAAAATTTACTCTATTTTATACTCATTAAGGATCTTAATGTAAACTATAATTTTTAAAAACATAAAATCAATACAAAACACATTAAACTATAGGATAATCATAGTAATTTTTCGTTGGAAAAATAATAACAATGCCCCTTTGATATTGTAATCTGGATTGGTGTGCCCCAATCTCACTTTCAAAATTATTTGGTTACGAAAATGTCCCCTTTGGAATCCTCCTCCTCCTTCTTCTTCTTCTTATTATTATTATTATTATTTTCTTTTATAAATAGTAGAGGGACACAATTATTAGAAGAATTTGAAGAATTCAAGGACGAATGCTAAAGGTAAAAGCCATCCTAGAATGTATAAAATTAAAACTCACACATATATGTGGGCGTGATCATTAATTTTATGTAAAGAACAGATTTTATGAAATATAAAGGTAAAGAAAGAAATGTTGTGAAAAATCTTGACATTTAAATGATGGTTTTGGCTTTAATTAATTAACTTTCCAAACTCAAAAGTTAAAGACTCTTAAGTTAATGACTCTTTTTAGGCTTGTCTCTAATTGTGCGGTTGACTATATTTTCAATCAAGTTCTTACTTAGTCTCCTTAGAGAAAACTTTTTAACCCTTTTATGATTAAGGGAGGTGTATTTTTACTTTCTTTACTTCATAAGATTTTAAATTCAAAGCCAACATCTAGAAAAACTCATTCCTTTAACGTGTTTAAGAGTGTGGTTGCGGTTTCTTTTCAAAGTGCTTTTCACTCGGAAATGCATCAAAATAATATATTTTTTTATTTTTTAAAAATCAATTTTAACATCAGCACATCAAAATGATATCAAAATACCAAAAAAATATTAATTTAAATTAAAGAAAAAATAAAAAAATTTCAATTTTTTTCAAAAACGCTTTTGAAACGCAAAAACAAACAGGTCTTAATATGCTAAATTAATATAAAAGATGCATATCTAGAATTATTTGAGAAAATAATATATTGACGGATAAGACGGCAGAAATATATCTAATTGCCTTCTAATTATAAAATAAAAGGGAGGGAACTCCTTCAGTTTTGAAATGTGAAAGGTTAAGGGAATGTGCATTGAGAAATGATGCCTAAGATGAACTTGCATGGAGAATAAAAATGATGCAAGGTCAGTGCCTTTCAAATTCACGTACGGGGGCCTCCCCCAATTCAAGGGTATTCTCATTATTTATTTGCCACGCCTGATTCCTCTTTGTTTTTTCCTTCTTTTTATCTTTCATTTTGCAAACTTTTTGTGTTGTGCATAATTATTATTTTTACCGTAAAATATTGATGATATTTGGCACGTCTATTGCTTCTCCTCCTCCTCCTCCTCCTTTTCCTTTTCTTTTTGTTAATAAACACCCCTTTGTCCTCCAGGAGTTGGTGGTATTCTTAGAAATTATGAAGAAATTCCTTGGTTTTTTTTTTCTTGTTCATCACATATATATAATATGGAGTTGAGATATTGACAATTTAAAAAGCTATGCTTTTAATTATTAATTGTTGCTATGCTTCTACAAATCAATGAATTGTTGAGTCGGATCTTTACAATGTTTTTAGAGAGAAGAATTATTTTCTGGAATTTTTTGCCAAGCAATTAGGAGTTCTTAGAAAAGTTAACTTAATAAATTTTCTGATTTTTCTGAGTTTTTTTTTTTGTACTCTTTTAACGGCTAATCCATGTTTGTAATGACAATAACAATTGATTAATTAATATATCTCTCGTTATTAAAAATACAAAACACCTCCTTGTTCTCTTTTTCAAAGACAGTGGTCTCTGCAACGACTAGCAAGGAAGCAAGGTTGTTTTCATGTCAAGATCATGTTGCTAAAAATCAACAAAATGTTGGAGTGACGTACTGTACTAGAGCTCAAATAACAACAGCTCTCAAGTTATTGCTTGACACCTAGTTTGTGTTTTCTTGTGTTCTTGTTTGTATTTGTTTTTCTCTGTTTTGGTCAGTTGTCTTTCACTACCTGAGAGTGGAGAGTTGAGACTGGCCCAAAACCGCAAAATACTTGGAACTTTTTTCATTGCAAAATACTTAAGCTCAGTAGCAGTACAGAGAGCTTACAAGTTTTAACTTTTTAAATTGCAAGATGCTAATAATTGTTGTCATGCAATAAAAAAACATGTAGTCCTGTCTATAATTATGTCTGTTATGTTCTATAAAAGTGTCTTGATCTTCAATGACTTAGGACACAGTGATTTTTCATTGTGAATGTTGCATTTTGACCTGGTCCCATTAATCCAAAAATTCTTTTGAATGCATGACCAATCCATTTGATTTGATGATGCACTGTTCCCATTTCCCAGTAATTTGAACCAATGCTTGTAAATTTAATGCCTCTCAAAATTACAATAATTATAAAAATTAACAAAAAAGACTCCAATTATTCAGTCCTATATTAGTCCTATATGATTTCAATCAATGGGGCTAAGACTATTGAATGGTCCCTCCTCTTGCTAGAGAAACGAATCATGAACATGGAAGGATTGTTTGCATGATCATAAGCACTGCTACTCCTGTCGTCCCTCCAGCTACCGAGTTCCCCAACATCCTTGAATGAGCATAATAAGCAATATTCTCCTAACACCCTACACAAGAAAACCAATCGGATAGGCCTGCTAATAAGTTGGCCTAATCCGGATTCGATCATCGGCGTTGCTTGTTTGATGTAGATAATTTCATAATTTGAGCAATATCTATGAGCTTGGATCAGGATCTTAATGGTGTTCATTAGGAAAAAAAAAAAAGAAAGAAAAAAGGTTTGGTTGAGCTAGAAAACTGAAAAAAAAAAAAGAAAAAAAAAAGAGGACCGAGAGAATATATTATGAAAATAGTGACTTCTTGCTCGAACTGATGACACTGGAGAGAGCTAGGCAGAGACAGACAACAGAGCCTGATGAGTTGAGTAGTGACAATTGACAAAGAAGCAAAGAAAGGAAATAAAATGCATGCGCGTGGGCATAAAATCCACTCCCCTGTTCTTGTCGTCTGTGATGATAAAATCAAAATCAAATTATTAGAAAGATTTATTTCTTTGGAATAATATTAGTATATATATATATTTTTTTTTTGCATACTATTAATATTTTTAGGAAACCATATCATCATCTTATTCACTTCATTATGCCTGCAATCATGATTCTTGGTTGCCTCACCCGCATGCCCCCCTTCTCTCCTTCACTCACTATCATCTTCCTCTAGCTAACCCCACTCTCTCTATTTCCTTTTCACCCACCTATAAATCCCATACTCACCCCTCTTCTCTCTCTCACCCTGTACTCCCTCACACCACCCAAAACTCTCTCTTTCTCTTTAGCTATTGCAGTATACACCTCTTCCTTTCATCAATTCCCTCTCCTTCTAGCCAGCTACCTTCTTTTTGATATTATTCGTCTGTGTTGTTCCAACATTTCATAATATCAATGGCTATGTCTGGATTTGAAGGGTATGAGAAGAGGTTGGAGCTTCATTTCTTTGGTGATGACCCTGCGATGTTGGACAACAATCTGGGTCTAAGGCTTCTTGATTTTGAGTCATTAGAACAAGTGTTAAATGCCGTGCAATGCACTGTAGTATCTGCTGTGGCTAACCAATATTTTGATGCCTACGTGTTATCAGAATCAAGCCTCTTTGTGTACCCCACCAAGATCATCATCAAGACATGTGGGACCACCCAGCTCCTCAAATCTATCCGTCCATTAATACACTATGCTTGCAATCTTGGCCTATCTTTGTGCTCTTGTAGGTACACAAGAGGTACGTTTATCTTCCCTAAAGCACAACCTTCCCCTCACACCAGCTTCAAAGAAGAAGTTATCTGCCTTGAAGACGCCCTCCCTAACAATCTTTGCTATAGAAAAGCCTCTGTCATGCCTTCTAAAACCACCACTAACTCTTGGCATGTCTTCACTGCTAGTGATGAATCTCACATAATCCCCAATGATCATGATATTTACACTGTTGAGGTATGCATGACTGATCTTGACCGTGTTTTGGCTCGTAAATTTTTTCTACCTCCTGGTGGGGGCAACAAAAGTGGTGACGTAGCTGGCAAAGAAATGACAAAAATTACTGGCATAGGTGATATCAATCCAAGAGCTATGATTTGTGATTTTGCGTTTGACCCTTGTGGATACTCCATGAATGGGATTCATAATGATCGCTACTCTACCATTCATGTCACCCCAGAAGATGGCTTTAGCTATGCAAGCTTTGAGTGTGTGGGCTCCATCTTCGATGATGATGATATTGAACATCTTGTCGGGACTTTGAGGAAGGCAGTGCAAGTTTTCCGGCCAGCTACCCTTTCGGTGTCGACTACTTGTGCAAGCCACGAGGTATGGCCACGTGTCACCCATGCTCTCGAGCCACTTGGTTTGAAATGCCGGAGTTGCGCTGCCGATGAGTTTCCAGCCGCCGGAAGCATCGTGTTTCAAACGTACACAGCCCGCCGGAAATAGCTCCTCCAAGAAATGGTGCTGGTGTCACGTAGATAAGATATATTGGGGTAAGGGGTCGGTTAAAGGGGAGATCTAGGGTTTAGAGGGAGGGTTTTAGTTGAAAATCTTAGGGTTGGTTATGGATGCATGGTGATGACATGGAGAGGTGTGATTGGTTGATGGAGGGTTGTGGGCTTTGACTTGTGTAGAGAAAGATAGACAAGAGTGGCGATGGAGGATTTAATCAGAGATGAGAGGATGATGTGGAGGCATGAAGAAGAGGGGTGAGAATTTGGGTTCTATCATGATAATGCACCCCACTTAGGCTTGTCACGCCTAAGGTTTTTGAGCTTGCGTTGTGTAGTGGGGGGTGAAAAGAAAAGTGTTTTCAGGTTTATATATGGAAATTTCTCTTTCTCTTAATTTCTTCAAGTATTTATTTATTGATTTATTTATTTTCTTGAAGTATTTCTCTTTACTAAAGAACAAATTAATTATCAACACTCTTGTATTGTACGAGTTAAGTCTTATATATATATTCCCATCAATTGATACATGTTGTTAATTCGGACTTTCGATGTACGTACGTAATTGTTTAACTAACAAGAGCAAGTGATTGGTGTTGGGCAAGAAGAACAAAACCGAAGAAGAAGAAGGGAAAGAGGAAAATGTATAACTTGGTTTTGAGGAGATGAACTCCATTAATTGTGATTTGCATGGGAACATGAAATATTGTGAAGGAATTTAGGTTTAGCTACTATGATTATGTCGATGAGTTGCGTCTGGCGTGGAAGTCACCATACCTCAATATGATGCAATCTAACAGCTCTTTGTCTCATTATAATACAGAATCTGCACGTGACCATATATAAATCAGCTTAAAGTACTGGCCAAATGTGCATTACTTGTCCAAGAATCATTTGCCACAAAAAGCGTGGAGATCATGTATAGACTATTGCATTGCAATACGCCAATTAATACCTCACTTCATGATCATGCCATCGATCGAGTTTTGTTGCTTCAAAAAACAAAAAAGGTTTTGTTGCTTCTCTTCTCCTTGTAGATAATATTTTAGGTTATCCTTGAATCAACGTAAAAATCATGAGAGTAAATCCCAGCCACTGAGCAAACATAAATTGGTAGGTTGGTTTACATGAGCGATCCATTTCATAGAAAATGAGGGAACTGTTTAACGCTTAAAGACAAGTCGTGATCAAAATGGAACATATATGCTCCCTTTAGACAACATGCATGAAGTGATGTTCTACTAGAATCGGCTTATCTTATCATATATGCTTGGCTAGCTTGTTGACACCTAGCAGGCCCCAACGGATCAATCGAGAGGTTGGCTAAGCCCAACCTAACCCTCTTCCCTTTGATCTAACCTCATCTTCTCATCTTTAACCGAACTCTCTCCTCCTTTGTCCCAATGAAACCCTACTCCTAGCTTTTAATGACCATCCTATCTCGCCAGTAATTATCTATCTAAAATTGTTTAGGCCAAGTTTTCTATCAATGACTATTCCTAAACCTTACTTTGTACCAACTCTCTTGGCCTAACAAACTTTTTATTAATGGTTTAATTTCATGCACCAACATATCTTTCAATGGCAAGGATATGACAACCAATTATTCAACTTTGTAAAAATTCAGATAATCCTTATTATTTTTCTCTCTTCATCAGGTAAACTTATATAACCTCTAGTATTTATAAATATTACAAGTCACGAGGTAAACAACCAAGCAACGCATTTAATTTAGCCATCATTTCAACATAATTCAACAAGCTTTACATAGAAACACTTCCTACAACTTCATTATATTTTCTCTTCCTATACATTATTCACTTATTCTTTGTTTATTAACTTAAATATTAAAGAGTTCTTCTTTGTTTATTAACTTAAATAGTAAAGAGTTTCTTATCCTGATAAAAGACTTATTTGCTAGTCAAACACCATCTTATGATATAAGTACCAAGAAAAGCCTAGATATTATCTGAAGTTTTTCATGACTCTAATAGAAATATAGCATTGACACTAGTAATGACATGCACAAGGCCATAAATGCATTCCATGACTAAATGAAGTTATTATTTAGGGTGGGTGTGTGTGTGTGTGTGTGTGTGAGAGAGAGAGAGAGAGAGAGAGAGTGCAGATGAAAAATGTCAAGGATTTAGATCACTTCATTAAATCGAGGTTGATTGTACTTTAAATATTCAGTCTTGGTTCTAGTAATACCCAATCCCATTATGTAACTCTTAGTGGTTGTTCCAGTAGCCCTAATGATATGACAATGAGGGTTGTGTCACTCACTCCTTTTGGAACATTTTTTGTTCTAATTTCCATTTCAATGTCAAATTTATTAAATTGTTGATGCACTTGATCAATCCATATGATTCTACAAGTTACCCAATATTTTGTTCAATACATGAAAGTTTAATGATAGATGAGCTAAAGTTAATATCTCGAATGATTTATGCCCATTGTTTGAATGGTTTGTTTCATGTAAGTATAGTTTGGACTTCTCATCTAAAATCCCACTATTGACTAGAATGACACTAAAAAATTTCATGACAAGTAGTTGGAATAATTTCTTCATCAAATAAGATTGGTCTTAATCTAATCATTTTACATTAATCGGTACGTGTGCTTGCTTTATGCGCGAAGGTATCCATACAATGTTGTAATCAAAATAACAACCTCTCCTTCCTTTATCTCCTTTTATTTTTTATTATAAAATAAAAGGAATAAACAACATTCTTTTATTTTGGTAAGAGGAGGTAGCAATTTATCAATGATAAATTACATGACATGAATCAATTTTAACAGAAAATATTATAGAATGTATATATCTAGGA
>Ga0307515_10021769_pt1 | contig 11344 bp, 3 predicted proteins | sample 17_EM_MG_FD_194513 | JGI IMG/M metagenome (GOLD analysis project Ga0307515, IMG submission 194513) | Populus trichocarpa ectomycorrhiza microbial communities from riparian zone in the Pacific Northwest, United States - 17_EM | ecosystem: Host-associated > Plants > Roots > Unclassified | place... | reverse complement strand
TGCAGGCAGCGGAAGAGCAATAAAGCAGGTAATAAGGCCCAGAGTTAGTCTAGATACAATACATTAGCTATTTAGGTATTTATCTACTATAAATATTAATATAGGAGGTTAAATATTAAGGATTGGTAATAGTTAATAGCTCTGGCTAAATATTTACTATTTTAGTGGTAATATTTAAGGCAAAATGTAGCAGTAACCATAACGCCGTTTATAATAATTTTGGTAGCATTAGAATCGCCTTATAAAGCTCTAGAATATAACGTTAGCCGATTATTTATAAAGGCGTTAGTTTGTTATTAATTAATAGTAGTAGAGTTTTAAGCAGAGCTTTAAAGAGGAGATTCGCTTATTTAAGGCAAAATGTAGTAGTAACCACCAGGCCATTCGCAATAATTTTGGTAGCATTAGAATCGCCCTATAAAGTTCTAGAACATAACGTTGGCCGATTATTTATAAAGGCGTTGGTTCGTTGTTAATTAATAGCTAAAGAATTTAGTATGGCGCGCGAGTTTGTATGAGAATTACATACAAATCGGCGCGAGGGACTAATAAATTTCTGAACCGTGTACCAGACGACAACAACATAAGATGATTAATCTGTTATGTAAGCAGCTTATGATTGGTTGATCGTCTGGGACCGAGATAATAATTTTGGTGGGGATCCCCGGCTGACTAAACGTCTGCCACGACTTCTGCTTAGATGCCTGCTTTACCTCAGCGAGCTCAGACGTGATTTCTTTGGCTAGCGTCGGAATAACAGCTACGCCGTCTTCCTTCTTGCAAAATCACGTCCCTTTGGCGAGTTTTGTTAAAAGCATAAGCAAAAATCTTAGTTTTAGGGAGCGTTCGGTTGCAATCTGGAGGCCCCAGATTCAGTTCAGAATGGAGTTGATCTGGAGCTCCAATCTGATTCTGAGGCGACTGTTCGGTTGAATTCCAGTTCAACCTGACTTCAGCCACAAATTTTTGATGTTCCTCTGACCGCCCAAAAAACACGCTAAAAGTTACTAAAAAGTTGGCAACTTTACTGTATACGGCTTCTGAACTGAAGGTCTTGGCGTCAGTTCAATCTGGAGGTCTACGTTCCAGATTTCAGATTCAGTTCATTCTGGAGCCTTCAGATTGCACACGCCCGTGCTTTTACAAAGCCACAAACGCGTATCAAATTAGGAAGGAACGCGTCCTTTCTGCCGGAAGAAAGCACAGGTCAACGTCAGATTGAAAAAGCTCCAGATTGCAACCGAACGCTCCCTTAGCAATTTTGTAAAGGGATTTCCTCTACAACATAATAAAATAAAGTCTTTAAAAGTTCATAGATATATCTTAGGTAGCTACTTTATATACTAACGGCTTTAGAATTATAATGTCCCCTCCTGAATCTGAGATTAATTTCGTTAAAGTTAAAATTCCCGTTGTTAAAAGCATAAGCACCTTTACGTACCCTTATATACGGGCCCACGTAAGGTATAAAAAGCCTAAAATCTCATAATCTATAGAGCTAGATCTCCTGAGTAATTTAATATAATTTTTACCTTAAAATACGTGGTGGGGAGATTAATTAATTTTGTTGGGGTTTATAAGTTTTCCTTACAAAAAAGCTTATGCTTCCATACAAATCTCGCCAAAGTCCCTCAGACCAAGAAATCGATCAAATATCCGAAGGAGTTTAGCGCGTCAGCGCAATCGATTTCTTAGTATGAGTCCACTGAGGTAAATGCCTGCTAGCTGCCGGAGGTGCTATCTCGAGCCAGACCTTCTGCCGAGGTTTTACCATCACGCTAAACCGTTTCAGAAAACCTTCGTTAGAAGGTCTGGTAAGCGAGTTTTCTCAGTGAGCGACTCAGCTGGCAAGGGCAGAATTAAGGCGCACTCACTAATACTAAAGTATCACTAGTCTCCATCCTAAAAAACGCCACTTTCTTTTAACCAATCAGCTATCTACCGACCTTAAGTTTGCCCTTCCGTCTGAGGGCGGAACTCTATGGCGCTCAACTTCAATCTGAGCAATTTTGTATGAGAGACACTCTCTCCTGTATATTTGACTCCCCAACAACATCTATTTAACCTAATAAGCTGATAAGTCGAGTTAGGCTAGTCTCCTCTATAATCGATTACTTTTTTACGATAGGAGTGTGTTGGTAGGGGGGCAGTCTCTTTAAGCTTGACGACGTGTACGTGACAGTGCATGGCCACCTTGAAGGGCGATCGAGCTCTCATAGTGGGTAGACACCGACCGACGCGTCGTCTCTACAAACGTCTCCACGAAAGTCTCTACGAAAGTCTCTACGAAAGTCTCTACGAACGTCTCTACAATCGCTCATACAATCGTCCGTACGAACGTCTCCACCATCGTCTCTACGAATGCCTGCACGAATGTCTGCACGAACGTCTGCACGAACGTCTGCACAAACGCCTGCACAAAGCTCTATACAAAGTTGTTACAGGCCTTAGAAAAACAAGCCTTAGAAAAACAAGCCTAAATACATGCTCTGTGTGGGGGGGGCTCTATACAAAGCTCTGCACAAGGCTCTGCTTAAAGCTCTACTTAAGGCTCTACACAAGGCTCTGCTCGAAGCTCTATCGAAGCTCTACTCGAAGCTCTACCCAGTCATATACTGCCCGAATGAAACGTATACCGACCAGCTCTGGAGGCTCATGTTGGATGGTTTCGAACCCCAGAATGTCAAGCATCAGACGGTTCGATAGAGCTTTGAGCAGAGCTTCGAGCAGAGCTTCGATAGAGTTTCGTGCAGAGCTCCGATAGAGCTTTGAGCAGAGCTTCGATAGAGCTTCGAGTAGAGCTTCGGTAGGGCTTTGAGCAGAGTTTCGATAGGACTTTGAGCAGAGCTTCGATCTTGGGAGGAGTCGAAGAGGTTAGAGGAGTCGAAGGGTTATAGCGCAGGTCGCCACGTTGTCGTTGGTAATACCGCTTGCTTCGAGGCATCGAGAGGATTCGCGCACGAGTCGACACAACAAGACGCGTTGAGAAATTTCGAACCTTATAATTTCAGAACCTTATATTAGCTAAAATGCATAAATAAGTACATAGATAAATAAAGCGGCCCTTGAAATATAATCGATTGCCTTTTGATGTGGCTAACTAGTCAACTGGTGGAGATATATTGCTCTTTAGTAGCGTCGCCCTTAGAGTGCGTACAGGTCGGCGCGACCACGCTAAAATGTCGGCCCGATAGGCCTACCATTACCTCAGCAAGCTCAGACGCATAGAATCAATTAGCGGACATACGTATATCCGCAAGCGGATATCGCTAACCTTTTTTGTCAAAAAGTTGATTCTATAGTATAAGAGGCCCGGCTGATTCTCGGTCAGCCAAAAAATCACATATTTAGCCAGCCACCTAGGGCAGATTTGAGGATCTCTACAGCGCCACTAGCGCTAAGCTGTGGAGAGACGCGTATTAAGGGCTGCCCGCTAATTAAGCCGCTAATTAACGCCGACCGTAGGGTAATTAGGGCCATTAGGGCCCTAAGTATATATAAAAAAGTCCTCCCTACCTAATCCTTAATCGCGGTAATACGTTTACTATTATACCTACTATATAAGATAGCGCTAACTAACCGCATAGAGATTAATATCGCTAATAATGCCGAATTACGCGTTAACGCGTAGTATATCCTCGCCCTTACGTATACTATAAGGCCTAAGAATATATCTTTAACATATAATCCAAAGCAGAAGGAGTTTAAGGTAATACCCCCCCCTTTTTAAAAGTATCGCGGCCTATAACTAACGCGTTATTTAGCTCTAAGCCTTTTATAAACAAAAGCAGTACTATAACTATAAGAGGCCAGTCTAACCAAAACGTATAATTATTTAATTGATAGTGTAGAATAGGAGTTATAGGTAAGTAGAAGATAAGTTAAAATAGAATAATCTTTACAAATAAAGGACAAATGCTTTTTAACCTCTTCTATTTAGAGACTAATTGCTAGCTCTTCTCTAGAGGAGAACTAGCTCCCTATATAATCCTTTTAAAACGCTAGTAAAACCCTTTACCCCTTATTTATCTAACTATGTCTCTTAGGATATAGATAAAACCTCCTACTATCTTATCTAATATATACCTTCCGGGGGATTCCGTTATAATTACCTCCCCTTTAAGGGTCTTAGTCCTCTAAGACTTCGCCTCTACTAAGCTTTTATAGAGTTCTGGCTAAAACCACTAGGGAAGATTTTTAGTAGAAAGGTACTCTATAATACGGCTTATAGCTAGTTCTTTACTAGTATAAAACCTTACTTTATCTTTAGTTCCTCCGCTCTTCTTCCACTATAGCTTTTTATAATGTCTTTATAATGGAACTAAAATAATAATAATAAAAATTAGATAGGATTTACCTTTTTTATTATAAGAGTTTATTATAAGTTAATCTGGAGGTTATCCTATACAACGCGTCTATAAGCTACTCTCCCTATTTACCTAAAATAGGTTCTAATAATAATGTCTTTATTTTAATTTCTTTTAGTTTATAAGCTGTCGTCTCTTATACGTCTTTTTATTAATAATACCATTCGTCTTATCTCTTAGCAGACTGTTTTTACTATATTTTAGCTTTTAGCTTCTATATCTCTAGCTATTCTTTTATAACTACTCTATTCTCTTTTTGCGATACATTTATAAGTAATAGGATCCCTATTTTATCTCTATTAATAATATTAACTTTCTATAGTATTCTCTTATAATATCTTATAGTTATACTACGCGTCCCCTAACCGGCGGCGGTATTATTTTAGTGCCACCCTAGACCACCTCTATTGCTCCTATAATAATCTCTCTAAAGTACTACTATTATTGCGTTTACACGCTTATACTAGACCCGTCCTACACCTATAAGATACCTTATTTTGGTAAAAATAAATCTAAATATTTCTATTGCCGTAATAGGAGAAAGACCTACGTTCTAGTATTTTCCATTTTATCTTATTCTAAATTTTACTAATTATATTAGATCCCCGCCATCTATATATATAAGACTTGTAAGCTCCATTACGCTATCTAGGATTTCCGCCTATATCTAAATAGCAATAAATAGGGATAAAAGGTATCCACCCTTACTTATAGGCTCTTTAATTTAATAAGGGTTTCTACTGCTATAGAGATATAATAATCTTAGATATATAGTATCTAAGAGCGTATATACGAGTAGCTTACCCTTATAAATAATAACATTCGCACTCTTACGCGGGCCTTTTTGGCTAGGTAAGTTTCTCTAGTAATATATTTAGGAACTATACTAATTTTCTTAGCTAACGGCTTTTAGATCTTTACTTAGATACTAATTTAGAGCCTAGGGATACTAAGGATAGCGACAAAAGTTAAAATAAACGTTCTCCTTACTAGCCTCCCGCCTGTACTAATTCTTTTAGCTTTTATTATACTAAGAAGAATATTAGTAGAAGTGCTAATACTTCTAGGGATAGAAGTCCTAATAATACCATTAATAATAACGTTAAGATAGAAGAGGAGGCTCCTATTACTGCTGCTAGTATTTAAGTTATTATCTGGTTTTTTCCTTTTTTTTATAAAATAGCTTTATATAGTGCTTCTCGGGTGCCTCTAGGATGCCCTATTATTAGGAATTAACTTTATACTTTAGGGATACCTTTATTCTAAGCTTTGGTAGCAATGTGTCCAACAGTTAGCTTAGCTGCGAGCTTGAGAAAAATAGCTGACTGACTGCGTCAATTGGATCGCTCGCTGTCCGCTGACTGTTGGATAACGTACGCTGACTGTGAAGCTGTCAGCTAGCTGTCCTAATTAGGAAATTTGTATAGACTTTATGGTGTTTTATTTTAGATTTTTGGCAGCACCTCTCTATGTATAAATATCAACATTGCCCGATTAAAATTCAGCCCTAATTCACCCAATATAGTATCCAAATATAGCTAAATTCGTCCCGCGCCTATAGAGGCTTAAAAGGTAGGTAGAATGGTTGGTGGTGAGGACTCCGGAGGCTCTATTTCTATATTAGATTTAATTAAATACGAAGCTCTGTTAAGTCTACCTTACTAAGCTGGCTTTTCTGCCTCTGTAGTTGGCTTATAGCCAGTAAGATTAACATTTAAGCTCGTCAACCAGGGTGTAGTTAAAGCTCCATTTAAGTTAATACAGTCGATTAAACTGCTTAATAAAAGGCCTTTGATTAACTACTACTTTTAACATTGGTCTACTTTAATCGTATTAGCTAAGAGTCTATTACGCTTATTAGTAACGATCTTTTTAGCTTAATTAAAGGCTCGTTTATATACGGAGCTTATTACCGGTATAGAGAACATATTAAGAGCAATCTTAGCAAGCGTTAAATAAAGGATTTGACCGATTTTAAGCCACTAGTTAAGAGGATTAGGAACAACGTTGTTCCGCTTATTGCTGTCTTCGGAACGGATTTTAATAAACTTAAGACCTACGTCGTAGTAGCGGTCAAGCTTATTGGCGAGCTTAATACGCTTTTAATTGCGCTTTAAGAAAGTGAGGCTCTTATCTACGACTAAGGACTATGCATATTTATTAGTTAAATTATCGTTAGATTTATAAGGAACCTTCCTGCGTTGTGGCTTAACTAGTTCCTTATCTTCCTTATCTACTTACTTATTAATATAGTCATTAAATAGAGTCTCTATGCACCGCTTGGCGTGCTTCTATTACTAGGGCCACCGTTTCCACTTATCGCGAAAGTAGGCGCGTTTAAGAGACGGATAAAGGATTACTGCGGCAAAGTAGTAAGGGCTTTCGGCCTTTATTTTATTAAAATATTTGTTAATCTTTTTAATAGCTATGTTAATACCCAATTTAAGGAAGGAGTCGCATTCGTTCTTAAGGCTTAGCTAAGTTCGCTAGAGGATTTAATAGAGGAGCTCTATATTAGTAATCGACTCCCATAGAGCGCTATATAAGCCTTTAACACTAGGACTATTGGCGTCGCCTTTTATACGCTTAGTAGCTGATATAAAAGGCTTTAGGATCTTAATAAGCTGCTCTACCTGCTGCTAATCTTCATTAGTAAGCGCGTCCTGAGATAGATTATAGCTATCGTTGGCGGGCTTCCTCTAAGCCAGTAGATATTTATTAATCGCTTTACAAAGAAGCAATACATGGCGGAGTATAAAGTAGGTCGAATTCCACTGAACGCCTCCGTCCTTAATAAGCAGAAGCTCTGCTTAATTAAAAAGATCGTCCTTAATATAGGCCTTACTCTAGTTCTCAGCAAAGTCCTTACGGCGTCCTATTAATCGCATAATATATTTAATAATATTGTAAATCTTGCCTACGAAGCCTCTCTGCCGTATAAGATTAAATTTAATGTGGTCACTTACGCCGATTATTAAGCGCTTAAGCTTGCTAACGCCTTTGCCGTATATTAAAGCCTTAACGATAAGGTTGATAATATGGCCAACGCACTAAAGCCGCTCCTTTTTGGGCACTAAGAGGCTTTGTAAGAGATGGTCGTAGAGCTTATTATTATTACTGGCGTTATTAGCCATTAAGGAGCCAAGCTTATAATTAAATTAATACTTTTAAATTACCGACACTAGGGCCGTTGCTATATTCTTAGTAGAGTATAATCCTCATAGTTATGGAAGGCCCAAAAGCACTAATTGAAGCTTTCTGTCTTTGTTAATGAAATAAGCCACTATACCAAGTAGTAATATTCCGTTTGTAGATATCCAGATATTATAAGTAAGATTGATTTTACTAAGTGCGGTAAGGAAAAGGTCTTTAATATTAACGCGCCGCTGTTTAAATGCGGTTTTAATCCAATTGCTTAGTGATATAGGCGCCTTTATAAGACAGTCTTAGATCTAAGGACGGTTAAATGTTAGTAGAGCGCGTGTAGAAGGACTTATAGCTTAACGAAAGGTAATATCTTGTAGAATTATCTAATTAATATAGGCTTAAATATAGCCAGCTACCCAGAACGGCTGGCGTTTGTAACTGCTAGCGGAAGTAGAAGCTTCTGCGGCTGGTAGTTGTATTCTACTATTGTGACTTTTAGGGTTAATAATAAGGTTATGCTTTGATTTTAAATGGCCGTTAATATAATTGTTGCCGTTAATTATAAGTAAAGCACCTGGTTTTTAAGCTAGATAGTAAAGCTTACACAGCTAGAGCCTCTTTTTGCCCAAAGGACCGTCCCAAAAAAGGTCTGCCCTATGCTTCTATATTGGTAATATAGGAGCTTTACTTAATAGCAACCGCTTATTGGTAACTCGGTATCCGTATTTGCCAGTAAGCTTGCCATATATTGTTAGGTAGAGATTGTCCCAATTAATAGGAAAGATACAGCCGTAGTTCTAATTAGCTGGAGGAGGCTTTTGCGATACGGAATTATCTTAATCGCCCGATTCGGTATTATTATCAATTGGAAGAGGGGAGGAAGCAGTTGATCCACGAACCCTACGCGGTGCTGAAGGAGTTAAGTGACGCGTAGATTGTGGATTTAATGAAGAAGTAGAGGAAGAAGCTCTACTGCCTGGCTGACGCGTAAAATGTAATGTACGTTGCATTTTGTATAGGTGGCATAGGAGAACGGGTATATGGCGCGTAATGGAGATATTGGGGAAAATGCTTTATTTACTATGGCTAAGCGAGAGATTCTTATAGGTTTCTTATTGCTTAGCGTATAATCTTAGTCGAAGATTTGAATATCCTTAACTTCTACCAAAAGCTTTAACTTACCACTAAATCTTACCACTAAGGCAGCGAGCTGTTAGCTAGCTGCAGTTTTATAGCTGACTGACTGTCACAACTCTATAGGCTCGCTGACTGCTTACGTTATTAGCCTCTTAGTAGCGACGCTGGCAGCGACGCTAACTCTTGGATATACTGTTTGGTAGTAATTTATATAAAGGCAGTATACTACTATAATCCCTATATATAATAAACGGGTAGTATTTCTATATTACGTGTCTATACATTACTTGGCCGAAAACCCTGCAACTCAGGTATTCAACCAGATGTTTAACACGGTCAACAGCATCATTGCTTGCAACTGCACTCAATAGGTCGTTCTTTTTATCATAGATTGCTTGCGATTAGTGTTCTAAGTGGCCTATATAATTTATTAAGGCCCATGACCGACTTTCCAGCCAATAGCACCCGCTCAAAAACTCCTCGCTCGACCGCCCTATCATCTACCTCCTTATTTACTATCCTATCTACCGAACACACCATGGTTTTATCTTTAGAAGAAGAAAGAGCTAGGAAACAAGACGAGAGGGCCTAATAACTCCATAACCTAAAGATCCGAAAGAGAGAGCAGGAGGAACAGGCATAGATCTGAAAGACGGAACAGGAGGAACAGGTATGGATCCAAAAGACGGAATAGGAAGAGGAGTTTTACTAGGCAAGGCTAGCCGCTCTAAAGCAGCCTGCTCTACTAGAGCACCCCTCTACCGCCAAGGCGGACGAACTAGGTAAGTCCTATAACCTGCCAGAAGGCTTGGGCATGCTTAAGCTCGACCTCCCTGGCCTAGCTAGAAGAGACCTCTACAATATATAGAAAGGATCCTTCCGCCTAGAGAATCTAGCACGTTTATGGGTACACTCTGGCCGCCTAGACCTCTCTGATGTGGCTACTATTAAAAACGGAAAACTTATTTTAAAGAGACCTACTATTAGCCGCAAGGTCTACGAGAATAAGGAGGTCTGGTTTACTGGGTTTACAAACTATATAGTAATTGTGAGCACTCTCTGTATATGCCCAACCAACCTCTATATAAGGATGTTGCTCTAGATAAATAAGATCCGCGACTACTCTATAACCTATAACTGGACCTCCATCCTAGACCTCGTACTTAACTACTATGGGTATGTTATAGATTGTAATTAGCTTAAGCCTAGTAACTAGGACATACCTACCTAGTTTAAGGCCCTATACTGCCGGGCGGCTAATATAAAGGCATAGAGCTAGGGGCTTAAAGTCCGTAGTATGGCATTAAAGAGATCGCGAAAGAATACCTCCCCTCCCCCTACCTCTAATAAGCCCTATTATAGCTAGAACAACTAGTAGGCTTGTAGATATAATCTATGTTATTACCACTATATATGCTTTAAATGCGATAAAGACCACCTATTAAAGTTGTGCCCTAGGTAGCTTACCGCCATGAGTAGTTAGACTTAGGATTTAATAGTAGACGAAGATATATTCCTAGGTTTAACCATCTAGATAAACCTGCCATAGGCGCTAAGGCTTTAAGGCAGGCCTAATTTAGTACCTCTTTTTAAAACTTACTTGCAAACGATTTTTCTAGCTAACTTACTATTACCCCTAAGGCCTCTTGCTTAGAGCACGCTTCTTTATAAGTACCCTGGAAATCTCCTAGTAATTTTATAAGGCATCCTTACCTATAGGGCAGAGATAGGTACCTCGTTACCTATGCTATCTAGTATCTATAAAAACCACCTCTCCTTATACGATAATAAAGACCTTATCTCTAAAAAGATTGTTACTGACCTGGCCCTAGGCCGTATATAGGCCACCGACTCTGTAGTTACCTTACCCCTAGGCCTAGTGCCTAAGGCAGATGGCGGCTTCCGCCGTATTTACGACCTCTCCTTACCTAAGGGATCCTTAGTTAATGACTCTATCGACCTAGCCTAGGTAATACTATACTATACCTAGGTAGAGACTATACTAGTATACGTAATTATAGCTGGTAGGGGCTGCTATCTAGTTAAACGAGACATTAGAGATGCCTTCCGGATTGTGCCCGTTTTAGTGCGGTCGCGTTATCTACTTAGCTTTATTTAGAAGGGAGTTATATACATCAAATGCTGTCTACCATTTGGCTTACAAATAGCCCCATTTCTCTTTAACTTATTTGCTAAAGGCCTCTACTAAATCCTAGCATAATAGATTAACTCTGCTATTAAGCACTACCTTAATAATTTTATATTTGTGGTTAAGTGTCTAACTATACTGCCATTACTAAGGGAGGTATACCTCTTAGTTACTAACCAGCTAGGGGTACCCTAAAATGATACTAAAAATATTAAAGGTATGGAGGCTGAAGTACTGGGTTACACGATTAATACCGCGGCGATAGAGATAAAACTCTTACCAGTTAAGTAATAGAAAGCTATTAATTAGGTAACCAAAGCTCTCTAGATAGGCTGGCTATTATTATAGTAAGCCTAATAACTGGCGGGCCGCCTAGCATAGTGTGTAAAAGTTATCCGCCTTAGGCGCTTGTACTCTCGCTCCTTATAGGACTTTATAATAAAATAGCCTATTAGGCTATTAAGATATGCGTACCAGCGCCTCCCCCTAGAGCTTAAGGAAGACCTTAACCTCTAGCTTAAGGTTCTTATATTAAGTAACGGTG
>Ga0307515_10021768_pt1 | contig 11344 bp, 10 predicted proteins | sample 17_EM_MG_FD_194513 | JGI IMG/M metagenome (GOLD analysis project Ga0307515, IMG submission 194513) | Populus trichocarpa ectomycorrhiza microbial communities from riparian zone in the Pacific Northwest, United States - 17_EM | ecosystem: Host-associated > Plants > Roots > Unclassified | place... | reverse complement strand
GCACCAATCTTGGATTCCGCCGTGCTCTTGTACAGATGACATGGGCCTTCAGCGCTTTTCCCAGCAGGAAACCTTTCTCATCGATGTTCCATATGTTGTGGACTTCAATTCCATGCTCATCTATAGCTCTCTTCAGCTTAGAGGAAGTTAATAAGGGTGGTGCCGCATTTTTTGGGGGGGGGTATTTACCAGTTGGAAAAATTCCGCCAGCACCTTTGGATCATCTGCCTGGGCCCTCTGCCTGTCAATGCGGCTAGCTATCTTGCATGCAAAGATAGGATGGCAGTTCAGGAATCGTGAAATCCAATGCTTGCCTGGTTGTCTTCGCTTTTCTGGGTCCTGCATATGGTAGGCAAGAGCCCTAACATAAGCAAGCTTTAGAGGTAAGCCCCAGCTGTCGAACCGCAGACACAGCTGCACAATGGCCTCCTCCTGCACTGGAGTCAGGAGAGCGCTCTCAGGATGTGCTTCCTGGGCTGGCTTTGTGCCTCTTAGCCTTCTGGAAAGCGTGGTGAAGTCCACCTTGTAGTGTATTGCCGCTTTTCTGATGCTTGGAAATTTGCCACCCCTGTAGTCCCTTATAGCCTTCTGCATAGTATCTTCCTTTATCTGTAACTTCCTTGCTTTGACTCTAGGCATTGTGGTTGTGGGTGGAGGTTGTGGTTGTGGTTGCTGCCCGGCTTTTACTCCGAAGATGGTGTGTCGTCGGGGTGTTGCATCGCCCGGTCGTGTGGCATGGCAGGGTAACCTACGTTACCCACTAGGTATGTATCGGTTTAATGATTGTGGCAAACGACTGAACACTTAATTTGACTACACTTTATTGGAGCCAAATATACAGTATTCTGCAACTGAGCTGTTTTGCGATATATCGAGCGGAGAGTATCCCGCACCACTCCGGACATATGAATCCAAGGTCCCATTTGCGCAGACCTAGAAAGTTTGTTCGAAATGAGGGTTGATTCGTATGAGTCCATTCGGTCAACTGGGCTCCGATATAGGGATTATTGGTTATCAACGTATGTCGTATATGACTCTGCATCTCTCAAGATATCATAATGCTCTGATGCTGACGACACCTCATCTCCCCAGGAATGGACCATTGGAGCGTGAGTGAATAGTCGTTTGGTCGGCTACTAGAAATAAGGCTTCCTGCCAATCAGGAATGACCATTAACAATGAAGATCCCACTACCACGACCGATCCAAAGATAATACACATCCTATTTGCGGTCGGCCAGATCGCTGTGGTTGATCTATTGATGTCAAGGTCGGGTAATGGAGATATGACTGATTGGTGAACAAATCTGGAAGGTAGATCCAAAACGGAAATGCGAGTGATGATTTGTGATTCTGGATCGAATGTCCATATTAGGATTATCGAGTGATCCAGTATGATCCCAGAAATCAACCTGTAACACCAAAGGCGTAACAAGAACCATCCAAAATCCCGACCCGCTGGGTCTGGGTGGGCCAAACCCGGACCCGTACCTGTCAACCTGCAGGTTTTGCCGGGTGTGGCTAGACCAATCAGTTCCAATCTCTGCTTCTGCGTTTCGGGTTTTTCGGTTTATGGTCGCATTTAGATATCCTACTGCTAATCGCAAATTATTAACTTTCATATGCCATTGTCCTTTTCGCATTTATCGGCCGCCTTTATAACCAAAATCAAAAGAAATACTCTCCCTGCCCCATCCTGAACATGATACTCAACGGCGCATCAATAATTTTTGGTCTTGCATCATGGGCAATCTAGGTGGCAATTGGATGCAGACAATCATAAATGAGGTATTGGCCACATGACAAAGCAAAAGAGAAAGTGACACGCTCCCTGCCCCATTCTGAAAATGAGCGTCAACGGAGCATCAATAATTTTTAGTCTTGTAAGTCAGGTAATTGAAGAGTGATTTGGTCTTTGTTATACATAAGCATAGTATTGGCTGCCTTTATAGTGCAACACCAGGAGATTCACCCTAAGTCCTAATCAATAAAAGCCCCTAATGAGTTCCGGACTGATAAAGAAGAAGATGAATAAGGCTTCACTCAGGATGCGTGTAAGTATGAACACCCAAGAACACAAGGTAAATGATCGGTTCTCCATTCTCACTAGATAGTATCGACTAAAGAGTATCGTCTTAAAGATGTCAGTATGCTGATGTATACGACTCCAGGAGAGCCTGAAAGCGGTATCCTCTGAACCACCACACGATCATGATGACTCTCAGACTTCTAACGGATGCAAGAGTATCGTCCCAACAACCGGCACTTATTCTCAAGGACTGACTATCCAAGAATGCAACGACTCCAAGTATCGACTTGTCTATAAGACACAGCAAAGTAGCTTCACCTCAGCAGAAGGAGTAGTGCCGACTCAAGAGTATCCTAGCAGAAGTATCCTCTGAATCACCACACTAGCAGGATGATCCTCAGACTTCCTTCGGAGTCCAAAGTATTGCCTTGCTCTCTTCCCGATCGACGACTTGCTTTGACGAAGGTACTAAGAATAACCAAGTATAAAGAGTGATAGATTTATCCATGATATAGAACTGAAGATGAACGTACAACTCTGCACTTCAATAGAGAAGTATCCTCGTTGACTTCGATACAGAACTAATAAATAATCCACGCCAATAAAGTTAAGGCTTAACCTCCAGGTCGAGAACGTCAATAGGTATCCGTAGATAAATCTGAATGTAGATTGTTTGATAGAATGTCATCGGTGTTCTTCCTCCATGTTGGTATTGCTGATATATATCAGATGATCCACACCCTTAACAATCCTAAGACTGCCAAAGCCTGTTTTGGAGTTCACATACGTAACTCCCTCATCATCTTTGCCTTCTACCATTGATGGTTGAGTTCTGACTCCCATGAGTATAAACTACGTCATCAAGGTAATGAGCTCGTATTGCGACACTATTGCTATTGGCGATACCTCATACAGATATGAGCTTATCTGAAGCCAATTATCAACAAATAGGTTGATGTCACCAAGAGCCAGTGAGAGTGCCCTCTCGTATACCCACCGGGTACGTAATCGTTTAATGATTGCAGCAAACAACAGAACCCTGAATTTGACTATGCTTTATTGGAGCCAAATATACCGTATTCTGCAACTGAGTTGATTTGCCATACATTGAACGGAGAGTATCCCACACCACTCAGGACATATGAATCCAAGGTCCCAATTGCCCAGACCAAGAAAGTGTGGTTGAACTAAGGGTTGATATGTAGAAGTCCATTCGGTTGACTGGGCTCCGATATATTGATTATTGGTTATCGACTTATCTCCTATATGACTCCGCATATCTCGAGATGCGATACTGTTCTGATATTGACCACATCTCATCTCATAAGGAATGAACCATTCGACAGGAGAGAAATGTCGTTTGTTTGGCACCGAGGAATAAGATTTCCTGCCAATAAGGAATGACCATTGACAATAGAGATCCTACGACCAATATCAAGTTAAAGATAATGCATATCTTATCTGCGCTCAGCTTGATCACTGTCGTTGATCTTATTGATACAAACGTAGGGTAAAAGAGATATTACCAATAGGTGAACTAATCCGGAAGGTTGATCCAATCAGGAAATCTGAATGATAATTCATGATTTCAGATTGAGAATCCATATTTGGATTATCGAGTGATCCTGAATGATCCCGGAAGTATACCTGTAACACCAAAGGAGTAACATATAGGCTAAAGAGAAAGGGAGACGCTCCCTGCCCGATCTTGAAAATGAGCGTCAACAGAGTGTCAATAAATCTTGCCCTTGCATGATGGTTAATCAAAGTGCGAGATGGCAGCTGATGTCGATATATGGAGTGTTAACCAGTTTTATAGGCTAAAACATTCACGTTCACTGAGTTGCAGCTTTGAAAACTAATCAAGTTCTGATTGTCCGGGAGGCTGTCGTGGGAACATCTCTTGCTTATCACCCTATAAAGGCTGCCAAAACCTTGTTTATAGATGTCTGCGATCATTTGCCCCCTAGATTACCCAAGATGCAAGACCAAAAATCATTGTTGCTCTGTTGATGCTCATTGTCAAGATGGGGCAGGGAGAGTGTAGCATTCTCTTTTACCTATAAAGGTGGCCAATACAATGATTATAGATAACAACAACTAATTCACATTTTAATAACCTGACTTACAGGACAAAAAATTGTGATGTTCCATTGATGCTCATTTTGCCACAGGTGTATCCGCATTATGCAACCATTAGCTTGGGTATCAAACATCAATAACTGTGTTTTGGCAGTTGTTCCATCCTCTTCATGTACGTTTTCCTTTATCACTACATTGTTCTTTGATTGTGCATATAAATATATCGTTTAAAATATACTTTAAAGTGTCCGCTAATTGTAGATAATGATAATACTCAAAAATTCCGTTCCTTTCAATCAATGCTTGTCTTCACTGTCAGATTCGCTCAACGGGCTGCTCTTGTCTTCAAAATTAATGTCAGTGGCATTGCCATGCAGCAAATAGTGTACTCAGAAAATCTGGAATAAAATCTTTATCGTGCTTGCTATCCTTGGCATATGCATTATAATTGAAAAATTGAGTATTGGGTAGAGGAGAATGTATATAGACACACCTGGATGGCATACCTTCTATTTCATAACGTTCTGTTTCCTCACTGTCACCAGGTGGTGCAGGTGGGGTTCCGGGCGGAGGTGGGGGTCCAGGCGGAGTTGGATTTCCAGGCGGAGTTGGGGTTCCGGGCAGAGGTGGGGTTCCGGGCAGAGGTGGGGTTCCGGTCAGAGGTGGGGTTCCGGGCAGAAGTGCTGGTAGTTCTGGTGGCGGTGTGCCAGTTCCTTTGCGCCTCCAGCATTTCTGCGGATCCTTAGCTGTGCCATTTTGGCATGCAAGTCAGCCGTCCGTAAAATTTTTATAAACCTTTGCAGGGTGTCTGTCTATCGCAGCCTTCACTTTTTTATGCCCAGGAAACTCAACTCCTCGCGTCTTCTCGTCTCGGACTTCGGCACGAGGTTTCTTGATTAGTTGTTGTGTTTCCTCTATTGTGGCGCGCAAAAACCCTTCTTTGGCAATTTTGGCTTTATTCAAGGCAAGGCGCATGTCGGACTGTTCTAGCTGTACCCGACCTCCTTGCCTTGCCATAGTAGCAGTCATGTTGAAATCCTACATAAATTAGTTGCTGCTTCTAAAATGAAGATTCGGCTATTACCTGAACCATATACAACTCCGTAGCCTCCACTAGGGTTTTTGAAACCTATTTTGTCCACTCCCGGGGACCCTTATCTCAAAATTCGTCCACGAAAATCCCAGAGGCGATGACATCATGATGTTCGATTTTGCGGACTGTGCAGACCTATGCCTTTGTCGACCATGGAGATTTGCCATTGCGGGCAGCGATAAATTGGTCACAAAGCTCTCTATGTACACCAGCTATACATTATATTGTTAGTTGACCGCCTTCTACATCGAGATGGAGCTACTCACATCCAATCGCATACTGCTTCCTATCATTGCAGCATCCAGTTTTACATACTTCTTCTAAATGTGCATCCTTGTTCATTTTGTCGGTGGCTGCAATTGCAGCGTCGCAGTGGACTGACTGGTGTCTGCATTGCTACTGTGTCTCTGCCAGGGGTGCATTCGATGAGGCGCCCGTCGTTCGTCTCAGTTCGGATTCAATCGCACCGGGCTTAGGTGTTCGTGGAGCCATCACTTGCAGTTGTAGAAAAGGTGAGGAAGATGATAATGAAAAGTGGGAAGTCCTGAGGAATATATAGTAAGCTACAGGTCACAATGGAATGAATGACAGTCAACTTGCAGGTGCTACTCAAGATATATCCTACTGCAGATAGTTACAAGTTGCAGGGGATTCCAATGGTCCCGCGATTTGCAGTAAGTCAGTCTGATGTTGTTTGTTTGTTGGCAGGGATACATTGAACTGAACGACAGCTGAAATCTCATGTTTGATAGATATAAAAAGGAAATTCTTTGATGGAAAGGACGTCTGGTAATGTTTGTATCAACACATCGCCGTGATCTTAAATGGAACACACGCTAACTATCAGGTCATGACGTACGGTTTGCATTACTATTCCGAATGAAATGACAGTCAAAACACAGATTTTACTCTTTTTGAGTTGATCTAACGTACGAACCTTGACATAAATGACTCGGCTTGCCTCCATGTGGTAGATATCTTGCATCATCCAACATCTCACCCAACAACAGAGTCAACACAAGATACAATGGTCAATGCTCCGAAAATGAAACATTTCGTCACTTCCGGCGGGCAAATATGGCAAATCAACAAAGCTTTCGACACGTCGATGTCGGCAAACAAATGAAGGCAAGAGCGGCTTGGAGGCAGAAAGAGTCCACGCGTTAGGAGCATTGCACAGCTTACAATCTAAAAAGATTCTTTCGGCAGATAAACGTCGGGAAACACACTTCTTCAGCAATGAAGAGAAAGAGACATGGATTGAGGATTATGTGGAGAGAGAAACCGCTGTGGCAAGAAAGTGAGTTCAAGTCGCAGAGACAGCAATCATGCAAGAGCAGGAAGATATGAGTACGGCTGAAAACGTGGGAGCAACAGCCAGACAGCCCGAAAACACATTTGAATAGATGTTGAATGCTATCGGAGACAGTTTGAGCGATCTTGCAAGTTCCGACGGTGAGCAGGATGGGGAAGACGAGAAAGATGATGATGAAGATACAGAGCTCGGCAAGCTGAGTGATGATGAACCTGGCTGGGTGATGGGCACAATCTCCAAAACAGTACAGCACCACGTGGAGGGTTTTCGGCAGAAGCAGATGAGGCTTGACAAATTGTCACAACTGGGATGGGGGGATGCAGCCAACTACATCCGTGAGAGAGATATGAAGTATGGGACCGCCGAATTGAAGGTTCCAGCAGTTGTCAAGCCCCAAATAGACATGGCTGCAGCCACACCATCCCCGACTACATTTGGAGAGCGTATGCAGAATCTTGACATCGTCTGCGGACAATCGCAAATGCCAGTGGTGACTTCTCGACCAGGAAGTAGTCAAATAAGGCTTGGTTCAGAGAAACCACAGTCATACAAATTGATACCGGATATCTCGCCCGACACAGCACCCAATTCGACACCAATTCAGGATGCGAACCCAGCAGAACCCGTAAGATTTTACCCTTACATATAGCATCCCTACTGAATTACAATATAGAAATCAGATACCGACAAAGATATGGTGATGGCTCCCGCTGCGCCAGAGGAACAAATATCCAAATTGTTAATTTTGACTGCCGATCTCTTGTAAATGCAATTTGTGTACCAATTTTGCTACGTGTCAGGTTTTTCTTGATTTCAGTGACCAAATTGTGAGACATGATATTTCATCAGTGTGTGTGCAAGGGTCGTATGGGCCATGCAAAAGTTCTAGACTCCAAATCAGGTTGATAGACGGCCAGCGAACTTGATATCGACTTGCCTGTTACGGTTACATTAGAAAGCAAAACCTACAATACAGATGAAATTTACTAACAAAATTTAAGTCAGTGATGTCATACAAGTCATGGAAGGAGAGGTCAGTGCACAGTCTGAACCCAGATGAATGGCAGCCATCATGTTGCATTAGTCCATGCAGCCATCTGCATAACTCTCCACTCAGACCTGCTGCACATGGTCGACATTTTGAAAATTATTTATGGTATGTCATGGAAATCGAGGAATACGAGCTGGAAAAAGAACGGTCAGGATGTCGGGCAATATATGTCTAAAATTAGTAGATGGATCTGTATGCGGTAAACTGCCAGCTGAAAGCGCTAAAATGCTATGGAGCTACGTCATTTATTGGACAGTTTATGTGAACAGTGGTGGCTCAGAAACTGAGAGACCTCGATGCTTTTGGATGCAAATGATTATACATCGAAATGGTATATTGGTTGTCAATAATGGCTATATGAATTTTCTGCGAAATTATTGCCGACTGAATAACTGATAGTATGTCTCTAAGGTGAGCGTCAATGGAGCATCAACGATTGTAGTCTGATCTTTTCAGCAATCAAAGGGTTGCATAGTCACATCAATCCAAAGAGAATTTATTGGCCGGCTTTAGATGTAAAAAGGCTAGCGACATGCTCGTTGCCCCTTCCTAGAAATGAGCGTCAATTGAGCGTCACCGATTTCTGGTCTTTCATCTTGGATAATTACTGGGCTGTGCGACAGTGTCAAGCCATAATCTCTGTATTGGCCGCCTTTATGGGCACAAAGGCCTGTGACGATATCGCTACCACCTCCTAAAAATCAGCCTCAACGGAGTGTCAACAATTTTTGGTCTTGCATCTCGGATAAATCAAGGCCTGTGCAATGGCAAACACCCATAATCACAATATTGGCCGCCATTATGGGCACAAAGGCAAGCGACGATATTGCTGCGACCTCCTGAAAATGAGCATCAATGGAGCGTCAATGATTTTTGGTCATGCATCTTGGATAATTCAAGGGCAGTGCAATGCCATACACCCATAAACACAATAATGCCCACTTTTATAGGCAAAAATGCTAGTGACAACATCACCACTACCTCCTGAAAATGAGCATCAATGGAGCGTCAACGATTTTTGGTCTTGCATCTCGGATAATTCAAGGGCTGTGCAATGGCATACACCCATAATCACAATATTGGCCGCCTTTATAGGTAAAAATGCTAGTGACGATATCGCTATCTCCTAACAATGAGCGTCAACGCAGCGTCAAAGATTTTGGGCTTTCATTTTGGATAACCTAAGTGGTAATTGGGTGCAGCCATTCATAAACAAGGTATTGGCTGCCTTTCGAGTCAAAAATATTAGCAACCTGCTCCCTGCCCCATCCTGAAAATGAGCGTCAACGGAGCATCAATGATTTTTAGTCTTGTAAGTACGGTAATTGAAAAGTGACCTGGTCGCTGCTATCCATAACCAACATACTGGCAACCTTTCTTGGCAAAAGAGTAAATGACACGATCACTGCCCCATTCTGAAAATCAGTGTCAACAATGTTTGGCTCATCAGCAACGACCCTAGTTTGCATCAGAAACACCCGGGTGTTCAGGGCGGCTCTGACGGCTCCGACGGAACATGGTACCCTCTGACGGAAAATTACACGCTACCTGTCGCCAAGGCGACGGGTCGCATTGCACACATACCTCCTGTACTGTGTGGTGATGTATACGCACCGTCAGAACGACACGTGTGTTACACTCTTTGCAGTGGCTGCAGTTATGCTGAAGCCGTTTGCACAACGCCTGTCAATGTTGAACGGCTGGTGATGTTTATGTCTTTCTCCGGCCGCTGCTACTTTGGGAATGCTGCTGGTGCACCTGGAAATCATAGCTACAACTTATCATTCAACGATTTTCAAAACTTATGCATTCAGTTTGTATTCTCATCTATGCATCTATGTATCTATATAGCTACCTATCTACGCCTCCGTTACCCCTGAATCGACAAACACCTGCCGTCACTCGTTAATGATGTACTTGGAGGCCGTGATCGAGCGAGTTGAGATATGCACTTGCAGGCCGTGATTAATTGAACTCAGAGATGCACTTGGAGGCCAGGATCGAGTCAACTCAGAGATGCACTTAAAGGCCGTGATGGTGCGAACTTGGAGGCCATAATCGAGCAAGTTTGGAGATACACTTGGTGGCTGTGATTGAGCGAGTTTGGAGATGCACTTTGAGGCCGTAATCAATCGAGTTTGGAGATACACTTGGAGGCTGTGATCGAGCGAGTTTGGAGATGCACTTGGAGGCCGTGACCAAGTGAGTTTGGAGATACACTTGGAGGCCGTGACCGAGCGAGTCTGGAGATGCACTTGGAGGCCATAATCGAGCGAGTTTGGAGATACACTTCGTTGCTGTGATTGAGCGAGTTTGGAGATGCACTTGGAGGCCGTGATCGAGGGACTTTGGAGATACACTTGGAGGCTGCGATCGAGCGAGTTTGGAGATGCACTTGGAGGCTGTGACCAAGCAAGTTTGGAGTTGCACTTGGAGGCCGTGACCGGGCGAGTTTGGAGATGCACTTGCAGGCCGTAATCGAGCGAGTTTGGAGATGCCATTGGAGGCCGTGATCAAGTGAGGTTGGACGAGTACTTGGAGGCGGTCAATGGACGGCGCGCCTGGTGCCGAGACTCAATTCATCAGTGAGTTAACTCGCAACCATGGGAATGTGACAATGTGACTTTTCCTTGGGGCTCTCATGCAGAGCTGGCTAATGGCGGTCGATCGTGCAGGGAGGTACGCCGGAAGCTGAAGCTACATTCAGGGGTCAACTCGTAATCATGAGAATGAAGTGAAGACAAACAATCTTGGGTGGATGCTGTACTCGGTGTATGCTGTACTCGGTGTCAACTCATGATCATGTCGTGGAGAGATAGAGAGGGATGACTTAACTTTGTGTTCTGCAATGATGGTTGAGTTGTGGACGAGAAAGAGAGAGATGGCGGATGAAGATGAGAATGATATGGAGGATACGAGCGGAAAAGAGAAATCAGTGGTACGACTTGCCTGATTGGGTTGCGATGGCCTGATATCGGTGTTAGTTCGAGCTGGATTGGGACTCGTACCTGCCGTATCGGGCATGGTCAATTGACTCGCACACAAAATTCTCTAAGTCCCAGTTTCTCATGATGATTTCCCCCGATCTCTCACTTTCTTGTGCTCAACTCTACCATCACCTAAGAACACGAATTTAAGTAATCCCTCTCCATCTCTCCATGCCATAATCATGAGTTAACACAGAGTACAGCATACACCAAGTACAGCATCATCCCAAAACCGACAGTCTCCCGCTCCCAGCCAGTTTCTCATCCAATTACAAGTTAACCAATGAATAGAGTCTCAGCTGCCGTCGCGCCTCCCTCCAAATCGACCGCCTCCAAGTACTCCTCCAATTTCGCTCAATCATAGCCTGCAAGTGCATCTCCCAACTCGCTCGGTCACAGGCTCAGAGTGCATCTCCAAATTTGATCGATCACGGCCTCCAAGTGCATCTTCTGAGTTCTCTCGATCTCGGCCTCCAAGTGCATCTCCAAACGCGCTCGGTCACGGCCTCAATGTGCATCACTGAGTTAACTCGACCTCGGCCTCCAAGTGCATCTCCAAACTCGATCGATCACGGCCTCCAAGTGCATCGTCCCAGTTCACTCAATCTCGGCCTCCAAGTGCATCTCTGAGTTTATTCGATCTCCGCCTCCAAGTGCATCCCAAACACGCTCGATCAAGTACATCTTCAAGGAGCGACGGCGGTTGTACGGAGATACAGGGGTAACGGAGGTGGACAGAGTGACGGGGAGTATATATTCGGCAGACCCCGGAGTAGATAGACATCATC
>Ga0307515_10021767_pt1 | contig 11344 bp, 3 predicted proteins | sample 17_EM_MG_FD_194513 | JGI IMG/M metagenome (GOLD analysis project Ga0307515, IMG submission 194513) | Populus trichocarpa ectomycorrhiza microbial communities from riparian zone in the Pacific Northwest, United States - 17_EM | ecosystem: Host-associated > Plants > Roots > Unclassified | place... | reverse complement strand
TTCGTTTAGTTTTAAAGACTTAATTAGTTAAGCAGTAAATTTTAATTATGTCGCAGAGTAATTTTCAAAGTTTATTTTTATTTAATTATATGGGGATTAAAATATATATTTGTAAGAATATGAAAGATTTAAATTTTAAAAATTTATTTTCAGAGTCGAAACTCTCATTTCTTTTTTATTAGTAGCATGTTTTTTTCAATAAATAACTTATCAAGCAAGTTTTAAACAAAAATATAAAAATAATGTCTTGGTAATTTTTTATGTGGCAATGTTAAAAAAATCAAAGAATATTTAACTCATGAAAACCATATAAAAATAAAAAAAAATACTATTTAATTCCCATTGAATATTCATATGCAATTTTTTCATAATTTATTGCATATTAGACTTTTATATGATTGTTAAAAACGTTATTGCAAATATAATTATAAAAGGTGCCATATCATTTTAAAAAGTATGGTATAACTAGAAGATTTTCTAAATGGAATTGTAATTATTAATTTAAATAATAATTTATTTTAAATTAAAAAATAATTTTATGGGCCTAAGGTACCAAATCCACTCACTTAGCCTTAAAAGAGGAAAGGTAAGGCGCGCATGGCCTGAACCAAACCTGTGCGTGTGTGTGGACCTTTTTATGCATTGAACTAACATCCATCATTCATTTAATGTCAAAAAAACCTTGTAACGTATGACATATCATCTACTATAATAATTTTTCAACCCATTCAATGTAAAAAAAAAAAAGAGGGGTGAGTAAAAAAATTGAAAACCTGATTAAACCGAGAAAACCGAGAAAAAAATAACCGAAAAAACCGATTCGCGAAAAAAAACCAATTAGAATTTTGAAAAAACCGACTGGTTCGGTTCGGTTTCGGTTTTATAAGCCTGGAACTAAAAAAACAGAACCGAACCCAAACAAAAAAAACCAGAAAAAAACTGAGCCAAAACCAAGCCAAACCGGAAAAAAACCGAGTCAAACAAAAAAAACGATCCAAAACCAAAAAAACGGAGTCAAACCGGTTTGAACCGGATTCCAAACTGAACCAAACCGAAATCTGTCGGTTTGAACCGGTTTCGGTTTGGTTTCATTTTTTTTAAAATTTTGATTTAATTATTTTTTTTAAAACCGAACCGAACCGAAAATGATCACCCCTAAAAAAATAATTTGTGGAAAATGACACCTCATCTTCTGTCATTGAAAAATTAGTGCTAAGTGGTTTTAACTTTAAAGCTTAATTTTTAGCCTATTATAATTTTTTAAAAAATATTCTTAATAGAAACCTAAATAAATCTATTTCTAACCCCAAAATATCCTAAAAGCACCCAAAAAAACAAAAAAAAATAAATTAAATCTAAATTGTTTTTACAGGATTCAATCAATCCCCCATGGTTGATGGAAAACTCCATCATTAAACTTCCATCTCTAAGACAAATCAATTAATATCAACATTGTTCATTTCTATTTTCATAATGTGGCTAACTGAATTCTTTCTTTCATCGCTAATTTTTTTTTATAATTCAGGATATGAAAAGTGATGAAAATAAATTTGTAGAACTAAAACATAAAACCTTGAAATTTCATGGACCAAGTTATAACAAAACAAAAACTCCAAAGATCAAAGTGAATTTTTTCCAATCAATGTTTCGTTTTAGTGACGAGAACAATACATCTAGGGCTATAGTAAAAGGTAGTTATCAATCAATATATTTTATAATTATAATTATAATTATACTATATTAATGTAATAGGGGTATTTTGGACTACTCAATTGTATGGATTATGGATTTTACATGAAAAATATTAAAGCACCTCATAAATATATATGTTTTATTTGCTATCATGTCATCGAAATTATATTTCACAGAAGTTAATAACATTAATGTAACTGTTTTTACCCGAATAACCAGCTTTATAAAGAAAAGTCAATAGTAGGATAAAAAAAAAAGTTACATCCATAATATACAATTTTTGTGTACATTTTATTAACAATATCGCATAAAATAAAATAAATTAAAAATAGTTTAGTTAAAGTACCATAAATAATAGAAAATTCAGATGATTATTATAGAGAAATTTTAAGGTAATTTGGGAGTGAATACTACCAAGACTAGTATAAATTATTATTTTAAATAGTTTCATCTCTACTTTTATTTTTAAAATAGGAAAATATTCTTCTTAGAACATTTTTTCAATTTTTCCAGACTTTAAATGGAGGGAAAAAAACATTTTCCATTTTTATCAACTATTTATATACAAATATAAGGTTAGGAATTTACAAAATAAAACGTCTGGGTGGTGTAGTTGGTTATCACGTTAGTCTCACACACTAAAGGTCCCCGGTTCGAACCCGGGCTCAGACATTCACACCATCTTTTTGCCATTTCCACAGGAGAAAAAAAGAGAATCAATTTCATTGGCTGCCTCGCGTCGCAAAACGCACACGTAACGTCAACACTTTTGAGAAAGAAAGATTGATCTCTCTCCTCTCTCTAGCTTTCGAACTTTCCTCTTCATCTCCTAAAAATCAGTGCCTTTCTTCGTCATCTTCGTTTCTTTACTGCTACTTTTCCTTCTTCTACGGTTTTGTAATAGTAATGGATTGGGGAAATGTAACGGCAGAAGATCTGATCGATGCGCTTCGAGAAGTTGACTGGTCATCTCCACCTCGACCTCTCTCTGAGTTCTTCTCTAGATTTACTCTCCCTAAATCCTCCTCCAAATGGAACAGCCGCCTCAAATGTAATCTCTACTAGTATGTTCTCTCCATTTCAATCCCTATTATCTAAATAATCTTGTCATTTTTTTTTCTATTAATCTTAATTTTTTTTACTTTAATTTGAATGGCGATTGCTGTTATCGTAGATAATTTTTTTTTATTTGTTTGCAGTTACAGGACGAATTACTTCATTATGATGGTTCTCATTATGGGTAAGGAAGGAGACGGTGCTGTTATGAATATTGTTTGTGTCTAATTTTGCATATTATTGTTACTACAGGACTGGGATTCCTTAGGAGGCCACTTGCTATTGTCGCTGCTCTTTTAACAGCACTTTCCATTGCATTTATGAATGATAGGTAGGTTGCTTCGGACCTCTTTATGTGTGTGCGTGTGTCGGAATTCATTTTTGTATTTTTCCCGTCATTATGGAAATGAGCGTGTGCACTTAATCTCAGAGAGATCAATATTTCTAGGGTGGCATAGAATTGACATGAAATGCTGCCTGTTAAAGGCTTGGGTAAGATAAATTGGGTAAAAGGGTTATTTCCCAGCTAATAATTAAATGGAGTGGGGCTGCAGCAGGGATCCTGAATAAACTCACCCTTGCCCCCAGTCGCAGTTCATCACGGACTAATGGTATCTCTGTGCCTGCAATTAATGGGACAGGGCCTGAAAAACAAGGTCAATTTCCATCCCCAGATCTGGAATCCCAAATGTTAGTGAGCAACATTTCTTCCTGTATTGCAATTAACTTGGAAACATTTGCAAACAAGCATGTGATAAATTTTCATACAAGTTTGCTGATCTATAATACTGTTATGAATGTGCATGAGCTCTTTATTTTGTTTCATGACGTGTCCAAAGACTTCTTTGGTTTAGTTTAAGAGATCTATCTGATTGTCGGGGATCGTCCTATTACTAGCTCCGTGAGCACCAATTTATTTGATTGGGGGAATAGAAAACGTAATGTGTTGACTTAATGCAAATCAACAATTCTACATGCAGCCAGTGAGCTGTAGCTCAACTGGTATTAGTGTCTCCTCTCCCTCTAAGAGGTCTCTTTTTCGAACCTCACCTATGTAACCAGAAAAAAAAAAAAAATCCACATGCAAGGTCATTTCATCCATTCCCTCTCACCATCTTCCTTTTTTTTGGCTTTCTTTCTAATGGCTGTAAAGATTTTGGGCTACTGTATGCTATGTAACATGAAATGCTGATAGAGAGACAGACAAAAGGCCATGTAGGATAATCTATAATCTATTCTTGTCAATGTTGGTTTAATACACACTTAGCAATTTGAGAAACACTAGAAAAAAGTGCAAGTCTAACTATTGTCAAACATCATTATTTTCACATCATTAATATATTATCTAGCAATCCACAACTCCACTGAAAATTATCACATGATTCTGATGAGATTGAAGAAACCCTCTGATTTGGTTTTATATAGCTTATAATCCCACTTAAGTCTTTAAGAGATGGCCCGATTCAGTTTAGATGTGCTTGTATAGATAGTAGAAAGAAAGATTATGTCTTTGCATTCAATGTATAGTTCAAATTTCTTCAAGTTAGCAAGATGGTCTCAAGAGAGAAGAAAAGGACTGATGGAGAGCACATGTAGAATTGTGAGTTGTGTTTTTTATTTGTACTGAGATGGGCCCTGCATGATTGGTCCAAATTCCAATTAAATACATTGGACTAACCAAGTTGGCGATAGAAGAATGGTCCAAGGCTGTAAAATCTCTCAGATTGTGAATCCTAATTGTGATCTCCAGCAGCATTACTTTGTTGTCTGGTGGGTATTGAATGATGCAATCAGGAAGTGGAGGATTTGAGGCTCATTCACTGCTTGTAATGGGGATCGCATTTCACATTGCATGTGTGGACTTAAAGAGACATAGAATGGGAATGTTGAAAGATTACAAGTGAGTGGCATTTAAGAAGTTCTGACTTACAGACTATGTAAGTGATGCAATCATGTGGCCCCCTGGAGGGCCTGGACTAGTAACATGTACAATAGAATGTTTGAACATCTTATATGTAGCTTGTTATAGTGACATCATCGCACATATCACCTATAAGAACACAAACTGTGTTTATGTGGCTAAAAGTGTCATTCCAGCAGTCCATTGTCTGCCCTGAAAAGTAGACAGAATACCTTTGTCACTGCAAAATGTAGTTCTGAATTACCACTGCGATCAAGAGTCATGATGAGCAACATAGTCACTAATAGCAAAGTTCCTTAGTTTTACTAGATCCAATATCTTAGCCAAAATTCAAATCCAAATTTGCCACATCATTTTGGTGTACTATAGAATGAATGTAGAGCTTATAAGGGGCCTATATTGAAACAGGCTAGGGATTTGCTTATTATTATTATTATAAAAACTTATGTCCAAGGTTTAACAAAAACAACTAGGCATTTCCTTTCTCCCAGCCTGATTTTCATGGTAGGCATGAGGCTTTATTGATGTAGTACTTTTAGTCACATTGGCAACACCGGATCTGGTAAGTGTGAGGAACATTTTGGTTGCTATCTAATTCTCATTTCTCATTGCTGTTTCACCCTTGCAAGCATATCGGCATCTTTTTTGGTTATCATCTGTTCTTGCTTTCTTTTTCCCTTTCATGATTGTTGAGAATTTTTCTTTACAGCTTTGCAGGTACTTTTAGCGAGAAGGTAATGAGAACTGTGAGGCAATTCTCTCCACATTTAGCGGCAAAAATGAGACCTCCTCTGACGTAGGTCCTTTTGTTTATATTGTTTCATGTAGCATCTAGTTTGCTGTTTTATTCACTTTTTAGCTTTGACAGACCTGGTATTCGTGGACGACCATCAGCGAAAAGAGCAATTTACATATGTGGTCGGCCTCGCTGGTTCTTTGTCATGATATTTTCTTTTGGTACTTTAATACCTTCCCGCATCTTTTTCCCCTTTCAAAGCAATATAAAACTGTTGTGAACCAAGTAGCATTTACTGGTAACTGATTGTATTTGCTTTCTACTTCCCATGTTCTGCAGTGAGTTTCACCCTTTGGTATGTCTCCTGTGGTCTCTTGACTGTTCTATGGGCACTTGCCATTGGACTTCTCGGTTCGTTTCTTTTTACTTGTATCTTTCACACTCTCTTTAGAATTTCATGTTCTCTTTTCTTTATTCTCTCCTTTTCTTTCTCAGCCACCATCCTACATGCAAGTTTCCGAACACCTAACCTGAAAGCTCGTCTGAACACATTTCGTGAGGAGTTTCGTGCAGTTTGGCGCAATTACAGTGAGCTGTAGCTTGTGGCCTGTAAGTAAACCTGTGTTGGTTCATATCTTTGAATCTGGGGCGTTTATTTTCTTTGCATGTGTAAGTAAAAATGTGCTATTATTGCTGCTACATTAAAAATGTCGTATTACTAGTTCAAGGCCACCATCATTGCTGCTTGTAGAGGTGGTTTTACTGTAAAATATCCTTTCCATGGGGAATGCTGAAGCCAGCAGTTGCTTTTTATCTATCATGTTAATTATTTACGAACTTTCATAGTAACAACAGGTTTGCTTTTGTGCAGGGATTATTTCTTCATTTCGGGGCTTACATAGCTTACTTTATTCTGGGGTTTTAGCTGTTTCTGTTGCTACAGAGCAATTTTCTCTGACTGGACTGGAAATTCTCAGGCTAAGGCTGCTAATGTTTACATATCTCCAATATGTCATGTAAATTGTCAGGACTTCTTTCTGTAAAGTGAACAGTCCATATTAGAAGAAACCTAGAAAGAAAGGGAAAAAGGTTGGCATTTAGAATTCTTGGATGAAGTCTTAATGCCCAACTTGATTTCAAGGGTTCTATGTTGTTATGAAATGTGTCTGAAGTAGTTTCTATCGAAATGAGTTTTTATCTACCGATTGTCCATTTTCAACTGATGCAATTGTAGCTTCTTGATCTACATCAATCAGTTGTCCGGGGGTGAAATTTGTTCATACCAGATCGTTCCTGTCATTGCAACCCACCACTTTGAGTTACTGAAATTCTGGAACTGAGCGAACCAGAGATGCTATTCAGCGTGGCAAGTGCTAATCAGGGACATGGCACAAGGAGGGAGGTCGGATAGAAGCTATGGATTCTTTCCGACACTCTTGGTTGCTTATGTGTATCAAACAAATTATTTTCCTTTACAGAAGAAGCCAGCCCAGGATCTGAGTAAAACTTCAACGATATGTAATGGGAAAGAGTTTACTACATCTGGACGAGGGAAAATCACTTGAGCTGTTTATAATTGGATCCGTTTGCTCTCTTCTACACCGAAGTGCAAATGGCACTCAACTGGATTTTCTGTGTTTTCCTCCCATTCCCGGAATGATCATCTTTCTCAAAACTAGCATATACTGTCAACATAGTATTATAAAAATTTGGACGTGTGGCAGGTTCCCTCCCTAGCTTTACAACGTGATTATATGTTTGCTTCACCGTAGTGATTATGCTCACTCTATTGATAACCTGACTTGCCCGAAAACAATCTCTTGGACATCCTCAACTCTCTCCCCCCCTCGTATTTTGGGACAAAGACCTCTTCAATTCTTCTTGAAGTCTTAGTTAAGACATTATTTTATGATTTATGGAAGGATAGCAAAAAGGAAAAAAAATAAAAAACCCGAGATACCAAATTTGAGATGATTGTGTTGCCATACTCACGTTGACACCAACTCAGCAACACGTAAAAAAAAAAAAAAAAAGAAGGGTGAAGGAACAGCAAGTGTTGATTCAACTTTATAAGATAAACAGATTAACCGCCTAAAGATTCGAGTCAACTTTTGATTAAACATTTAGTGGGGTCAAGGGTGCTGTAGGCTGCATGAAATGGCATGGAACCGAATCGTTCTATTAGAATAAAATCAGACGACAACTTTTGCCGCAACCAAATCATGAATCCATGTGCTATTTGATACTTTCACGTAGATATCAACGTATACTACAACATTGATGTCTTGTTTCATTATAATTATTATAATTATAAAGAAAACCAAGACTTGAGGTGTTTTTACTGTTGAAATGTACTGTTAATTTTCTTATATATCAATGTGGATTGAAATTATTAATTTTTTAAAAATTTTCAGTTCGGTCCTTGATCTTTTGTTTGGCACAATTGAACTTTTTTAGCTTAAATTAGCACTTAATTGCTTATTCTTTTGAAAGAAAGGGTTGGATTGAAAGATAGAGGATCAAAGTGAAAAGAGGAGGGAAATAGAGGACGACTTCAAATTTCATTTGAAAAGTTCATTTTAATCCCTTTATCTTTTTTAGTTATTAGGTGATAAGTCCCTTTAGATATAAAAAATTTAATTTTGATACCAAACTTTATTTCTGTTACTTTTCAGTCATTTTATATGAGAGAAAATAGAGGCTCATTGGATTCCAGTATAGAAAGACAAAGTCTTAATACGCAATAATTCCAGCCACAAAAATAATCGATATCGTTGTCATTGAGTTTCATTTGATAAAGAGAGTTTTACTTGGGTTTTTTGTTCCTTCTCCTTGCTTGAGGTAGTAGATTTGATCGCAAGAAAAGTTTTTAGTTCATGTTGATTTCAATTTTTTGAGGTCATTAATAGATTTATTACAGTGATCAATTCTGCAGAAAGAAGACGACATGTCTTTTGTTGTCTTTTAAAAAAACATTCTTGTTGTTCATCTTTTTGAGAAATTAAAAAAAGAAAAAGCTAGGCCCAAGCATCTAGACTCTTTTTTGTCTTTTTTTTTTAAATTTTATTTTATATTTGGGTTAAAAAAAATCATTGAATCCAATTAAGTCCATGAGCTGTGTTATAGTTTTAACGGGTTAATCCGCAACATCATGGCTATTATTTATTGTTTTTTTTGTTTAATGCTTTTTTTTATCCCTCAATTTAAAAGAAACACAATTTCAGCCTTTGTTATTGATGATCTATTTTTTTTTATTTAACTCAAAACTAAAAACAAAATGCAATTTCATCCTTTGATATCAATGATCTATTTTTGATATCTCAGCCCCGTGCCAATCACTATTTTTCTTCCTTTTAAAAAAGTTTCCATACAAAAAGATTCTCATGTGCTTTATTTATGTATAATTAAATGAAACTAATATTTGGGATAAAAAAATTATTGAATCTAATGGTGTGCATGACTTGTATCGCGAGTTTGCTTTATTGAATTGAGTTCATTTAGGTTCTTTTTTTTTTAATTAAGTGTTGTTTCTTTACCAATTTTATCATTCATTATTGAGTTGGGGATTGAACTTTTCATTTTTTTTCCAAGATTGTCCTCATGAGTTTTGCAGGTCAATCCAAGTTAATTTAGGTAGATCCAATGTATTTCCATCTCAATATTAGATAAAAATATAGTTCAATTCATGGTTAAAATCTATTTTTTTATGAGACACTTTACCAATGCTTGGACATTTTTATTTTTACGCTATTTTTTTTTTTACTCCGACCTGCGGTGTAATGCGAGCCACTCGACTAGTATATACTATTGGGTAGTGTTTCATTATTGAATCACCAATGAAATGTGTTTAGTTTTATGTCTATTTCATAGATAATTTTTAACTTTTTTTTATTCTTCTAAAAAAAAGGATAAAGAGCAAGGAGACAAAGACATAACCACGTTAATCTTTTTCCATAAATCCCTTTAACCATTTCATAATTTTTTCTTACTAGTTTTCAAATATATATATATATATATTAAAATTTTGATTTTTTTTTCATCAAATTAATATGAAAAATCAATTGCTTAAAGTAAACAATACATTATTTTAAACAACTTAATAATTGTAACAATTAAAAAAAATAATGAATTATATTAGATTAATTTCTTTAATATTGGCCAATTACTTGGGATATGGATCATGGTGAGCATTAAAGTTTATGGTTCTTTGAAATAATCATTGAAACATCAGATAGATTTTAGGTCTTTCATAACTGCAAATGGACTAAGGTATTGGGTTTTAGTGGTTGAAAAATTTAGGCCTGGTTTTTCTGTCATTTTTGCAAAACAAGTCTCATGTAGGATTAGAGGACCTCCGATGCTTAAGTTAGCACAATGAAATAATAACGAGTAAAGAGGAAACAAACTCGAAGTGAGAATTGTGCATGTGTATTTCTAAATGAATGTTATATGGTTGGTCTTAGATATAAATGATTTAGTATAAAACCCAGAGAAAAATAACTTAACATCGATTAAAGCTAATCCAATAGGAACAATTTTGTTGTTAAAATTAAAGATTTAAAATAAACAATTTTTTTTTAATATTAGCCAATTACTTGGGATACATATCATGGTGCATATCAAGGTTTATGGTTCCCTAATGAATTTGCTAAAACTTCAAATAGATTTTGGGCTTTCCACGGCTGCAAATGGAATGAGGTGTTGGGCTTTTGTAGTTGAAAAAAAATGGGCTTGATTTCTCTACCGTTACTGCAAAACAAGTCTCTTATGGGATTAAGAGACCTCCAATGCTTAAGTTAGGACAATGGAAGAATAACGAGTAGAGAGGGAACATAATTTTGTGTGTGTATTTTTGAATGAATGTTTTGTATGTTAGTGAATATGTCATGTAATCAATCAGTTGGTTACATGTAATACTAACTTTATTCAAGTAAAATATATTTAATATTAATAATTTTTTTTTATATATATTTAATTATATTTGATTAATAGATCTAAGTTTGATTAATGAATCTAGAGTAAAGATAATGTCAATGGAACAAAAATGCTTTGCAAAAGTAAAACATAATTATTGCATCAAAGCATTGTTCTTGAATGTTCCTAATCAATGTCTCATTAAGATTGAATATTAATTAGAGATGCTGAGACTAATACATATTATGTTCTTTTCTTTATGAAAGAAAGTAATTATACCTGAAACTAATATACAGGTGTTTGTTAGATGACATGTACACTACACTGACTCGGAAGAGAATTCCATATGAAGAGATCACCAATGTCTATGAAAAGGATATATGATAGTTATGTAAGTGATTCTTAGACTTGAGATCACTAAATTATTTTATTTAGAGAATGTTATGCTTTGATCCTAACCACGCGTTATTCTAATCAATGGTAACAAACAAACATTTATTGAGTATAACATAAACTATATGAAGGTATTAGAGTAATCAAGAAAGGATTCATCACCCTAGATGAATTAAGGAAAATGTTTCATCTGTTATTAAATAGTATTTGTCGCACGTGTGCGGCATCTCGGCGATCGCCCACCACCTCTCATCATTAAGTGTGGTATGTCTATCTTGGCAAATATGGAAAGACAAGGAATTCTTGTCTTTTATCAATGGAAAAAATGGAATAAGAGTCGTCACCTAGTTTTTGGTTACTAGAAACCCTAACTGGTCTCAGAGATCAGGTACGGAGACTGGTTGCGTAAAGGAAATGTATTAGCACCCTAAATACGCTCTGCCTAAGGTAAGCTGCATTGTTTTATTGTCTGATAAAAATCTAAGGTCTTATCATGTTGGTCCGTCTAGGGTTCAAGAAAAGTCCTTCTTAGTAAGGAGGTTCTTATCTTATGGGGTAAAAATCTAACCGGTCTAATGTCTATAAAAGAACTACCCTTTTAATATCGGGAATACATTTTACGTATAAATTCG
>Ga0307515_10021766_pt1 | contig 11344 bp, 5 predicted proteins | sample 17_EM_MG_FD_194513 | JGI IMG/M metagenome (GOLD analysis project Ga0307515, IMG submission 194513) | Populus trichocarpa ectomycorrhiza microbial communities from riparian zone in the Pacific Northwest, United States - 17_EM | ecosystem: Host-associated > Plants > Roots > Unclassified | place... | reverse complement strand
AAAAAAATTATACTTAACAATATTAAAATCAATTAATGTAGTACCTGGAAAAATTATCAGTAACCCTAAATATCAATAGATGAAGGAATTGATTATCGGTGAAAAAGCAGGCCGACAAAATATCAAATACAACAAAGAATTTATAAATCTAACAGTAATATATCTAACAACTTCAAATATTTTTATTGTATAGTGGAAGAATCAGTACAGAGAAAATCAATCTTAATTATCAAACAAGAAATATTAAATTATATATGCTTATTATTTTATGTAATCTGTACATTAATGTACGCACACTCTCATTTATCTCATGTTCTAAACTCACATTATTTTATCTAATTTATGTATTAAAATACGCTCACATTAATCTCATGCTTTAAAACTCCCTTAGTTGAATCTCCTCAATATATAACATGAGACATTAAAAATTAATCTCTTTAAAATTGACATTACACAAATATAGCTTACATGAACTAAATCTAAGCATTATTAATTAGAATCTCATCCATTTTCATTATAAAAAATAAAAGAATATATGATATTTTTGTCTGATTGATTATATAAATGAGGAATTGAGCTCATAAATTTGGGTATTGAGTTATTAATTATTTCTTTAAAGAAAATAATTTAAAAACAAACTTTTATATAGCATTACTCTTAATTTTTTATGCTTATATTCTATACACACAGAGAGATTGAGAGGAAAACAATTCTCATAAATGCACCGGTTATAGATAACTCGTATATGATTACATTAAATTAATAAAAAAAACTTAATTTAACATGTAAGAAACTGATTCAAAAATATTTTAAAAATTTTAAATTTCATTTAAAGGATGCAACTAGATTAAATCAGAGAAAATGATGTAATAAAGCTAAAAAAACAAGTTATTTTCTCCAAGTATATTTCAAAAATAGTAAATTATTTATTTATTTATTTAAGGCCTATTTATTTTTACATTTTAAAAATATTTAAAAAAAAAAATAAAATTCTTTTATTTTTTTTATTTCAAATTAATATTTTTAGATCATTTTGATGTATAGATATTAAAAATAATTTTTAAAAATAAAAAATAATATTTTAATATATTTATAAATAAAAAATAATCGCTAGAATATTCTTAATTTATTTAATTTAGAGGTTTTTTTCCTCTATGAATTAGATGACAGAATCATTAAAATAATACTGTTTGAAAATTCTGAATCTTTTCATCATTCTAATTTACTACAAGCGAAGACCGACGCTCTATTTATCAAAAGAAAGAAAAGAAACTCGGTGCTCTATATACCATTATATTTTCTTTATTGTCTTATATAGATGTCACATCAATTAATAAATAGTAGTAATTAATGACACTAACACTACATTTATTTTACTATTACTATTTAATTGATGTTATATAACACTGTAAAGTTTTCTTTTTAGAAAAGGCCATCGATGAAGCTACCCCTCTCTGTCCAGTCTCAAGATAAAGGCTTCATAATGTGTTGTATTATATTGGGTTTTTTTTTTTTTAATGTTAAAATAATAGTTGTTTTTTTTTATTAAAAAAAGGTTATAAAAAATAAGTGCTAATCTTAAAATTCAAAATATAGCTTGGATATAAGTACATCTTCTCCATAAATAGGAATCAAAACATAGCTAAGCTGAGCGTTAACCAAGTAGTTCTGCCATTAAGGAACTAGCTTATTCTAATTTCTCCATTAAAATGTAAACAATGGGGTCTTGAAAACTTGAACTTTCCTTTATAATAGTGTTAGAACAAGAAATAAATTTGGCACCCAACATCAACGTCATTTGTGATCGGTTAATTGGGCTCAAGATCATTTTTCTTCAATGTAGAATAATTCCGAGTGCAAGAACCAGCATTAGGTGCGGATCGTTTGATCTCCAGTATAATTAGTAACATTCTTCCTCAATTACTATAAAAAAAAAATAATTGGAGGTCTTTTTACATTTTGAATCGCATCTGATGGTATGGGGAGCAACAACCCAAACAGTGGCTCTTTCAGTGCGTTTAAAACACGTGGATAGATTCTTTGCCAGAATATACACTCAGTTTTGCCAACTGGGAAATGATCGAGGGGCCTTGTAGGATCTGAAGAGCACTGTTGAGAAGTTGTTTTGTACAGTGCAAGGGACAAAAACAATGGTTCTAGTGGGATTTGCTCATGAAATAAATAAGCCGTGGAGCCAGATTTGCCAGAACTTTTCCTTTTTGAGTGTTTCGTGACGTTGGAACAATGTATTCCTTTTTGTGTTCCCCCACTAAGACAAGCCCCCATTTTATCAGATTAGTGGACTGTATGTAGCTAGGGAACCCATTTTTGGTGAAGAAAACATATTCAAAGCTTGACTCTTGAGCCTTAAAAGATTGCCCATAACTTGGGACATGCAGTTCAAAAATCAAATTCCTGGGATGCGGTTACATGCTCTTTTAAGGGCAGTATTTAAGGTTTGTCTGCAATTGGATGAAACAGGAGGTCAAACTTGTGAGAATGTCGTCCTTGAATCATAGTAACATTTTTGGGTTTAAAAAAGAATGTACTTTACTTCAGTTGGAATCGGAATATTTCTATTGAGACTGAAGATCTAGAAAGTTCAACCTTTTTTTTCTTCTTTTAAGTCGAGGGACATAATATATTTAAGTAGCAGAAATCCCAGAATGGAGAGGGAAAGTTACATAAAGAGCTGCTGTGAAGTGCAGCATGCAGCCATAACAGAAATAATACAAAGCATCGATCCAGCCCTTATTTATACAGATTAATTATCTAGCAATAACCGAAAGTATCTTGTTAATTTAAGCGTAATTTTGAGTTTGATAGTGCCCAGGTGCTGTTACTCTTGGGAAGATACAAGATTCTGTCCGTAAGAACAGTACATAATTGAACGTGGTGGACCCTGTCCTTGAATCTTAATTGAGAAAATGACCCTATCCTGCCGTAAGAGCCAAAGATCTGTAGTTTAACACCTCCACCAACGAAGTAAGTAACAGTAAGGAAACTGTGCAGAAAAAAAATAGAAAATAATGTCCAATGTCCCTCTTTGTTCTGGTTATGAGTGCTCATGACCTTAATTTCCACCATCAGAGAGAGGAGAGAACTATAAATATTATTTGTCCAAGTCTATGGAGACCTTTCTAGGTCACCTTTCCATTTAAGTGTGTATTTTTCTGCAACAAAAAGGAAAATTAATGCATATCCCACTACTGGGAGGTGCTAATATATGTTTTTATTTATTTCATTCTCATTGTGTTTACGAGTACGCCTTGTTCTCTTCTACTACTTCTTCATTTAACTAGCCTTTCATGGTTTACTTTAGTACTTAAATAGGTATTGTTTTAGGGAAAAACATGGTCACTTTTCAGGTCCATAAACCATTGCTGCATGGATATTAATTGGTAAGTGCTGGTCAAGATGATTCTCATCAATCTTTCTGATCTGGCTCACATACAGATTCCACAAGCAAGTGAACGTGATTAAATCAAAAGGGGAAGTGGGTTAGATGGAGTAGCATTTGATTCTTTAATAAAAGATGTAAATATCTGTACGAATTGCATTTGTCAGATAATTAATTTAAATCTAGCTTGCGCACATTAACGCCAATTCCACTTCAGTGGAACCTTTTCTTTTATCTTCTTCATAAAGATGACCAATTAATGCAGACATCAACAATGACACGCTAAACTTTTTAATTATGATAGTGCAAACGTCGGTTTGGCCATTAAGAACGTAGATTACTAAGACTAACACCCTTTTCTTGATTACTGCATGCTGTTTAAACCGGGATTACTGTTTTGTTTTTCATCATCTTTATTGTATTTTTTTCTCTTAAAATTATATGTTTATTTGGGGATTGTGGCACCATGTATATTGATTGAATTATAATGTTTGATGTAAGGTCTGGAATTATGGAACCTTGTGATGATTTGTTGATTGAGTAAATTAATAATAGTTGATAATTTGAGATGTCCTAAATACAAACAAAACTCTGCTGAATTTTTGATAAATAAAAAAAAAATTATCCTCAAATTAAGAGGATATGTTGAGATCTTTTAACATTGATCAAGTCGTACAGTCGGACTGTTACAGTACTGTTTATACCGGGATTGTTGTTTTGTTTTTCATCATCTTGGTTGTATTTTTTTTTCTTAAAATTATACGTTTTTTTCAGGGATCATGGCAGCACGTATATTATGAATAGAAACTAAAGTTCTCATAAGATTTCAGCCTAAATTATAAAGAAATATTAGAGATCAGAAAACCTAATGTTTTCTAAAAAGTCTATAATTCAATAACTAGATCTCTAATTACAACTTCCTTGGACAACATTTTTAGGTTGCTTATATACTAATAAAAACCTCTAAACAAAGTTGAAAAAATAATAATAAAATTATAATCGAGCAAGGAAAAAAAACATAAATTAACTGTGATTGTTCTTGAGATAGCACTTTTGTTACAGCATAGCTAGCTTAATTGGAATATGCCGATCTCAAATTAATATTCTCCATCCCCTACATGATTTGACTTCAACTCTCGTTATGAGTTAACAAAAAAACAACCATCTCCTCTGCTCTATGTTTATCTATTTCTTCTAGAGGATAAAAATATAAATTATCTAAAATTGTTGTCCATCCGAATGCAAGACTAATCTCGTTTCTCAGACGTTAATTAGGTGTTACGCCATTAATTTTATGATTTATTTAGGTTTCTATGAAAGTATAAACTGAACTACTTTTGGTTAATTAATGGATAATGCGCGATTGCTTGGCTCAAAATATACCACAGGTTGCAAATATATAAGTGCATATATTATATCAAAATATTTTTTTGGGGCCTTAGTTAATGTTTAAGTTCTTGGATTTGGTAGCTTTTTAACAATTTAAAAACCGATTAATTGAATGATTAGGAGTTCAAATTCCAAAAACAACATTCCTATATAATTAATTAAATTTAAAATCTTAGTGCATGAAATAACTTGAAGTCTACATGCCAAAGAAGTCAAGTTTGTAGGGTATATATGTATTCCATGGGATACACGTAAACAACCACATTCTACATTAATAAATCAATTTTGTAGGGTGTGTGTGCGTGTAAATATATATACACGCGCGCGCACGCGCATGGTATACGATACACGTAACCAATTACACTCTGCACAAATAAATGTCGATATATAATTCTTTAATATTGATTAGATAAACCATTAACAGATACGTACATAGCTAATTCGACACATTTATCTATTGAAATAAGATTTGTTGGATGGACTAATAGCCCATAAATATGAAAAAAAATAAAAATAAAAGGAGAACTCTTACGGATAAATTTTGAATTATGATCTCACAAATTTTTATTTTATCTTTCAAACCAAATAATTCGCTCGTTTGTATTTGAAAAAAATAAATATTTGTACATACAGAAAATAAGATCCAAATCATACCTAATCTTCTTCCTCCTCCTCCTTTTAGTAAAGATTTCATTAAATTGAAATTAAGGCTTATAAATTAATTTGTATCCGAAGCTAATTAACTCAGATATAATAAAATTATCTATATGTAGAGAAGTAACCGAACTTTTATATTATTGAAATTGTATCCAAAAAATATACAATAAATGTTTTATAAAAAAAGCTAGAATCTAGATCTAAAAAAATTTAAAATTATTGATCTACAGGTGGACAGATTATTGAACACTTTTTCAGCAATCTACTAATGATTTAATTTGTTATATTGTTTTCCACTTGATATTTATTGTTAACCGAGAATCGAATACCAAATCATAAGCATTATTATTCATGAAACTTTAGTATTTTTGGGATCTGTTTTAATTAAAAACAATTAATGGGTATATTTAAGACCGAATCTAAAGTGGTTTATATTCACTTTTAAAGTTAAAACTTTGTTGGAAATTATTCTCCATTAAATTTCTTTAACAAGGAATAACATAATTAAAATAAATTATGGATAAATAAAAACCTTTCCTTCAAGATCAAGAGGTCAAAATGGATTCAAAACCTTCCAAAAGCCCCTAGCAAAACCTTATAAATACCCCCTGAAAAATCAAAGTGGGAGGGGGAAAGAAAAAAATAGAAAAATCTTGATACGAAAGCTAAATGTGAAGGCTTAAGAGCCTAACACAAAGTTTTCTTAAGTTTTGAAAGGGTAGTAAATTATTAGAGGCAAAAACTTTCTAAAGAAAAACAAAAAGAGAATAGTTGTTCTAAATATATTTTCTGTTTCAAAAGTAGAGTTCATGTTGCCTGCTTGAGATGTTTTTTATTTATGTTTATGTTTATGATAACATACATGGAAATGTGATTTGAAATGCTAAACAAGTAATGTTGTGTTTACCTCTTTTATTGTGTGATAGTTTGATCTAGTTTTTTGAAGTTCCTCTTTGATGTTTTAGAACCTTTCTACTTTAGTTATTTTTTAATGAAATGGTTTTGTTTTAGTTTATGCTAGCTTAAGTAACGCATGTTGAAGTGATGATGTTTATTCCAGGCTTGCTAAGTCTGTGCATGACCAAAATGGGTTTAGAAAACCAATTTTGAATCCAAATTGCATGAAGATTTAGGTTGTTTTAAGTTGGCAGTTTTCAAAATTGAAACCCCATGTATGATTTTGATAATTTAATATTATTTGTTAGTTATTTTGATTCAAACATGTTCATTTATGGTAGTGTGACTTGTTAGAATAAGAAAGCATGTTTTAAAGGTAAAAAATGTTAGTTTTTAAGGCTTGGGTGGTTGAGTTTTCTGGGAAGTGGCTGGGTTTTGTTGGACAATGTTCTTTGTGTTCTTGGAAGAACATTACCTTAACTTCATGATTTTGATCAGTTTTGGTTCGTTTCTTTGCACTAAACACTTTGTTATACTTTATTAGTTAATAATTTAAGGTTTATTTGCATCAATAACAAGTTTTGAAGGGTTTTAATCTTTGGGTTTTGTTTTGAACTAAAACTCATTTTGACCAAATCATGATGATTTTGTGATAATCAAAGTGAATGGATGCTAGATTATTAATCCTTGCATGATTTACAACATGTCTATATCCTTGGTTTGATCATATCTAGTCTAGTTGGAGAGTCACGTTGCTGGGTTTGGGTTGAATGTTCTTCATGTTTTTTTTCGTGTTTGATCTGTTTTAACCAAGAAATTTTGAGTTTTTATATTTTTTGGCAAGTTTAATATGTTTTTGGCTTTGATGTTGTTTTTTGGGTTGTTTCTTGGTTAAACCATGATTTTTTGTTCGGTTTATGGTAGTATTTCGAGTTAACCCGGTCGGTTCAAAATCAAGTCAAAGGGTTAAAACCCTGTTTGGCTTACAATCTTATTTCTAAAGGGAATTTTGGCTTATGAGTGTGTTTGAGAAAGACGCTCTTAGATCTATTTTGATAGCTTTATTTCAAGAAAAATAATGGGTTTTTGCCAAACAAAATTTAAAAATTAACAAAAAAAAGATTTTTTTTTTCTCTTGCTTATGGCCAAAAATCTTAAAATTATTTGAGCATTTTTTTAAAAAAAAATCTAAAATACTTTGGCATGTTTTTTTTTTAAAAAAAAGGTATTGCATAGATTTTACAACAAGTTTGTAAAATTTCAAAGGATTTTGGCCTATATTTCAAAAATATTTAAAAATTATTTTTGGTGAGAAAATATATTATTCACTTTTAATATAAGAATAAAAAAACCTAAAAGGAGTTAATATTCAAAATATTATTAGGGATAATGATTTTGTTTTATTACTCAATTTAGTATAAGTATAAACAACCTGCATGAGAGGTCAATATCTAGAATATTGGGGAGTAAAGCAATTCATTCATTTTTAATATAAGGATAAAAACCACATGGAATTTTATTTGAAATATTATCTGGAATGACGTGATAGCCAAAATTCTTCAATATTAGGTTGATTGAGAATTAAGTTTCATAATTTATTTCGGTTTACGTTCTATGAAGTTATCTTGATCTCATGATCTGAGTCTCGAGTTTGGCCAGTTGGCTTAGGTTGACTCAAGTGGTTTTTTTTGTTTTTTTTAATTTGATTTTTTTAATTTTATCTTTCAATATTGGGTTGATTGAGAATTGAGCTTCACAATTTCTTTCGATTTGTTTTCTATAGGGTTATCCTAATCTCGTGATCTAGATTTGATATGTTAACTCGGGCTGAATCAACTTATTTTTTAGTTGAATTCGTTTTTAAACTCGTTCTTCAACATTGAGTTGATTGAGAATTGGATTTAATAATTTTTATTATTTTCTTTCTATAAAGTTATTAGGATGTCATGATCTAGATAGGTTTATCAGGGTCTCATGACATAGGTAGCGAATTTGATAGGTATACCCGAGTTAATCCAAGTCTATCTAATATATTATCATTTTAATATTTAAAAAAATCATCTTTGAGTCAAATTATGTTTTTATTGGTCATCTAAATTGTTTTTGGACCTACAAAGTTAATCAAGTCATATAAAATCAATTCTCTTATAGTTTAATTTTTTTTCTACTAAAATACATATCAATAATATTTGAATATTTTTTTATTTATATAAAAATTTAATCTGACCACAATATAGCATGGAAAATGATCTAATCAAATCTAATAAGATAAGAACTCGACCCGACGTGCACTATAAAAACATGAAAATAAAAGTCCATAGATTCCCTCCTCCTTTAAAGTGTTTTCATTATATCCTGGAATCGTATACGTAACAAACATTGAAGGCACTATAGGTTGTTATCCTCATTTAGTGGGAAAATCTTCGGCTACAGATGAGCCATGGAGCTCTCCAGTGGAAACGAGAGAAATGTATCGTAAGCCCCATCGTTCGATATGTGGCCTTCAAGAATTAATGGAGTGATCAAAACAAAAACAATAAGAAAAAAAACATCATTATGATAAACTTGAATATTATTTCGAATATCAATAGTAGAATCTCGATTTTTCTTTAATGATGCCCTAGATATGATTACAGACTAACAAAACTACTATATTCTAACATAAAGGCTTTCTTTCTCAAAGTCATGCTTAATCTTGCATCGTATTTTAAAAAGATTTCAAAGGTGGATGATGGACCTCTATGTCTTTTATTTTATTTTTGTTCTTTGGATGATTCTTGAATCAGAAAATCAGAAAAGTGTTTAAAACATGAAATACTCCTTCTTCTTCTTTTTTTAAAAAGAAAATATATTTATAATTATCTTATAATAGTAAAATACATGTCTTAATTTAATATAAAGATATATTGGAAGTGTCATATTAAAAAAAATGTGCGGAGCTTTAATACTATATTAAGAAAGAGAAACAAGATACTAGAAAGGATAGATGTTTTGATTTTTTTTTATGATGTCCTAAAAATCCAAGTGGTCTAGGATGAGGGTTACCGAGTTGGATAATCGGTTAATCAATTAATCCTAACAATTTCATTCATTTTCCCTAGTGAAGGTTGTTGATAACTTGCACGTGGTGCTTGGCAAACCAAGATGACTTATAGCTAGTACATGCAAAAGGTCTCATTTGGTGGATGTCGAGACTCTTAGATGCTTAAGTAAGTAAATATTTAGAAAGAGAAAATACAATTATATTCTAGACAAAGATGCTCTTTATATATGCAGTAAAGAATGAATATTGTATTTATAACCCATGAGTTTTGTTTTTTTATGGAGAAGGGAAGGACTGAAAAGTCCTCTATTTTTGGTAATATTAATGGGGTAAAAATATCATTACATATCATTAATGAGATAACATAAATGGTAGGTCCCTTAATCTTTTGTATACCTATGAATATAAAAACAATTATTACATCGGATATGAATGACTTATATAATTGTTCTAGATGGAGAGGCATGGTAGTTTATCATGTCTATAATACTTTTAATTTAAAGGATCATCTAAGAATAGATATGTAGCCTTAGAACCTGGTAATTGTTGAATCCAGGTGCTTTGATCTGACATTTTGTCATACCCATGTTATCTTGGGTTTGGCTGACTGGCCAACCCAAGTACTTTAGGCTTGACATGTTTGTCAGACCCTTGTTACTTTGCTGAACCCAAGTACTTTAGGCTTCAAATGTTTGACCCATGTTACATTGGGCATAGTTGACTGTTAAACCCAAGTCTTTTTGAATCTGACATGTTTGTTAGACTCATTTTGTTTTTAAAATCTTTTCTATTTTTAAAAATCTATAACTAAAAAATATTGGTTCATCAGGAGTCCTTGAGTATTTGCAATATAATAATATACGAAGACTTTAATTAATTTCTCGGTTCAGGTAAAGTGGTGAGTTTTGCTTGTATAAAAAGGGAATGAAAGTTGGAAAAGATGCAGAAAAATGTGCATCTGGACTGAAAGAAATTCTTTCAGACATAAAATACAAAAAAATTTATACTTATAAAAATTCTAAGAGATTAAGGGTACCATGTCTATCATTTATAAAAATTCCTAAATGGCTGTATGGAACACAGGAAGAGTGAACCTATACTTAGAAATTTTTGAGTGATTATAGGTTCCTTGGAGAGTTGGAGCCTATAGCTTTCCTAATATTGTCATGGGGCTTAAAAGCCCTTCACTAAAAAGTGGTCATCATGATAAAAAAAAATTTACGAAGCATGAAAGCCTCTCTACTAAAGAGTGGTGATTGGATAATGTTTATATTTGTACTAGGGAGATCAAATTCATCCCTTGGAGAGTGATGCAAGTAATACCGGGGAGATCAAGTCCATAACTTGAACAATGATGCATATAGCACTAAGGAAACCTCATACCAATCCCTTGGAGAGTGATGCATATAGTACTGGGAAGACCAAGTCCATCCCTTTGTAATTTGAGGGACTACAACCTTTTGGGAAATTAAGTCAATCCCTTCCTAGGAGAATCGCACATTCCTAGGATAATTGTGTTATTGCACTAGAGAGGCTTCAAATCCATCCCTTGGTAATTTGAGGGACTATTTCCTTCAGGGAAACTAAATTAATCCCTTCCTAGAAAAATTGCACATTCCTAGGATAATTGTGTTATTATACTAGAGAGGCTTTAGATCCATTCCTTTTTAATTTGAAGGACTACTGCATTTAGGGAGACTAAATCAATCCTTTCCTAAGAGAATTACACATTCATAGGATAATTGTTCTATTGCACCAGGGAGGTTTCAAATTCATCCCTTGGTAATTTGAAGAACTACTACCCATAGAGAGACTAAGTCAATCCCTTCCTAGAAGAATTGCATAACCATAGTATAAGTTTTGAGGGGCCATGAATTGTATGTGATTTTCCATGAATTGCTTGACAAGCTTCTATCTAGCAAGCCATAAGGTTATCTCTAAAGGGCATGTTCTCTTAC
>Ga0307515_10021765_pt1 | contig 11344 bp, 7 predicted proteins | sample 17_EM_MG_FD_194513 | JGI IMG/M metagenome (GOLD analysis project Ga0307515, IMG submission 194513) | Populus trichocarpa ectomycorrhiza microbial communities from riparian zone in the Pacific Northwest, United States - 17_EM | ecosystem: Host-associated > Plants > Roots > Unclassified | place... | reverse complement strand
CCCTGCTATCGTTCGATTCGTCTTCGACGAGTAGGACGAGGAGCGCAGTGAAAATGGGGACGGGATCGCCGAGAAGGAGGGTACGAGGTCCCAGAAAGTTGCTGGAACGTCGGGGGTGCGGAGAGGTTCGACCTGATCATTGTGGGCGAGAGTAAGAGTGAGCAAGTAGGGCCATTATCGCGGAGATTCTTGTCGGCTGATGAGTGGTAGATTGGTCTCGTTGTCGAGTGCGCGGTTGCGTAGTGGGCTGGTTGTCTAGCTGAGCGGAGCGCCGATAACGAGCGATGAGTACGCAGTAGACGAGACAAGTGGTGACGAAAGATGAGTGCATCGAAGCGGAGTGTGTAACCGGTCGAAGGTAAACCGGAAAATGGCTGCAGCTGGAGAGTGAAGAGGTAACTACACGGAGGTTAACCACGAGCAGGGAACTAGGAGGTATTGAAGAACCCACAAGATGCCATGACGGAGCACGCCGTTCCAGTGTCTGTGTGTCGTTGAGAGATGACACGAGAAGAGACAAATGTGTATGTGTCGCATCATCAGGTTGTAACAAGAGAGCGAACTGCGAAGACTGGTTATTCTGGCAGTGGAAAGAGGGAAAGGGCAGCACGCACCCGATCTAGAGAGCTGGTCAGCTCACTGCGCCTAGGTGAGAGAGCACCGCTTGTCCGAGTAATAGTCGGTACATGCCTTTCGTCTGTCCCTGTGGAAAGTAGTGACGGAGGAGGAGGGCAGAGAGGATAGCAGTAGCTATTGTAGAGATCGGTTTGAAAGTTTTCCTGCTTCGTCGTTCCCGTCATGCGAGAGAATGTAGTACATCGAAAAACCTCAGGCAGAAATAGCAAGCGTTGAGGAGTGGGTTTAATACGCGGAAGGGAGCTCGAGTGGACTCCCGTGCAGGATGTTGCCGAAGGTGCCCTCGATGGTCTGAAGACTAGATTGTCTTTGTAGATTCCCAATAATACACGATGCACTAGAGATAAAGAGCGAGTATTTTAGCATGAACGCTGCAATTGTCCAGAGCGAGAGACCCGTCGTGGCAAGGGTGGGCATGCCGTTGGGCAATGGAAAAGCTAGCGTTTTAGAAGAACAAGCGCGGCTTACGAAGTATATAATGACCCAAGAAGATGAAGCACCATCGCGGTCAGTTGAGGATGTGGTCGGGCCGTAATTACTGGCTCAGTGGTAGAACAGCCAGCGGCAGAATAAAACGCAATTCAAGTAGTCGCTGTAGATGGCCAAGCGCGCCATCGCAGGCAACGGGTGATCGGGTCGGTCGTCGTCCAAACCTCAGATGCTTTGTCTCCACCTGCAACGTGAAGCGAAGCGGATGAACCTGAAGTAGGATCGGGTGCCCCAAAATTGAAATGTAGCTGGAATGACATTCAGGGTGCCTTTGTAGAAATGAGGTTAATTCACCTTCTGTGGGCAGAGCTTTAATTGGCAAAGCACAGCGACCTTGGAGCTCTGCGAGTTGTACGTCTCTTATGACAAAACATTATGGTATGACACTGTTTTGCGTATAGGCAAGACGTCCTCGAGGGCAAGCGAAACAATAATAAATATGAGCGGGATAACCTGCCTTCGAGATGAGAAATGTACAGATCGAACGCTTGAGCGATTGTTACCGCTTCGATCAGTTTCACTCGAATGTTCTGGCCCCCATCCCTGAGATGAATGAGGCGGGCTGAGACCGACGGGTAGCCGTTCATACGTCATTTCGTAGAATAGACACTTTAAGCATTATCGCGGATCTCCATGTTCAGTCAACGGAGACTGGCCAAAGTATCACGTGCGCACACGAGAGAAATACACTCTGGAGAAGTCCGCCGGTCAGACCTCGGACCGTCTCTACAATATCTTAGGTGCCCGGGGCGGGTGAAGCAGCCACGTGGAAGTAGCGCCGCGAGGTTTAGATACCTGTGTTTGTCTGTGCCGCTTGTCTCACCACCCCACTGGTCTATTCCTCGAGTCATTGACTACATCACTATCGAAGCGCAATCCTGCCGTAGCAGATCACGTTACACGTCGTACCCGAATAAACCTCTGCACGTTTTGAGGGCGTTTGACGCATACTTAAGTCCACGATAACGGCTTTCTAGCTATCTGGCTAGGAGGACGGATGCCAATAATGCGAACGATTCGCGTGTACGTATTCTTTTCCCACTGAGAAATGACGCTAGGACTCCTGAAACTGGCGTAAAACTGACTAAGATATCAGTTCAGTTCGTGAAGAGACGGCAAGAGGACACGACAGACCACTCCGGTATTTGTCTCCGTGAGAGTTGACGGTACCGTATTCTGCAGACGTGCCGGTATTCTGTTTTACTACCAGCAGAATTTGCAGTGTCTCCCGCAGAAAGGCTTGGTTTTCCCCAGTCCACCGCAAAGTACACGTTGAAAATGTCTGAACATAACATATATCAAGACTAGAAGTACATAAACCAGGTCTGTATACAGATGGAATAGGTGGAGCGAGTGTTGTTTGGAAATGGAGCTGAGAATGATCCGTCAATTAAGGTCCACATTCACAAACTAAACCTCGATAGGCGCCACACGACTTGATGTTGGGGGGTGAGACGTATCGGGCTGATATATGGGCCTTTGTGAAGGATACTCCTGTCCCCACCGCCCCTCCTGTACTTGTGGTATACCGACCGGAGGTGCATAGTTGCTTGGTTGCGATGGGGCCATCTGTGGTTGCTGGGTTTGCGTCTGCGACCAGTTCCATGGTTCCGGATCAGCAGCAGTCCTAATAAAGCCGTAGAGCACACCAGACCAGCATGCCCCGATCACAACTACTTGCGCCAACTCGAGAGCCAAGGGATCGAGTTCAGAGCTATAAGTCTCTAAACCACCACTGGTGATAAGGTAAATCAGGCTGTGGATCGTACGAATGATGACCCAAGGCACGACCCAAACCAGCATTTGAGAAGTGACCTGCGTAGAGTGTGAGATGAATGCCAAATGAGTGGGAAGCGACGTACCACATCAGGGTGTCCCATTTGCCGTTTGAACGCGCTTCTGAGCGTGAAGCCCGTAAAGATGAAAATGATGGTAAGGATGAAATAAAACGCGCTTCCGATATATCCCAAAACCTTTTTAGCATCGGAGAAGCGATAATACTCGGATCTATAGATGATATCGTCATAGTACAGAGAGTACCCCACCGCACCCACGATTACCGAGACAACGAGAAAAAGGAGGATGGATGCCGTAATGATCCAGTCCACAACGAACTTCCATGTCTGTCCAGCGTACGGATTCCCTTTGGTCCCTCCGCCATATATGACCAGCTTTGAACGTTTGTGGTAGATCCAGAGTCCCGCCATTACGATGAGCGCTTTGGGCTGTCCCGAGAGGGGACCAGCGATACAGCTGAACGCAATATAGGTAATTCCGAACATCGTACCTCTCATACGGTTGTAAGCTGCATCCACAATGAGCCCAAGGGCAAAGAGTGAAGCAGAGCAGAGTAACAAATTATAGGGTTGTCGATGTTGTGGTGGTACATTACGCCTGACTCTGATAAGGGCCGTTACCATATAGAGAACGACATAGAACCAGATAATCTCGAACGCCATCAGGGCCTTGAGGAGTGACGGTGCATACCAGTTGTCGATGGCGCCATCTCCGCCCCCGTAACCTTTGCGTTTTTCGAGCATCGCAATGGAGAATATCTAGGTGTCGGTTCAGAGGACAAAGAATTGGGACTCCACCTGAGGAAGAACGTACAAGAGATGAGCGTGGGAGGTCCATCTGCCAAGAGACCCAAGAGTATGGATAAGGACCTTTAAACGGGGGGTCTAACCGAGTCAGATGCCTGAGCGGTGCTTGAGACAGTCCTCAACGCCCACGGAGGGCAATATATCCAAATGGGGCGCTGGGGTTGCCTACCCCCAGCACGCTGCGCCCACGGAGATTATGGGTATCTATGAAAGATATTAGCTAGGTAAAAGATCGGACGTCAGAGCGTCATCGGGAAAAGAGCAATGAGAACACGGGGTTGTTATGTGGACCGAGTGGACAAAGGGGAAGGCGAAACGCACATGTAGGTGCATGGTCAGCTTCGCGAGGGATAGCGTGCGTGCTGCCGATGGAGCTCGTGTGGGCGCCGGACGCCTAGGCAAGGGTGGAAGGGCTATGAGGTCCAGTATTAGCGAGATGGACGGTCGAGAGGCACATAGATAAGATGAAGAATGGGGACCAAGCGCGATAGATACGCACCAAATAACCGTTTTGGAAACAACGGGCGCCGGTTGAGACTGGACTGGGCAGGAACAGTGACCGTAGCTCGGGAACCCGTGGCGTTCCTCTGGACAGGAGAATCGCCATAGTAGCGATTGCGAACGTATGGACCATTCGCGCTCCTTCTCACTCAGTTCGACCAACCGTTGCTGCACGTCGACCACCTTGCTATCGTTCGAATCATCTTGGACGACTAGGATGAGGAGCACACTGAAGATGAGGGCGAGGCCGCCAGATGCAGAGGAAGGGTACGAGGTCCCAGAACTTCAATTCACCGGAACGTCGGGGGCGGGGAGAGGTTCGACCTGATCATCGTGGATGAGAGTAAGAGTGAGAGAATAAGGCCGTTATCGAGGATGGGAGAATGGGCCAGTTGCCGAGTTGCGCAGTGGCGTAGCGGACTCTGAGTGACGAGCGATGAGTGGACGAGAGTCGTGATGACGAGAGGCGATTGCGTCAAGGCAGAGCGTGCAACTGGTCGAAAGTTACTACAGACGCTAGAGTGGTGAGGGGTATATCGAGTTGGGTGTTCCGAGTGTAGAGAATCGCCATACGATCTACCACGTGCATTTGGCTGGCTAGGATACCGCGAAGTGTGGCTATATGGATTGAAAGCGGGACGAGGGTGGTCAGAAATGTGGCGCAATTGGCGAAGAACGACAGAGTATTGAGGTCAGTGAACAGTACCCACCATCTAATTGAAACGTTAGCTCACAATGGAGACAAATAGGATGCAACCTTGTGATGAATGGAGAAGACAGAAGCCTACTTACGATGTTCAAAGGTACTCTAATAGGTAATAGCATCAGTTTAGGACTCAACGTCCCCAATCCCTTACGGCAGACTTTGTCGTCATCACTGACAGCGTGGATGTAGTGAGACCTCTGCTGCTGACTGAGTGGCAGCAACGAAGCGCGGTTCAGGTCGTCGTCGTAGGTGATCAAGGCACTATCGCCAGTAAAAAATATTGATCAGGAGTGCTTTGTCTCAACCTTTTCAACCTGCCGCGGATTCCCTCGGTGTAAGACATGGATGGAGGTCGTGCTTGGACTCCAGTTCGGGGTGCTGCTGGCGTGCTCTCATCGTTCCGGGAACTCAATCACCTGTGTGGATTCTAGAGATGAGCAACGAGTATTTTAGCATGAACGCTGGAATTGTCCAAAACGAGCGACCCACGACACGATCCTATCTATCTCTGGAGGTCGCAAGGGTGGGCATGCCGTTGGGCAATGGAAATTTAGACGAAGAAGCGCGGCTTGCGAAGTATATAACGACCCAAGAAGATGAAGCACCGTCGCTGTCATTTGGGGATGTGCTGGGGCCATTACTGGCTTAGCGGTAGAACAGCCAGCGGCAGAACAAAATGCGATTCTGATAGTCGGGGTCGTATTAGACGATCAAGTCGCCATCGCAGGCAAACGGGTAACTGGGTGGGTCGTTAAAGCCTCGGATGCTTTGTCTCCACCACATCCGGTGCCTCAAAATTGAAGTGAAGCTGGAATGTGCTTATGAATGTATCCCGGCCATTGCAGAAGTGAAGGTGAATACAAAAAAACAATTTATTTCACAAAACATCGTCGGGTAACGCCCTCCTGCGCATATGATCAACCCGTCCCGCTCATCCCGAGGATGACATCATGTTATTTTCTCTCTGGAATGTCCTTGTAGCAATAAGGTGGGCCCTAAAGGCCCCACCACAGCCACCTGTCAAAACTGTCAGAAAACCCAGCCTCACGTTGCCAACGAAATTTTATTTTTGTATCGATAGCTAGTTTTATATTTTAAAAAAGCTATTAATGGTAACACTATTTAAATGCGTGCTCTGGCCTCCAGCAGAGCGTCTGGAGGCAATGTACGGTGGCCTTTGCACTTCCTGCATGCCCAAGCAGCCTGTGGCTCATCCAGCCCAGCCCGATGGATGTCCATAAATCCACAAGATCGAATTGAGTAGCACCTGGTTGATTCCATTGGCACAGATCCCCTCGATCTAGGCAAACGATCGATGATGAATTGCTGCTTGTGCACACAGCTTTTCTTCGCCACTATCATTCCACTCTTCTTGATCATCGATCCAGGGAGTAATTCTTTCAACAACGTTCAAATATATTGGCTGTTTCTTGCATCTGTAGGTGCCCGATCTATATCTTCTACTATGCTATTCCACTTGTGGGTCGCACTCTTTGAAATATTAGTCTTTCATGCTATCGTTGAGTTCTTTGGTCGTCCCATGACCTCAGTTTGGTGGTTCATATGTAAGTTTTCGTTGTCGATGGCTAATAAAAATACAGAACGAGATCGATACAAAGCAACGATATAAACCAGATCACGTGACAGACTGCCAAATTCTGCGGTCCGGAAAATTGAAAACTCCCAATGCTACAGAAACCTTTGGGCTGGGCAATCAAAAATTTCTGTAATGGGACCGGGCTGAGGGGGTCGGGCATGATTTGGACAGCACAGAAAATTCTATTTTAAAGCTCTACATCGCTTACACCTTTTTTTCTAACTACATAGCATGGGCGTCGGGAGAAATTAGCCCACCTGTTCAAGTCGGTGGCTGTGGTGGGGCCTTTGTGCTGTCGCCTACCTTATCACGTTCTGATCGATGATCGATAACCGCTCAAGAAGAATGAGGCTGCGGAGACAGACCTCCACACACCTCATCGATGGTGGTAGCTGTGCACAGTTCGTCTTATAGAATATACACCTAGAATACTATTGCGTATTCCCTCCACAGACTGGTCTGAACAGGCCGAAGACGCACACATTTGACCTGCGCGAATGCCTTGTAGCGCCCGCCCGTGTTGATTCCGGAACCATTGGAGCAGTCAGCCGGACAGACCCTGAACCTTCTGTAACCCACGAGGCCACCGCGTGAAAGCGGCACCATGAGGAGGAATCCCAGACTCGTCAACTACGCCTGCGCTGCTTGTCTCGCCACCACGCTGGTCAGTCCCTAAGCAATTGACTACTTCGCTCTTGACGAAACGCTGCACGCCGCACTCGAGTCATCACTCTAGGCCCAATTGGCCCGCCCAACTTCTGTGCCTCACTACCGATTTCTCCTCTTCAAACCGTGTCCTCGCCACTATCTCACTCGAAAAATAACCATCTACGCTCAGGATATGTCCGCAATTGACCGTAACCATCCACACTGGGCCATCCCTTCATTAGACGGGGGCATCGATTCAGAAGGGGACATCGATTCAGAAGGGGACATTGATTCAGAAGGGGACATCGATTCAGAAGAGGACATCGATTCAGAAGGGGACATTGATTCAGAAGGGGACATCGATTCAGAAGGGGACATCGATTCAGACTGGTACATTTATTCAGGCGGGTACACCCATTCAGGCCGGGAATACGTGTTGCATCTGGGCCGGCGTTCCATCAAAACCATTAATATCTACCTTCCTATGGAACTTATGCGGGAGATCTTTCTATATTGTATTGAATCAAATCAAATGAAATCTGGTCTATTGGCTTCTGTTTGCCGCTACTGGAGGTCTGTTATCACCGCAATGTCGCATCTATGGTCCACCTTGAGGGTTGGGACCTGGACTGAGACGGAACAGGTTACTACTTGGTTGCAGAGGGCATACCCGAGGAAGGTCATCATTGATCCACAAAGTGATAGCCAGAGCCCATCTGAAGCGCCAATGTTTGCTGCACTCCAGAATTCTCTTACAAGCACCGGCCAGTGGAACGAGCTTACCATTTCCTCATTTCCTCCTGAGCACTTGGTTAGTCAGCTTGGCGTTCAAGTCGCAAGCCCAATGAAGGTGTTGAATGTATTACATGTGGCCCCTGGATGCGTTGACTCTCCCTCATTTGCTCATTTGCTCAGCCTTGTTCCAACCGACGCTCCTCTCCGTGAGATGAGACTCCATTCCCCATTCGTCAGCACCCACTTTCTTCAACTCCATTGGTTTCCTGTTTTGCAGAACCTCATAGTGCTTATTGTCAATGGCAGAGATATTCATGAGCCATTTGGGCTTCTTCCAACTTTTACCCAGCTTCAGACATTTGAGGCCGATCATCTTCATCTCCCATTTTATGAGCCCGATACCAATTTGCCTCTTCTCTGTACTCTTCGGAAGCTGCATCTTAGAGGCTGTTCAATCCAATGGATGGCTGGGAGAGAATTCCCATGCCTCGAGGAGTGTGCAATCCTCCTTCCTCGTCATTGGGAGGTAATTCAGCAGCATGCGGTGCAATTGCCATCCTGCAAGAAATTGGCCTATCATGGTTACCCAATTACCACAGCTCAATATTTTCATGTTCCCGAAATGAGAGCAATGGACCTCAGATCTCATGATTGCGATGAGCAGAGGGTCTATCAACACCTACGCTCTCTATGCAGAGTACATGGAAGGATTTCCAACCTTGCTACTCTACACCTCACATTTCAGTGCAGTGAACAAGTCTTAATGAGGGTAATGAAGTATTTGATCCCTCTACAAGAGTTGTCCTTATCCATTACCCATCCCTCACCGTCCTTCCAAAGCTTTCTTGAGTCACTGGCCGCGAAACCATCTACAAATGAATGGCCTGGATGGTCCTCATGGGGGGATTATCATGAAGGGTGGGAGCAATGGTGTTCCTCTCAGACCTGGCATGCGAATCTCCTCCCGCACCTGAAATCTCTGGGGATACAGTGCCCCAAAGGCTTTTCTCAGTCCGAGCGCCTTGACAATTCCCCATTATTTAGAGCTATTGGATGGACTAGGGCATATCTGACTCCCCCGTTGGAGCATTTCAACGTATGGGAGGGGAGAGGGGGCATGGGTGACATTGCGGTTGATTACACTTCCATTGGCTATCTGGATAAGCATCTTGGAGTATCAAGTAAAGGATTTGACGCAATGATTGTCCGTGCAATAGTCACACGACGTCTGGCCATTGATACTTCTGATTCTCGGTTATTCCCATTCCATTCCACTGTCCTCTTTAGGCAGCTCCGGCATCTCGAGATCAAGGAAAATTATGGCCGCGAAATCCTTATTTTGCCATACCTGGAACAAATCGAGAGGCTGAAAATTTCGGGTGGAACTATTCCTGAATACTCCTTGAACCATGACTTGCCATTGACCCATACTCTCCAGTGGCTCGAACTATGTTTTGTAACACCACTTTGGATGCTTGGGAGGACCTTCAAGGCCCTGACAGAATTCAGTTTTGATCAACCGCCACCCCAACTTGGGGACCATTCTGGGTATGAGGGGCTGCAGGTGGACCTGCCTGCCTGCAAAGCATTGGTAGTTTGGGACCGTTCAACGGACTATCTCCGCTTCCTCTCTGGTTCAAACATCCTTCGCTTGTCCCTGTTCCACATGCTTTACTATGACCCGTTCCAATCCTCATTCCAGACCTCTGATTTGGCGACGTTCAATTCATTGCCTGATTACTTATTCAATCTTTCCTGTTTGCAAGACCTTATCATTTCTATTCCCCAGCATTTGGGGATGGATTCCTTGATTGATTTTGTCCTTTGTGGAGCACCGGAGCACGGAGTATGGCGAGATATCAGGAGTGTGGAAGTGGAAGTCGGGTTTCATTCTTCCCCAGAAGCATCTCACTTCATCGACCAGATAGTTAGACACCAGCACTGGTGGAAATCATTCACAGTCGCCAAGGAGGACGCCACAACAGTCAAGGTCAATGCATCCATGTGAATGGTCTTGGACATATGGTGGATCAGGAGCACTCTTTGCCGTTCAGCTGTAATCCCTCATTTTGCTTTCAATTGTATTGTTCGGTGTTTTCATTTGACTCTTTTAAGAGGACTGTCAGCACACCCTATGATAGGTAATAAGCTTCCAACTATTTGCAACTAATTCATGAGCAGATCGACCCTTCAAATAATCTACTTCAGGCATGACCACACCGCAGCCATGCATGCGCCATAACAAGACATGGAGCGCTATATCTATCGATGGTAACAAAAGGGAAGCCAACTAGATGACCTAGCAAATGAAGGTGAACGCTAGGCGGGTTGCATATTACAGCACTCACGACTAGATCGACTGATCAATGAGGAAAAGGGGTCCATGAGCGACAAGAAGAGAAGCCAAAAAATGACATATTAACATTAGGCATACAGCGAGTATAAGACGAGCCCAGGCGCATAGCCACAGGTAAGCAAGCGTGTTCCAAGAGGACATTCTGAGCGTCCGTGACGAGCAAAGCTAAGAAACACGAGTGGGTGTATAGCTCGTTTGTACGCAATAAAGTATATATACAGGCGGACGGGCGGACGAGGGACTGTTGGTAGGAAGGACATGAATCTGGTCGATAATGGATTCGTGGTGGGTGGTATGGATATCCTCCAGACCTACACTGTGTAGCATAGTGTCTGCCTTCACTTCATCCCCGTACCTTCTGGCAACCAATAAATATCCAGCGAGCGTAGGGTGTCCACTTCGAGGTGACTGTAGAGTTGTCGTGGCTCACGACGACGTACGCAAACATGGGTGACTGGGTTGGGGTTGCTGTTGCGCTGCGTATCGCTGGGGTTGTGTACGCGCTTGACGCGCTCGGCGAGTAGCTTGATCCCGTCGTGTGTTGTGGACAAATAATAATGGGCCGCGGATGGTGTTTGGAGGAAGAGGAACAATGATGGCTGGGGGTTGACAGAGCGATGCTGGCGACGAATGCGTGTCAACGTGGCGCGATGGTGACAATGATGAAGGTCGATTCAGAGCGTCATGGGGAAAAGAGCAATGAGAAGGCGTGATGTGACGGAAGCCAAGTTGACAAATGGGAAACGAAAGAAGGCTATACGCGTCGGTGCATGACCAGCTTCGCGATAGATAGCCCGAGTGCAGCGGATGAGGTTTGTGTGGGTGTGTGGGTGATGGACCCGTAGGCGAGGGTGGTAGGACTATAAGGTAGAGCACCAGCGAGATGTACGGTTAGATGAGGAATAGGGACCAAGCCCGGTAGATACGCACCAAATAACCATTTGGAAGCACCAGGCGCTGGTGGTGGCTGGGCTGGGCAGTAACGTTCACCGAAGCTGGGGGAGCCTGTGACGCTCCTCTGGACGTGTGAATAGTCCTAGTAACCCGATTGCGAACGTCTGGAGGGTTCGCGC
>Ga0307515_10021764_pt1 | contig 11344 bp, 12 predicted proteins | sample 17_EM_MG_FD_194513 | JGI IMG/M metagenome (GOLD analysis project Ga0307515, IMG submission 194513) | Populus trichocarpa ectomycorrhiza microbial communities from riparian zone in the Pacific Northwest, United States - 17_EM | ecosystem: Host-associated > Plants > Roots > Unclassified | place... | reverse complement strand
ACAATCCAAACTCGTTCTCTGCCATGAAATCTACATCGCACGATGCGACGGAATGGTGTAGGACCTCTTTCCTTGCAAACAAAATTACAGTGAATGCACTGGTCTCGCACGTACGTATATCGAGTGGGTGAATTTATCCACAGATTGGCTCCCTGCCTCCGTCGTAGTTGCGTGTCGCGGCGACAAAAACAACGCAAAACAACGCACGCAGATGTGAGGGACCGCCATTGAGGGGAATGCCTTTGGTGCGGCAGTTATTCATACGGTCTCGGCGACGACTTTCGTTCCGTTTTTCTTCCCCTGTGGTACAAAAGGGAACTCGGTTATACAAGCTAGTGAAGAAATAAAGTAATGGTACCTCCCTGTTCTGCAATATCCTACTCGACGAGATCGAGATCGAGAATGTATAGAAACGCAATCCTTTCCGAATATCTCTTCCTGCCGTTTTCAGCCGACAGCCGATGCCCAAGTCGCACGCAAAACCTCGCTGTTTCTTACGTTTCTGTTCTATTTTCGATGGAGCGGGATCAAACGGGGATCGACGACGGCGACAATCCCCGGTGTCGATCCGCGATGCATTGTGGGGAGGAGAGCGTTTTATCGAAGCTGTATACGGCTGCCCAGATGCATTAACATTGTTTGCCACTCACAATCTGCATTTACATCCCGCGCCGGTCCGGTCCATCCCTGACGGAATCTTTATTGCGTTGATATTTTTATCTCTCGGAATCTGCCATAGCCTCAAGAAGCCTAGAACGTGCGTTGACAATGTGCCGTTCACGTCATACTCACATTGCGCTGGCCTAGACAAGTCTCTGGTGGGGAACCTTCAATGGAGAGCGCACTCCAGGGTGTAGGAACGCTGCGGGTTACCGGAAGGATGAGGGGATAGTCACATATAACCACATAGGTATTTATGGAGCAAGCTGACGGGTGCTTTGCTGGACCACGTATAAGATCGTGTGCCCTGTTTCAGGCTCTTTCCCACCTGTGCCCCAGATCGACTAATGGGGTTGCTCAACAAGGTCAAGTCCAAGGGCAAGAAGCTCATTGGTTATCCATCCAAGGATGACCCAAGGGTTGTGTCATCTAAAGCGTGGATTAACCATGTCAAGGCGAAAATCGATGTAAGCAGGTCGCTCTCTGTCCCAGTCCTCCCTTGAAACTCAGAGTCACCCACAGCCTGTCGGCTACGTAATCAGTCTTTTTCCAATCTTTCAGTGGATTACAGTGAGTGCTCCTTTGACGAACTATGAGCATCTGCTCAAAAATGATACAGAACTACAACCTGGCGTGGGCCGTTCGTGATTTGATCGCTGGCATGTTTTACGAATATTCTGCCCCTCTCACTCCGTTGACGATGTCACTGAATAGGCCTCACTGTTGGCATGGTTCTCGTCCCACAAGCTGTACGTTCTTTTGTCAGACTCGCTGACGATTACTAATCCAATTCTTGTCTAGATGGCCTGTACGGGGTTCAAATGTCCGATCAGCGAGTTTTATTGCTGATATATTTTTCAGATGCGAGGGTTGCGACGCTTCCTCCCGAATACGGACTCTACAGTTCCTGTATTGGAGCTTTCGTCTATTCGATCTTCTCTACATCCAAAGATGTCTCCATTGGCCCAGTCATATCGGCATCTTTGGAAGTCGCAATAATCATCAAAAACGTTCAGAGTGGTCCGCTTGGCCACAAATATGAGGCACACGAAATTGCAACTGCTGTTGGTTTCCTCGTCGGACTCGTTATTTTTGGGATTGGCCTCTTAAGACTGGGGTGGATCGTGAGTGAACATGCTAGCCCGAATACCCCACTCACGCAAATGTTTCCGTAAAAGGTCGAGTTCATCAGCGCCCCGGCCGTGGCTGGTTTCTCCACCGGGGCTGCCCTTAATATTTGCATCACCCAAGCGCCCAGTCTTCTAGGTCTCACAGGCACTATCAAGTGAGTGACTTGCAGCCTGATGTCTGTATAATTATTATGTCGTCGCATTACTTCTGATGCGCTCCCCACAGGTCAGGCGAGGCCGATGATATGGTTCGTCATATCACGGATACATATATTCCTGCTGATTTTGCGTACAGATCCTCCTCCAGCTCATGCCGAATCTTATACATTTTAATGCCGATGCGGCCTTCGGCGTCTCTGCACTGACTGGTTGGTAGAGGACGTTTGACTGGACATATGACTAATATCATGGCTAGCGCTTCAAGTCATTCGTTTCACTTTGGAGAAGCTTTCGAGTCGGTATCCCAAATACGAACGACCACTCTTCTTTGCTCTGTCTTTGCGTTCCGCTTTCGTTCTCTCCATCCAGACTGCGGCATCATACTTCTACTGTCGCGGTAAGGTGAAACCCCCGATATCCATTATCAAGGACATTCCTAGAGGGTTTGTGATATCCTTGCCTCTTTACTTTTTATTGACGTAGTCCTTTAGTCTCAGTAGGATAGGTCCCCCAGTGCTTGATCCACCACTGCTTCGTGAGATCTTCTCGTCAGTACTAGTGCTATATTCCCTTCATCCACTTACTCCTTAAACAGTCACGTTCCAGTTTGTGCGACCATTATTTTCCTGGAAGTGAGTCAATATTTGCTACACCCTAACGCGTAATGCTGAAACCCTTTCAGCAAGTTGCAGTTGCAAAGGTATGGCATTATAAGGAGCGGGAGGTCCCACTTGTTGATGATCTCTCTAGACATTCGGTAAAATCAACCATTACGAGGTCAGGGATTGCATCAATTTCTGAAGTATTTCCACTGAAAAGAATCCCAGATCAATCCAAGCCAAGAACTAGTTGGCAATGGTGCCCAGAATCTCGTCTCAACCTTCTTTTCGGGCTATCCTTCAACGGGCGCGTTCAGTCGCACTGCCCTCAATTCGAAATGTGGGGTCCGTACTCCACTGAGTAGCTGTAAGTCGATTTACATCGTGAAAAACGTAGCTTACACCAGATGTAGGGGTAGCTGGGTCTATTGGTCCGTGGTCATAATTATTCCCTTTATTCCCTGGCTGAACCGCGTATCTTTTTAGTTCTATTGGCACTATACTTGCTATATGGGGCAGCCTATTACATTCCTAGTGCCGGTTTAGCGGCGATTATCATTCATGCTATAGTAGATATCATCGCTTCCCCTAGGGTCACTTACAGGTACGCTCTGTTGTCCTCCTGTGTTTGATATTTCGACCTTACCGTCGATGACCCAGGCTTTGGCGCATATCCCCCTTCGAATGCCTCATCTTCCTCGGCGCTGTCTCGGCAACACTCTTCGACTCCCTTGAGACTGGTATCTACATGTCCTGGACTAGAGACAGGCAATGAAACTAATAAAATTTCTAGGCATTTACTTTTCGGTTGCAGCATCTATAGTTCATATGCTCGTCCGAATCGCAAAACCGCGTAGTCACTGGATTGGAATTGCGACCGTGCAAGCCAGCACCACGCCTAGGAGCCCTGATAGCCAATCCGTGACACGCGCGATCTTCGTTCCTTTCGCCGGGGACCACAGCACCGACAACAACCCCTACGTCAAGGTTCGCCATGTCGCTCCGGGTGTGTTCATCTATCGCCCCGACGAGAGCATCACGTATCCCAATGCGTATCGCTTGGTTTCCGATGTCTATCGCTACATCAAAGTGTATACCCGGCGTGGAGCTGCTTCCTCCAATCCTGCGGATCGACCTTGGAACGATCCTGGACCTGCACGGTGGAGGGGCAAGAAGAGTCGAGATGAAATGGACCACGAGGAAATGATCAACGAGCGCAAGCCTATTGTCCACGCCATCATCTTTGACCTCGCTGTTTCTAGTCATATGGATATGAGCGGCGTGCAAGCGCTCTTGGATGCGAAAGCAAAGGTAGAATACTGGAGCCAGGGGCCTGTGGAATTCCACTTCGCTAATGTTCAGACGTGAGACATTTTTCTCTTGATTTCAAGACAGATGGCTGACGATTGCATGATTCCTCAGTCCCTGGATCCGACGTGTGCTCGTCGCTGGTGGCTTTGGCACTGGTCAACCCTCTCGGCCTCTCGTCAAGGAGCTCGCTCCTCTATCCGACCTTCACGACGACGTGAGGTCCATCCTCGAATACGGTGTCACCTCGCGCCACTCCGACACCGGGTCGTCGGAGAAGAAACGCGTCCATGATGTGGAAGCGCACGTCACGCAGGTCGAGGTCGAGATCGTTGAGACAGGCCCTCCGTCCCCTGTCCCCTCCCTTGGTGGCACGGAAGAGCTTGGTACTCTCGTCTCCGTCGAGACGCCGTTCATCCATTTCGACCTTACCGCCGCTGCGCGTGCTGCCACGGGCAGAGTCGATCTCTAAGGAGGTACGAGTGAGTAAGAAATGGGCTAGAGCAAGAGATTTCTCTGTCACGCGCTTTATCGAGGCTTTCATCTGCAGTTTCTCGTAGTTTCTGCGTGGCGTATCCCCAATCCTGACTGGACAATGACGCACATCGTTGATACACTATCACGGGCCTGGGCCCGCTTTTTACAGACCCATTTATGCATACAACTGAACAAAGCTTGTCGTGGCCATTCGAAGCGAGAATCACGAGAGTAAAAACGCCAAATTTTCATTGGGGTAAGAGAGTACAAGCATTTGGCAAGTTCCCTGGAGACCCTCTTGACTCATATGATCACGGACTATGGGGTCAACAGTAAGCTTGTGAATTCATGGCTCACGGTCACGCTTACAGAATAGTAGCAACTAGTCTTCGAGTATGTGGCATATGCCGGAATTCAGTGAGATAGATTCCTGCCAGAGGTGCCATGAGGAAGCGAATCAGGTGCAACCAAGCAGTAATTAACGCACCCTGCCACGTTCCCAAGTTTAATCGATGGTTCGTAATTGGTATTTGAAGGGATGCCCCAACCAACGACGTCTTGGTATGGCTAACTCTAGGATGGTCATAAGTGAAGTTCACATTGGTATCAGAGCGGGTATCCGACTTACGAGTCGCTGTATTGAGAAACCGTGATCAGATTATGCACGAGAAGGCCAATCTTCGACTTACTCAGGTCCCTCGTCCGTATGTAGCCAAGCAAGGTCCTCTGGCACGATCTTGTCCAAAGCCATGTCCATGTCTATCAAAGACATCGAATCGAGTAATATATAAGAGCTTGGCTCAATTTCACAGACCTTTTCGAACATCAGGATCGCAATTCTCGTTGACGGTGATCGCCGCAGATGTGTGTTGACTGTGCAGTAGTCGGATGCGTGGTATTGAAGCGAATAGAGTGCCCGGGAGTGTATTAGCAAGGTAGATTAGCATATGCGTTTGATTCGATCTTCGAGTAAGATAGGTCGAGTGACGCACATAAACAGGAACAAGACTCCAACCTAAAGACCTCCTTCGTCAGTAGTGACGCCTTCTATTCCATGGATTTACTGACCGGAGTAGACTGAAGCCCTTCTTGAATCTGTGTCTCTACCTCGCGAGTGATCAAGTGGCATCTACCCATTCTTGTATAGTGTACTCAGTGCGCTTATAGAGACAGCCGTACCCTTTGGATCGACGCGATAGTGAGAATGTCTTCTGCCAAACCATGTTAAGAAGGTAGGGAACAAGCTGAATTTTGATTTTGCTCATCCATACGAGATCGATGTTCGGGTGAGCAACAAAGATCGTCAATCTCAATCGACTATTTCAGAACATCTTTGCAAGACCGATATTGCAGTTCATTCGCGCAGCAAATAAAGTGTTAATGCCACTTTCAACTTTCACCCAGGGCCTCGTACCAACCTACCTGACCGCAATCCAGGCACTTTGACTGATGGGTATAGGGATCGTGCTACTGCCCATTGATAATGACCATTCGCCACAGAGGTCGACAGGTGGCGGGCTATGGTCGTGAATCGGAGGGAACCATGGAGAATCGGCCGCTGTAACTGACATACGGGAAGCCGTTTGCAAGGGAAATAATCGACTGAGGGTATAATTGAAAGTTGCGCGTTCTCATACATCTGAAGTTTCTATGCGCACTCTGATGAATTAAGAAACTCAAGGACATTTCTCCCCATGCAAGTGCAAAGGGAGGTGAGGTTACTGCTAGGACCTAGATGGTCCTGTCCGTCGAAATTCCTTCCACATCTTCTGCTCCTGTTCGGTCCATTGGAAGACAGGGAGGGGGTGCGCTTCCGTATTAAATACGTATTTGTCCAGAGGCCAGGGATCCTCGTTGATAAATAAAAGATATAGATATTTGAGGGTCTCCGCGAGGAAGTAGCTAGTTCGGCATAAGCATTGCGATCGTGATTGGCTTAAAGCAACGCGACCGACCTGGGCATGGTATCAAGGTAACCAATTCTAAATTCATCAACGTCGTAAACCGCAGCGTAAGCTGTTCTCCTTCGTGTGCTTCTTTCGATGGCGCGAAATATCTGCCACCCCCGCTCCCTCCAGCTGTGGTCCCCCGTGGTTTTCCACATCAAATACATAGCCTCGACGGCCTGCCAAAACGACGAAGAGTGAGCCTTGGTCGATGGATATGAACCGACATACCTCTGGTCTTAGAAGATACATCGGCGACTTGATACTATAATCTCTCGCCTCTCTCTCACCCGGCTTCAGTGGTGGCGCCAATCGACTCACTCCGGGTATAGCGGAAGACTGCTGAGAAATGTCCACACGGGACAGCCATTGTCCCAGATCGAAACGCCCTTCAACGAATGACTCCATTATCACCTCGTCCGCACCCACTCCGGCTGGCATATCTGCGTAGGTCAAGTAGCAAGTATGCGCGATCCCACGAGCAACAGCCTCATGCAAGGCCCGCTCGTGGGGAGAGGAGAAGGCGCTTGCGGGGAGAACATGAGCACCAAGGGCTAGGAGGCCCGGAAAGAAGCAGGATAGATGCTCGAAAACGCCTGTTATCATGTTGTCCCGGATATCGGTCACATAAAGGAGCTGACGCTTTGGTGTAAGGAATACAAGATTCGCTATGGCCCCAAATGCAGCGCGGGTGTCTGAGAGGACTTTAACGCCTTTTCCTTCCTCGTGTGGTGAAGTTACTAACACATGCTCAAAAGTCGTTGGTCCGACTGCCCAGTCAGTAGGTATTCCTTGAGAAGATATTCATAAGCGCTATCCGCCCAGGCACCGATTGAGATATGGCCTGTAATACGTAAGAATTCTAATGTCTAGTCAAGGGTACAAGGACGACACCCACTGTTTGTTTGCTCTCCGGTGGTGGTGTTCCAAAAGGTGTTCCAGAGGCCATTCTCCATCTGCGAATACTCCATGACGCTCGTTACATAATCGACCTTGACGTTAACGTGAGCTATGACCCGGTGGCAAGGAGGTGCTCACGATCTCGAAATATTCACGTTTCCCAGTCAGTTTCGCCAATGACTTGTACTCAAGTTGACAAGAACCTTGAATAGGTAATGGATAGTCTACCTCCAAAGATCGAAATTCACGTTCACGACCTTACCTATTTCAGCCAGAAGCGCCTCCCTTGGGTTCCAGTGGCTTGTATGAGTAAATCCTCCACCTGTATTAACTTCAAAGGTTGGAAGTCGGCTTGAAGTGTTGAATACCGGTAATAGTGCGGTGCCAAGCTCTGGCTAAGAATTGAGAGTCACTTTCAGTGGCATGGTATGGTCTGGGACACACCGTCAGCTTTTTGAAGAAGCCGATGATCTTTTGTCAAGTGGTATGCGGAAAGTAAGCCTCCAAGATATCTAATAACGGTCTCGAAGAATGGCGCGGTAGATCGCTGTCAAGTAAGATCAGGGGGTGGAATTGTACTAATTTAAAACATGCTACGAACATGTGTGCCTTTGAAATCAAGCTTCGCAATATGTTCGATGACCCGTTCAGCTTGAGGTTTGAGACCCATCAGGATCATGGTATCAAGAGAGTCTATAGCCGTGACACCCCATCCGTTGAAACTATTAGAGAGAAATGTGTTAATTATATCACAGGGAGGTAGACTAGACGGGTCCGCAGCGAACATCGGAGCGTTGGACCCGCGAGAATGAGACTTGCTTGTTACTAGAGCTATTGGACATAGGACGAAACTCATCGGAGGGAAATGCTATGGATTCGTAAGGCTCATAAGCATGTATGAAGGCGCTTTTCACGGCTTCCGCGCGTTCGGCCCACACTGCGTCCCCAGCGGGATCTCTGAAAGGTGTGTGAGGTTGCCATGGACGTGAAAATGTCGAGCCACGGATGTCAAAGTCTGGCGGAGACGCAAGCAGAAACAGGAGGACGACTGTCACGCCAAAGATCAAGAGGACGGCGTTGCGGCGTTGCCAGCATATCCGGGTGATCCACAGTCGCAATGTAGATGGCATATGATCGCCACGGGGACTCATGGAACCCAAACACCAGGTCGGGCAGGAATCAAAAGGTGTCACAAATAGTAGTTTGCCAGCTCTTGATATCACCAACTGTTGGGTATCGGGAGTTTTCGGTACTGCATACGCCTGCCATGCCCGCGTCTCATCGGTATCCCTATTGGTTATTGGAAGCAAGGTGGTACGACCTCCGTGTGCCGGCCACGCGCACCGCTCAACCACGGACAATCGATCATTGTTACGCGAGTTACTATGCCATGGACTTTCGTTGTTCCATTATCCCACACTTATAAATACGGCCCTTAGTTATGAGTACGGTGAAGATTTCTTGGCCATTATCCCTTCCCCTCTTATATTCAAGGTAACGAGCGACTCTCCGAATGATCCTCGAGTATATGAGGTTCGCCGTGCTTGTCACAGCGACCTCGACGACTCCAAAATTGCTGTTCTTACGACTACAAATATCACCCTGGTAGAGGCCGGATTCTTCCAACCTCTATCTTTACCATGGATGAGACTCCCTGGGGTGGACGGATGACAAGCAAACTCCGCAGGGTGATAGATGGCAGCCAACGAGCCAGCGACCGTCTGAACCGATAAATATAGGGCTTTCCATCTCAATCGGATGTATTTTTGAGAGTCGAGGTGGCTCAGATTACTCCGCACCTCGCCAGTGGCAGTGTTTGGTTTCATGTTTGGTCGATGAATGGGTGTGGGGATAGTGAATAGTGAATAGTGGATTGAATAGTAAATAGTAACTGTGGTTCTAGTTCACGTCTTCAGTCCTACTCTTCATTTTATTCTATTATTTCATTCAAACTTACTCTTCTCCTCTCATTCCCGTGCGTTCCTGATGTGGTCCCGGCGTCAAGGCGCTCTCCTCTCCGGTAGCCACGGCCACGGCCAGCAAACCAGCTCGGGCTTCCCAAGATGTACAACTCTTTGCCTGTAGAGATCTGGCGCCAAATCTTCGCCACAGCCGTAAGGCCATGCGTCCACGCTCAACGTCTCCACACAACAGGCGGCGGCGACCATGACCCATTCAATTTGCATAGCTCCCATCTCCTTCATGACACCCTACGGACAAAGTTAGCCCTTTGTCTGGTCTCCAAAACCTGCAACAATCTCGCCACTGAATTCCTCTATGAGAATTTCCATGTCACCTTCAAAAACAGCAACTCTCTAGATACAAGAAGTACGAACAAATTTTGGTGGACTAAAGTCCTGTTCCTCCACTCTTGTTTCGGAATGAGCAACTTGGTCCCTCTTATCACTCACCTCCTATCCAAATGTGTCAATCTCCGTCTTTTGTACTTAGAACCGACGGTGGTCCGTCTTGATTTCAACCTCGATCAACTCAAGTCAATTTTTCGTTCCGTCCCCCGAGGTGTGCAAGCCATTGGTTGGGGATGGGACATCCAACCCATGTTAGAAAACATTCCTATTATAGTGTTGGAAAACATATGCCATATGTCCATCGGATCGACAACGATAATGTCTACGCACGCCCTCACTCTTCCTCGTGTTACCTATCTTCGTGCCATGGACACCTTCACCCCAACCAACCTCGTCTTTCCTGCATTGAAAACCGTCTGCTTGGTCATTCATGGTCACACCGAAGGACTGGAGTCCAGTCCACTTGGGTTATTCATCCAACGTGACGCGAAGCAAATCACCACACTCTACATCGATACCAGCCGCTTCTTTTCTACTGTGGAAATGCCCATCCCGCTCGTCCACAGCTGCACGAATCTGACAACACTCAAATACGACCCTTTCATAGTCCGCGTCCGAAACCCGCCACAGCTCTATCCAGTCCAGCACACGAAGCTCACACACGTCTATAACCTCATCTCTCGCCCTCTCAGGTCTGTTATCAGTCGTCTTCCCAGCGAAAGGCTCGCACTATTTCGCGACCACTGGAAGGCAAACTACAAGTGGCTATTCGATGGCGAGTTTCCCGCGCTCAAACACATCACCATGCTCCTATCGTGCGTCCCAGATCCTATTGAAGAGCAGGTGCTGTCCCAGATCGTCATTGTTTCGACCGATCCGCGATTGAAATTCGAATGCGGGGTTTCTGCTTGTACTTGACCCATCCACTGTAACGCCGTGTTCACTCTAGATCGTTTCGACTATAGTACATGCATCCCAGTCAAAAGTCATGCGTGTATTGCTCGATTAACAGGGTGAACCCTGTACCATGATTTCAACCGGCCGAGACACGAAGCAAACACATGGACGGCGGCGCTACCAGAGTGCTTCGCATTTATTTGTGTTGAAGGTGATGTACAAGTCAATGCTGGTCATTCTCATCATCTTCATCCAGGACAACTCCGAGTGGGAGCTCGATTTACAACTTGACAATGTCGGCAGGCGTCTAACACCAACTCATCAAACTATTCTATCCATCTCTTTCTGGACCTGTGCTCTCAACTCGTTCTCCCACTGATCCCATCCGATAGCCAGCAGCGCAGAATGTCGGGCTGGTAGCTCAAGTTTGCCATCCCTCTCCACCCTGATTCCGATATCCCCCATGTGTTGTGGGAGGACCCTATGCCACCTGAGGATCCCCTCAAACGCAAAGCCCATCCTCTTTGCGACCCGAATACTGCGTTCATTCTTAGCATTCGCAAACCATTGCACCCTTCGCATCTTCAGTGTGTCAAAACACCAATGAAGCAACAGGCCTATAGTATTGGTAGTTACGTGTGTCCGCTGGAAAGACGGATGGATGAGGAGATGGCCGATTTCAGTCGAGAGCCTGGCTGGTACAGTATTGAGTATGGCAGCGGAGCCTGCAAGTTGACCTTCTCCCCAAGCCGTCTCCGCCGGGGCAGGTTTGGTAAGGTCAATAATGGCCCAATGCATGACGGCGGGATCGCTTCGGAATAGACTCTCCTCGGTCAAGAGAAAGTCCTCAAGCGTCGGCCATGGGCCGTAGGGCAGGCATTCAAAGACCTGCGGCGCATCTCGGAAAAGGTTGAAAAATGGCTTGGCAAAGATGGCGGGCTGTGGGTCTGTTTGAGAGG
>Ga0307515_10021763_pt1 | contig 11344 bp, 7 predicted proteins | sample 17_EM_MG_FD_194513 | JGI IMG/M metagenome (GOLD analysis project Ga0307515, IMG submission 194513) | Populus trichocarpa ectomycorrhiza microbial communities from riparian zone in the Pacific Northwest, United States - 17_EM | ecosystem: Host-associated > Plants > Roots > Unclassified | place... | reverse complement strand
GCGCACAAGCGGCCGATGCACCTGTGGCTCCAGCCAGCGTGGTCATCGTCGGCACCCGCCTGACCGAGCAGCCGTTCGACGTTCCAGCGTCGGTGGATCGCATCGGCGGCGATCAGGTTCGCGACAACCGGCTGCAGGTCAACATCTCTGAAAGCCTGGGCCCGGTGCCGGGCCTGCTGGCGCGCGACCGGCAGAACTACGCGCAAGACGTACAGGTCTCGGTGCGCGGCTTCGGCGCGCGTTCGACCTTCGGCATCCGCGGGGTTCGCATGTATGTCGACGGCATTCCCGCCACCTTGCCCGACGGGCAGGGCCAGCTCTCGCATGCCGACCTGGGCTCGGCGCAGCGGATCGAGATCTTGCGCGGGCCTTTCTCGGCGCTGTACGGCAATTCATCGGGCGGTGTGATCGAGGTGACGACCGAGGAAGGCAGCGGCCCGCCGACGCTGGGCATGGGCCTGGCCGCAGGCAGTGACGGCGTGCTGCGGGCCAACGTGCAGGCGTTGGGTGAGGCGGGCGCTTTTGGCTATGCAGCGAACCTCAGCCACTTCGAGACCGACGGCTACCGCGAGCACAGCGCCGCACGGCGCGACCTGGGCAGCCTGAAGCTGACCTGGCGGCCGTTCGAAGGCGACAAGCTGACGGTGGTGGCCAACAGCGTTTCGCTGCCCGAGGCGCAAGATCCGCTGGGCCTGACGCGCGACCAGTACGACACCGACCCGCGCAGCGTGGACCCGGTGGCGCTCAGCTTCAACACGCGCAAGCGGGTCGACCAGAGCCAGCTGGGCGCGACCTACGAGCACGCGATGGCCGGCAACCAGCGGCTGCAGGCGATGGTGTACGGCGGCAGTCGCCACACCGAGCAGTTCCAGGCCATCCCGACCGCGCCGCAGGGCAGCCCCAACCACCCCGGCGGAGTGATCGACCTGGCCCGCGATTACCAAGGCGCTGACTTGCGCTGGACGCTGGACGAACGCCGCGCGGCCATGCCCTATGCGCTGGTTGCCGGTGTGTCGTTCGACGCACTCGACGAACACCGCCGCGGCTACGAAAACTTCGTCGGCGATGTGCTGGGCGTGAAGGGCAACCTGCGGCGCGACGAGAACAACCGCAGCACGGCCTTTGACCAGTACCTGCAGGCCACGCTGCGGCCCAGTCCGATGTGGCGGTTTGACGCCGGCGTTCGCCACAGCGAAGCCAAGGTGCGCAGCCGCGACCACTACGTCAGCGGCCCGAATGGCGATGACAGTGGCAGCACGGCGTTCAGCGCCACGACGCCGGTGCTGTCGGTGATGTATCTCGCCAGCGACGCGTTGCATCTGTACTTGTCGGCTGGCCGCGGCTTCGAGACACCGACGCTCAACGAGCTGGCCTACCGCAGCGATGGCTCGGCGGGTGTCAACACCGCGCTGAAGCCGGCCCGCAGCGACAACCTCGAGCTGGGCGCCAAGTGGCGCATCAGCGAGGGTCAGGCTTTGAACCTGGCGCTGTTCGCGGTGCGTACCGACGACGAGATCGTCACGCAGACCAACCTCGGTGGTCGGGCCAGCTTCCAGAACGCCGGCAAGACCCGGCGCGACGGCGTCGAGCTGGGCTGGAGCGCCAGCTTCACAGGCGACTGGAAGGCCAGCGCTGCGCTGACCTGGCTGGACGCACGCTACGACGACAGTTTCACCACCTGCGCCGCGCCGCCATGCGCCACGCCGACGCTGGTCATCCCGGCCGGCAACCGCCTGCCCGGTGTGGCGCGCAGCTCGGCCTATGCTGCGTTGCAGTGGGCGCCGGCCGAGGGCTGGAACGCCGGCGTTGAGCTGCGTGGCCTGAGCCGCGTGCCGGTCAACGATCTGAACAGCGACTCGGCGGCCGGCTTCGTGATTGTCAGCGCGAACGTGGGCTACCGCCTGCGGCGAGGAGCCTGGGCGTTCGGCGGTTTCGTGCGAGCCGACAACCTGTTCGACAAGACCTACGCCGGCTCGGTGATCGTCAACGAAGGCAATGGCCGTTTCTTCGAGCCGGCGCCGGGACGCACCTGGTTGGCCGGCCTGAACGCCAGCTACAGCTTTTAGGAGCGAGCACCACGCGGCATGCCGTCGCGCAGCGGCGCGCGATCAACCTCACGAGTCGATCGGTCTGCTGCTGTTGACGCCCCTGCCGTCGAGGTGATGAACCGGCAGCCTAATCAATTAGTTCGGGTGACATCGTGTTACCTGTGAACGTTTCCAACGGGGTGCTTTCAGTCGATATCAGCCTAGCATTGGCGCTTCTTCAAATATCTCCAGGAGCGGATACTCATGCACCGTTGGACGACTCGTTGTTTGCGCCTGTCAGCGGCCGGTCTCGGCGCGCTGGCTTCTGCGGCTGTGTTGGCTGCCTCACCCACCTACCGCATCGCGCCGGTGGCCAAGGGCAACGGCGTAGTCCCCACCTCGGCCAGCGCCATCAGCGACAACGGCAACGTGGCCGGTTCCGGCCGTGTCAGCGGGGAGAAGTGGGACGTCACCTTCATCGCCCGCAGCGGGCAAAAGCTGCAGCCGCTGGAAGGGTCGGAAGGCGCGCCGGGCTACAACCTCGACGTCAACAACGCCGGTGACGTGCTGGGCTACTACCTGCGCGACGAGGGCGATTCCCGCAGCCTGCAGGGGGCCATGTGGCACGGTGACGGCACCATGGTCTCCTTGGTTGAACTGGCCGGCTGCACCCGCGGGGCGGACATGGACTACAGCATCCCGGTGGCGCTGAACGGAGCGGGCGACGCGGTCTTCAAGGCCCATTGCCTGTTGAACGGCGCGCCGGTGGATGGCCCGGTGGTGCGCTACCAAGGGGTTGTTTCGGTGCTGCCGGACCTGGGCGGTGGCCAGACCTATGCGCAAGACATCAACGGCAATGGTCAGGTCACCGGCTTTTCGATGCTGCCGCCTGACAGCCACGGCATCAGCGAGGCCGAGGCGTTCATCTGGCAAAACGGCGTGATGACGCCGCTGGGCACGCTCGGTGGCAAGAGTTCGTACGCCGATGCCATCAACGAACTCGGCCACGTGGCCGGCACGTCGGTGCTGGCCAGCGGTTCAGCGCGCACCTTCCTGTACGACGGCGCCTCCATGCGCGAGCTGCCGCGGTGTGGCGGCAAGAATGCCGTCACGCCGGTCGGCATCACCAATGACGACCGTGTCGTCGGTGTCTACGGCGGTCGAAAGAACCGCCACACCGCGCTGATCGAAGGCGGCAAGTGCCAGTTGCTGGACGCGCTGCTCAATGCCAGCGGCGTTGACTGGACCAATCTGCATGCCACCGGCGTCAACAACCAGGGCGTGATCGTCGGCGACGGCCTCTATCTGGGCAAGGAGCGTGCGTTCATCGCGACACCGATCGCAGCGGACGATCGCTGATGTTTGTTGCAGGTTGCGCTGACATTTGACGTTAGCATGAGCGAACTCGATATATCTGGAGTTCGTCTCATGCGCTCGTTGAAATCTTGCCGGCTGCTGCCCGTGGCGGCCCTGTGTCTGTTGACTGCCCATGCCGCGGTGGCGGCGCCCGGCTACCGCATCGAGCTGGTTGGCAAAGGCCACGGCGTGGCGCCGAAGTGGGCGAGTTCGATCAGCGATAACGGCAGCATCGTCGGCGGTGCCGTCGATGACCAGACCGAGGCGGGCATTCAGTTCCGGTCGCACCGGGGCAAGAAGGTCGAAGGCCTGGTCGAGTCGCAGGGCGTGCACTACCCAGGCAATCCGCAAATCAACAATGCCGGCGTCGTGGTCGGCCGCTACATGCGTGACTGGGAGGAGCGGGGCGGCATGTGGGCCAGCGACGGCACCTTGACCGACCTGGCTCCTGTCGTCGGTTGCGACGATTCCCGCGGGGTCTACCCGCAGGCGATCAACGACAAGGGTTCGCTGGCGATCCAGGTGGATTGCCAGATCAACGGCGTGCGCACACAGGGAGGCTTCCTGGTGCGTGACGGTGTCGCGATGCTGCTGCCCACGTTCAACGGCAAGCCGACGTATCCCAAAGCAATGAACAAGCGCGACCAGGTGGCCGGCGGTACGGAGGGCGCGAACGGCGAGTTGCGCGCATTCATCTGGCAAGACGGCAAATCGATGCAGTACGTGGGGCGGGCCGGCGAGGACACCTACAGTTTCGCCATCAGCGACCGCGGACACGTCGTTGGGATGGTCTCGGCCAACCTCCATTGGCACCCGTTCCTCTACGACGGAAAGGCCATGCGCGAACTGCCGAAGTGCAACGAGCGGGAAGTCTGGCCCGTGGGCGTCAATGGCGACGACTGGATCGTCGGCAACTTCTATGACCTGGGTGTGCCGAGGGAGGCCGCGCTGGTCCGCAACGGTGAGTGCACCGAATTGAAGTCGATGCTCGACGGCAGCGGTGCGGGCTGGACAGTACTCGAGGCGGACGACATCAACAACGATGGCGTCATCGTCGGGCATGGCCTGTTCGAAGGCTATCGCCGCGTCTTCATTGCCACGCCGCTGAGCCGCTGAACCGCTGCTGACCGGCTGAACTGGGCGCCAGGGGCAGGGTGGCTTTCTCAGCCCCGGTCGTTGTCGCGCCACCGCAGCTTGCGGTAGATGGTGTTGCGGCTGATGCCCAGGCGCCGCGAGGCGACCGAGATGTTGCCGCCGGCCTCGTCGACCGCGCGCTGGATGGTGCGCAACTCCATCTCTTCGAGCGTCGACGCATCGGGCGCCGGTGCGTCGGTTGCCGCGATGACCGCTGTAGCCGCACTGCCCGTGGCGCTGAGCCCGGCAGGCTTCGGCAGGTCTTGCTGGGCGTCTTCGAGAAAATCGTCGGACAGGTGTGCCCGCGTGATCACCATCTCGCTGCCGGCCATCACCGCGGCGGTGCGCAGCACGTTGGTCAGCTGGCGGATGTTGCCGGGCCAGCGGTAGCCCTGCAGCAGGCGGATGACCTCGTCGTCCAGGTCCAGCGGGCGGCCATTGGTTTCTGCACGCAGGATCTTGCGCACGATGGTCAAAAGGTCGCTGCGCTCTCGCAGCGCGGGCAGTCGCACCACCAAGCCGTTCAGCCGGTAGTACAGGTCTTCGCGGAAGGTCTGCGCGCTCATCATCTCGCGCAGCGGGCGGTGGGTGGCGCTGACCACCGCCACGTCCACCGGCACCGATTTCGCCGAGCCCAGCGGCGTGACCTGGCGCTCTTGCAGCACGCGCAGCAGCCGGGCCTGCAAGGCCAGCGGCATGTCGCCGATCTCGTCCAGGAACAGCGTGCCGCCATTGGCCTGCAGGATCTTGCCGGTGGCCCCTTTGCGCCGCGCGCCGGTGAAGGCGCCGTCTTCGTAGCCGAACAGTTCGGCCTCGATCAGGTGCTCGGGGATGGAGGCGCAGTTGACCGCGACGAAGGGGTAGCGGGCGCGGTCGGAGTCCTGGTGGATCGCGCGGGCGAGCAGCTCTTTGCCGGTGCCGGTGTCGCCGAGCACGAGGATTGAGATGTCCCGGTTGAGCACGCGCTTGACCTTGGTGATCACCGCTTCCATCTGCGCGTCGCCGGTCTGCAGGTAGCGCAGGCCCGACAGGCCCGGTGATGCGCCCGGCGTGGCCGCGGGCCTCCTGCCGGCGGCGGCAGCGAAGAAGCCCCCCTCGGGCGCTGCCGTTGGTGCGGCGTCGAAGCCGTCGTCGTGGGCGTCGATCGTCACGCTGCCCAGCGCATGCCAGGTCGGCCAGTTGAAGACGGCGCGCATGTGCAGCGGCTGGCCGTTGGGCAGCACCATCGCCATCGGCGGCGCCATCGGCGAGCGGAAATGGTCGATCACCGCGCCGACGGTGACGCTGAACAGCGCCGTCAGGCTGTTCATGCGCAGCGCGGCGCCGCTGAGACGAAGTTGGTCCAGCGCGCTGCGGTTGGCGCCGAGCAACTTGCCGTCGCGCCCGACCGCGACGATGCCTTCCATCAGCGTGCCGATGAACTCGGGCCGGCTGTGGAAGTGCAGGCGCAGTGCGTGGCGGAAGTCGTCCGAGAGCCAGTGGTTCTCGATCATCCGGGCCGACATCTTGACCAGCCCCATCGTGTGCAGGTGGTATGAGTGGTGGTCGCCCGAGACGTCGAGAACGCCGAGCATGTTGCCGCGCGGGTCGAAGATCGGCGCGGCCGAACAGGTGAGGAAGCCGTTGGCGTGCATGAAATGCTCGCCGGCGTGCACAACAGTGGGCAGCTCGTCGACCAGCGCCGTGCCGATGGCGTTGGTGCCCTTGCTCGATTCGGACCAGTTGGCCCCCGGCGCCAGCGCGACTTTCGAGGCGCGCTGCAAAAAGGCGTCGTGGCCGACCGAGTGCAGCACGGTGCCTTGCGCGTCGGTCAGCAGCACCATGCTCTGGCTGGCCATGGTCTGCTCGAGCAGCAGCTCCATCACCGGGGCGGCGTGCAGGTGCAGGCGCAGGTTGCGCTCGCGGGCCACAGCCAGGTCGGAGCGGATCACCGAGGTGTGGTCCGGCCGGTCAATGCGCGACAGGCCGAGCGCCGCGCAGCGTTCGTGCGATTGAAGGATGGTCTCGGCATGCATCGGGTCGCCCAGTGCCGGCAAGGCGGCTGGGTTGCGGGCCAGGGTGGGGGGCGCCATCGCAGGGATCCTTTCGCGCACCCCTGCGGTCGCCATGGGCAGCGACACACCGGCTGGGCACCCTGGCATCGTAGGGGGTAGCGGCACCGAGTGTCAGTGCAGGAATCCCGCGTGGACTTGCGCTGGCGCAAGCCCGGGTTGCGCCAATTTGGCACAACCCGGGCGCCACCTTGCGCCGGACTTACGCCGCGGGCGCCTGGGCTTGCAACCACAGCCATTCGGCGTCGTCGTACAGCCGTGAGCGGGTCAGGAAGCGCTGCCCCTCCGGCCCCTCCAGCGAGAACATGCCGCCGCGGCCGGGCACCACGTCGATGATCAGCTGGGTGTGGCGCCAGTACTCGTACTGCGACACGCTGATGTAGAACGGCATGCCGCCGATGTGGCCCAGCAGCCGATCGCTGTCACCAATCAGGAACTCGCCGTCGGGGTAGCACATCGGCGCGCTGCCGTCGCAGCAGCCGCCGCTCTGGTGAAACATCAATGGCCCGTGCTTCGCCGCGAGGCGCTCGATCAGTGCGAGCGCCTCGGGCGTGGCGGTCACTTGCGCGACGGCCATTGCGCGTTTAAAAGAAGCCGAGCGGCTGCTCGCTGTAGCTGACCAGCAGGTTCTTGGTCTGCTGGTAGTGGTCGAGCATCATCTTGTGGTTCTCGCGCCCGATGCCCGATTGCTTGTAGCCGCCGAACGCCGCGTGCGCCGGGTAGGCGTGGTAGCAGTTGGTCCAGACGCGCCCGGCCTGGATGCCGCGGCCCATGCGGAAGGCGGTGTTCATGTCACGGCTCCACACGCCGGCGCCGAGGCCGTAGAGCGTGTCGTTGGCGATGGCCAGCGCTTCTTCCTCGTCCTTGAAGGTGGTCACTGAGACGACCGGGCCGAAGATCTCTTCCTGGAAGATGCGCATCTTGTTGTGGCCCTTGAAGACGGTCGGCTTGACGTAGTAGCCGCCTTCCAGGTCACCTTTCAGCATGTTGCGCTCGCCGCCGATCAGGCACTGCGCGCCTTCCTGCTTGCCGAGGTCGAGGTAGCTGAGGATTTTTTCGAGCTGCTCGCTCGAGGCCTGCGCGCCGATCATCGTGCTCTTGTCCAGCGGGTTGCCCTGCTTGATGGCGGCCACGCGCTTCAGGGCCCGGTCCATGAACTGGTCGTAGATCGACTCGTGGATCAGCGCACGCGACGGGCAGGTGCAGACCTCGCCCTGGTTCAGCGCGAACAGCACGAAGCCCTCGATCGCCTTGTCGAGGAAACCGTCGTCCTTGGCCAGCACGTTGGGGAAGAAGATGTTGGGCGACTTGCCACCCAGCTCCAGCGTGACCGGGATCAGGTTCTGGCTGGCGTACTGCATGATCAGCCGGCCGGTCGTCGTCTCGCCGGTGAAGGCGATCTTGGCGATGCGGTTGCTTGAGGCCAGCGGCTTGCCGGCCTCCAGCCCGAAGCCGTTGACGACGTTCAGCACGCCCGGCGGCAGCAGGTCGCCGATCAACTCCATCAGCACCAGGATCGACGCGGGCGTCTGCTCGGCCGGCTTGAGCACCACGCAGTTGCCGGCGGCCAACGCGGGGGCCAGCTTCCAGGTCGCCATCAGCAGCGGGAAGTTCCACGGGATGATCTGGCCGACGACGCCCAGCGGCTCGTGGAAGTGGTAGGCGTAGGTCTGGTTGTCGATCTCGCTGACGCCGCCCTCCTGCGCGCGGATGCACGAGGCGAAATAGCGGAAGTGGTCGACCGCCAGCGGCAGGTCGGCGGCCATCGTCTCGCGGATCGGCTTGCCGTTGTCCCAGGTCTCGGCGGTCGCCAGCAGCTCCAGGTTCTGCTCCATCCTGTCGGCAATGCGGTTCAGCACGTTGGCGCGCTCGGCCGGCGAGGTCTTGCCCCAGGCGGCCTTGGCGGCGTGGGCTGCGTCGAGTGCGCGCTCGACGTCGGCCGCGTTCGAGCGCGGGATCTCGCAGAACACCTTGCCGGTCACCGGCGTGATGTTCTCGAAGTACTCGTTGGTCGACGGCGCGACCCATTGGCCGTTGATGAAGTTCGCGTAGCGCTTCTTGAAGGGAACGGGGAAGCCGAAGCGGCCGGGTTCAAGCATGTCCATTCGTGGTGTCTCCGGTTGACCAGACAAAGGCCCCTGCAAGCGCAGCGGCGGGGCAGTGGGGGCTGCGGCGATGTCTGTGCCAGCGGCGTGCCAGGCCGTCCGTGGCCACAAATGACTGAACCGAGGGTCGATTTCGCGGGTTGGCCACTAGGCCACCGCCAAGCGGTGCTCCAGCCTGGGCACAGTGCTGTGTCAAGCTGGAGCAGGTGTTCGTTCGGGGCTGTCCCTTACAGTGCAATCCCGCGTTGGGTGTGGGTATTACGACGCCTAGAATCGTTGTGCAGATGCACACCACCCAATGTGCTGCGGCGCACAAGGAGCTGATACCCAATGTCTTCCAACCGCCGGCCTTCGCCTGATGCGGCTTCCCCTGAAGCGGCATCGCCGCGGGTGCTGAAAAAGTACCCGAACCGCCGGCTCTACGACACCAGCGCCAGCACCTACATCACGTTGGTCGACGTGAAGCAGATGGTGCTGGAAGGCATCGAATTCGAAGTGCGTGACGCCAAGACCGGCGACGAGCTGACCCGCAGCATCCTGCTGCAGATCATCCTGGAAGAGGAAACCGGCGGCGTGCCGATGTTCACCGCGCGCATGCTGGCCCAGATCATCCGGTTCTACGGCCACGCCATGCAGGGGATGATGGGGTCGTACCTCGAAAAGAACCTGCAGACCTTCGTCGAGATGCAGGCCAGGCTGGCCGACCAAGCCCGCGGCCTGTACGACCCCAAGGCCTTCACGCCCGAGATGTGGGCCCAGTTCATGAGCGGCCAGGCCCCGATGATGCAGGGGCTGATGGGCAACTACCTCGAACAATCGAAGAACCTGTTCGTGCAGATGCAAGAGCAGATGCAAAAGCAGGCCGGCGGGCTCATTCCCGGTTTCCCGGGCTTTCCGCCGACGCCCGGGCAAAAGTAGACAAGGCTGGCAAGCCCGGTTTGCGACAATCCGGGGATGACTGCAGATACCACCGCGCTGGCCCCTTCTCCCACTGACCGGGCCACGCCGACCATCGGTTTCGTTTCGCTCGGCTGCCCCAAGGCGCTGACCGACTCCGAGCTGATCCTGACCCAGCTCTCCGCCGAGGGCTACAAGACCGCCAAGACCTACCAGGGCGCCGACCTGGTGATCGTCAACACCTGCGGCTTCATCGACGACGCGGTGAAGGAAAGCCTGGACACGATCGGCGAGGCGCTGGCCGAGAACGGCAAGGTCATCGTCACCGGTTGCCTCGGCGCCAAGCAGGGCGACGGCGGCGGCAATTTGGTCAAGCAGGTGCACCCGAAGGTGCTGGCCGTCACCGGCCCGCATGCCACGCAAGAAGTGATGGACGCGGTGCACATGCATGTGCCCAAGCCGCACGACCCGTTCATCGACCTGGTGCCGGCCGCCGGCATCAAGCTCACGCCCCGGCATTACGCCTACCTGAAGATCAGCGAAGGCTGCAACCACCGCTGCACCTTCTGCATCATCCCCAGCATGCGCGGCGACTTGGTGTCACGCCCAGTGGGCGATGTCCTGAAGGAGGCGAAGGCTCTGTTCGAAGGCGGCGTCAAGGAGCTGCTGGTCGTCAGCCAGGACACCTCGGCCTACGGCGTGGACGTGAAGTACCGCACCGGCTTCTGGGACGGCCAGCCGGTCAAGACCCGCATGCTGGACTTGGTGGCCAAGCTGGGCGAATTGGCGAAGCAGCATGGCGCCTGGGTGCGGCTGCACTACGTCTACCCGTACCCGCATGTGGACGAGATCATCCCGCTGATGGCCGAAGGTTTGATACTGCCTTACCTCGATGTGCCGTTCCAGCATTCGCACCCGGACGTGCTCAAGCGCATGAAACGCCCGGCCAGCGGCGAGCGCAACCTCGAGCGCATCCAGAAGTGGCGCGAGATTTGTCCCGAGCTGATCATCCGCTCGACCTTCATCGCCGGCTTCCCGGGCGAGACCGAGGCCGAGTTCGATCACGTGTTGCAGTTCCTGGGCGAGGCCCAGATCGACCGCGCGGGCTGTTTTGCCTACTCGCCGGTCAACGGCGCGGCCGCCAACGAGCTGCCGGGCGCCTTGCCGACCGAGCTGCGCGAAGAGCGTCGAGCCCGCTTCATGGCCGTGGCCGAGCAGGTGTCGATTGACCGCCTGCGCCGCCGGGTGGGCGCGACGATGCAGGTGCTGGTGGACCGCGCCCCGGCGCTGGGCCGCAAGGGTGGGGTGGGGCGCTCGTATGCGGACGCGCCGGAGATCGACGGCACCGTGCGCCTGCTGCCGCCGGCCAAGGCCTCGATTCAGCTTCGCGTGGGTGAATTCGCCAAGGCTCGCATCGTTGCGGCGGAAGGGCACGACCTGGTGGGCGAGCCGATATGAGCGACAAGGGCAGGAAGGCCACGTCGACCGAGCTGATCCACCATCCTTACCAACCGCCGGCGGGCTTTGAATCGCCGGTGGTGGGGGTGCACAAAGCGTCGACAGTCTTCTTCCCGAATGTGGCCGCGCTGCGCAGCCACCATTGGCTCAGCAAGAGCGGCTACACCTACGGCCTGCACGGCACGCCGACCACCTTCACGTTGGAAGCCCGGCTGGCGACGCTGGAAGGCGCCAAGCACGTGATGCTGGCGCCCAGCGGCCTGTCGGCGCTTGGCGTGGTCAACATGACGGTGCTGCGCAGCGGCGACACGGTGCT
>Ga0307515_10021762_pt1 | contig 11345 bp, 9 predicted proteins | sample 17_EM_MG_FD_194513 | JGI IMG/M metagenome (GOLD analysis project Ga0307515, IMG submission 194513) | Populus trichocarpa ectomycorrhiza microbial communities from riparian zone in the Pacific Northwest, United States - 17_EM | ecosystem: Host-associated > Plants > Roots > Unclassified | place... | reverse complement strand
GGTGCGCTCTGCGGGAAGGGCACCTCCAGGCGGGCGCCGTGCACGTGGCCGGCATCGACGCGCTGGCCGGCCAGGCCAGCGAGTCGGTGCTGCGGCCGGTGGCCGCGGCCGTCGCCAGCCTCGGCCGGCTGGTCTTCCTGACCGGAGAGTCGCCGTGGAGCGGCAGCGAGGACCTCGGCGACCTCCTGCGGTCGGCGGGGACGGTGCTGTTTCACCCGGTTGCGCTGACGCTTCCGGACGCCCCGACCAGTGCCGAGATCTGGCGGCGCGGCCTCGCCGGACGCGTTCCCGCGCAGCAGCCCTGGGCCGACGAGCTAGGCCGGCGTTTTCAGCTGCCGGCCAGCCGGATCGCGGCCGCGGTCGAGCTTGCCGACAACACCCGCCTGCTGCGGCCGTCGCCGGCACCGCTGACGCTGGCGGACCTGTCGGCCGCCTGCCGGCAGCAGTCAAACCAACGGCTGAGTGAGCTTGCGGTAAAGGTCACGGCCCGGGGCGGCTGGGCGGACCTGGTCCTGCCTGACGATCAAGTGGCCCAGCTACGCGACGTTTGTGCGCAGGCCCGCTACCACCATCTGGTCTACGGCGCTTGGGGGTTCGGTCCGCGGCTCGGCCACGGCACGGGGCTCAGCGTGCTGTTCAGCGGCCCGCCCGGCACCGGCAAGACCATGGCGGCCGGGGTGCTGGCGGCCGACCTGGGTCTCGACCTTTACAAAGTCGACCTCGCCGCGGTGATCAGCAAGTACATCGGCGAGACCGAGAAGAACCTGCGCCGCATCTTCGCCGAAGCCCAGACCAGCAACTCCATCCTGTTCTTCGACGAGGCGGACGCGCTGTTCGGCAAGCGCACGGAGGTCTCCGACGCCCACGACCGTTACGCCAACGTCGAGACCAGCTACCTCCTGCAACGCATTGAGGAATACGAGGGCATGGTCATCCTGGCGACCAACCTGCGGCAGAACCTGGATGAGGCCTTCATCCGGCGGCTTCGCTTCATCGTGGAGTTCCCGTTCCCGGAGGCGGACAGCCGGGCCCAGATCTGGCGGACCCTGTTCCCCGCGCAGGCGCCGGTGGCGGTCGACGTCGACTTCGGCTGGCTGGCCCGGGAGTTCCCGTTGGCCGGCGGAAACATCAAGAACATCGCGTTGAACGCCGCGTTCCTGGCCGCGGCCGACGGGGGCGTCATCGACCGGCGGCACATCCTGCACGGGGCCCGGCGGGAAATCGAGAAGATCGGCCGGCTCTGGTCCGAGCCGATGCCGATGTCAGGCGTGCGGTCGAGGGCTGCGGGATGACGATGACGTACGCATCCACCGGGACATCGCTCGCGCCGGCTTCACACTGGCTCGCGCCGGCGTCACACAGCGAGATGGGGCAGTCATGACGGATGGTCTTGCGACCCGGCCGAAGATCCTGCGGGGCGCCTTCGTGGAGTTCGGGTTGAGCGTGCAGCCGCTGGCCGTGGTGTTCCAATTCAACCCCGTCCAGTTGACCCGCAACCGCTCGCTGACCTTCGCGTTCCCCGGCGCTTCGGGCGCAGGCTCGGGCGGGGAGCAGGGCGCGGCGGTGCCGCAACGCACGGCCCGGCAGTGTCGCGGCGAGATGTCCAACCTGCTCGACCTGCAGAAGCAGCAACTGGTGACGGTTGGGGATCAGACCATCGGCTTCGACATCAGGTTGGACGCGAGCGACAAGCTCGACGATCGCAACGCCAGCGCCGAACAATTCGGCATCGGACCGCAGGTCTCCACATTGGAGCTGATGGTCACGCCGAAGGAGGAAAGCCTGCTGGGCCGGGCGGTGGACGCGCTACTACCCAAGGGATTCAGCTTCACCCGCAGCGCGAACCCGCCGTTGGTCCTGTTCATCTTCGGCCGCAAACGGGTGCTTCCGGTGAACATCACCACGATGAACATCACCGAGACGGAGTTCAGCGCCGACCTGAATCCGATCCGGGCCACCGTGGCCGTCACGCTGACCGTCATCGAGGGCAAGAGCATCCCCTACCTCTACACGAAGGCCATGACCGAAGTCATGTCGACGGTCAACCTGGCCAGTGTCACCGACCTCACCAACGTCGTGATCCCGGGGTGAATGTGATGTACAGCAGGCTTTCGCGCTATCGCGCGGTACCCGTCGTGGTAGCACCGGATCCACGTGGTCGCGTTCTGGCGGCGACCGACTTCCGGCCGCTACCCGAGGTCACCGGAACCCTCCAGCACACCGTCGAGGCCGGCGACCGGCTGGACCAGCTGGCGGCCAGCTACTACGGCCAACCGGTGCAGTACTGGCATATCTGCGACGCCAACCCGGCGTTCCTGTCTCCGCTGGCCCTGCTGGGCCAGGAGACCCTGGTCGTCAACCGGTTCCCGGTGAGCTTCGCGGGGACGCCACCGTTGGCCGCCCTGCTGGACAAGCTGATGGGCACCGTCGGTGTGGTGGCCGCGGCGGTGTCCGAGGACGTGACCTTGCGTGCGGAGACCCAGCCGGTCAACGGCAAGCCGACCCGGGTCGTGGTGGAACACCTCAGCCGGGCGGTCACGGTCACCCACAACCGGGCCAACCTCGACGTCCGCGACGTGCGCGCGGCGATCGAATCGGTCGGGTTCGCCGCCGGCCCGCCGGCCGAGGGCGGTCAGCTGGGCGCCGAGATTGTCATTCCCCCAGCGGTGGTGGGGTAGCGATGACCACGCGACAGGACAACCTGCGGATCGTGGTCGACGGCACCGAGCTGGCGGATCTGCACTGCGACCTGGTCAGCCTCGAGGTGGAGCTGGACGAACAGCTCACCGGGATGTTCCGGATGACGCTGGCCCTGCTGCTCAGCGCCGACGGCACCTGGAACTTCCTGGACGAGGAAGGCTTCAGCATCTGGCGGAAGGTCGTCATCACCGCGGGGCTAGTGAACGACACGCGACGGCTCATCACCGGCTACATCACCCACCTGCGGCCCGAGTTCGGCGTCGGCCTGGAGCAGTGCCGGCTGGTGGTGTGGGGCATGGACGCCAGCGTGCTGATGGATCGCGAGGACCAGCTCACGACCTGGCCGGATAAGAAGGACAGCGACATCGCGGCCGAGATCTTCGACAAGTACGGCCTGGCGGGGAACGTGACCGAGACCGAGGTCGTGCACAACGAGAAGCTTTCCACCATCGTCCAGCGAGAGACGGACATCCAGCTGCTCAAGCGGCTGGCCCTGCGCAACGGCTTCGAGTGCTTTGTGGACGGTGACGCCGGGTATTTTCGGCCGCCCGCCGTCAGCAGCGCGCCGCAACCGGTGCTGGCCGTGCAGTTCGGCAACGAGACCAACGTCAACACCTTCAAGCTGGAGGTCAATGCTTTGACCCCGGCGAGCGTGACCATGGTCCAGCAGGACCACACCACCGCCGATGCCCTGCAGGCCACGGTCGCGACCAGCAAGCATCCGGCGCTCGGGGCCAGACCGGCGGCCAGCTACCTGCCGGCCGAGGTGCCGGCCGGCCACATCCAGGTAGGACAGACCGTCACCACCGGTCAGGCCGAGATGGAGGTGCTCTGCCGCGGGCTGTTCGACCAGGGGGACTGGTTCGTGACCGGCGAGGGCGAGGTCTCCGGCAACCGGTACGGGAGCATTCTGATGCCGCGTGGCACGGTGACTATCAAGGGGATCGGCGAGACCTACAGCGGCGTCTACTACGTCACGCATGTGACCCACCGGTTCACCCCGGACGGGTACAAGCAGGTGTTCCGGGTCAAGCGGAACGCGCTGACGACCACCGGGACCGAGGACTTCGCCGGCGGTAGCCTGTCGGCCGACTTGATCGGTGGCCGGTGATGGCGGCGGGCGCCGACCCGATGGCCCTCGACCGGATCGTGGCCGGGCTGGTCGAACGGGTGGAGCGCCGGTTCTTCGGCAAGTACCGAGCGATCGTCGTGAACAACGAGGATCCGCTGCGCCTCGGGCGGCTCCAGCTCAAGGTGCCCAGCGTGCTCGGCGAGGACACGATCACCGGCTGGGCCACGCCCTGCGCGCCCTACGGCGGCGCTCCGGATCGGGGTTTCCTGTTCATCCCCGAACGGGAGGCCCGGGTGTGGGTCGAGTTTGAGGAGGGGGATCTGGAATTCCCCATCTGGGTCGGCGCGTTCTGGCTCGCGCCCACCCCGGACGCCAGCCAACTACCCTACCCCCAGGCCCCCGACGGCACCGAGCAGACCGAGATCAAGTATCCGCCGACCAGGAAGATCCTGAAGTCGGCGCGGGGGCACACCATCCAGTTCGAGGACGACGACGCCGAGGCGATGGTGACCATCGTCGAGGCGGTCAACGGGAACGTGGTCACGATGGACAAACACGGGATCGCCATCACCGACACCCACGGTCACAAGATCACGCTCGACGACTCCGGAATCACCATCACCGACGGCAAGAACAGCGGCAACGCCGTCACCATGGCCTCCGGCGGGCTCGTGCTGAAAACCTCGGGAACCCAGATCGCGATCGGTGCCAGCGGCGTCCAGGTCGGCGGTAGCGGGGCCGCCGAGGCGTTGGTGCTGGGCACCCGGTTCGCGTCGGAGGTGGCTTCGTTTCTCGCCAAACTCGCCACCCACACCCACATCGGCAACCTGGGCGCGCCGACCGCGCCGCCCACCGCCCCGATCACCCTGAACGTCCCGCTGTCGACGAAACACAAGGTGGAGTGATGGCGCTGACAGTTGGTTCGCCCGCGGCCGACGCCGGGATGAGCAAGGCCATCTTCACCCAGCTCGACGCGCTGCTGTCCCCGCCGTTGCAGGCAGCCGTCGACAGCGCGAGCGACGAGGCGAAACCGGCGGCCCGGGCCGCCCTGGACGCGTCGCGGACCGGGTGGCGAAACCTGGCGTACGCGATCGCCAAGGGGGTGATCGACCACGTGGTGGCCAACCTGGAGATATCCGGGGTGACGGTGTCGGGCTCGGTGAGCGTTCCAGTCTCCGGGAGCACCGCTGTCACCAGCGGTCATAGCCACGCGGTCTCGATCACGCCCACCATCACTCCCGGCCTCGCGCAGAACAACAACGGTCCCGGGCGGGTGAGCTGAGCATGGCCGGATTCGGTTTTCCATTCGGGACCAACAGCGCGGGTGCGATCGCGCCCGACCCGGACGAGGACGTGCAGCTTCGCGGGAAGGTCATCCAGGTGCTCTTCACCGCGCCCGGTGAGCGGATCAATCAGCCCGAGTTCGGATGCGGGCTGTTCAATCTGGTCTTCGATCCGAACAACACCATCATGGCCGCGGCCGCCGAATTCTCCATCGGCCAGGCGCTGACCCGGTGGCTGGGCGACGCGCTGGTGGTGGGTGCGGTGGACGTGCAGGCGCAGGACGAGGTGCTGACCGTCGAGGTGGCTTACGTCAAGCGCACGGATCTCTCTCGGCAAGCAGTCCGGGTGCAGTTCAGGTAGGACGCTCACGGCGACGGAAATGGTGTGTGATGGCGGAAATCAAGCAGGTGAACGGGCAGCCTGTGATCGACTACATGGCCCGCGACTACGAAAGCCTGCTGCAGGCCATGCGCGACCAGATTCCGCGCAAGTTGCCGGAGTGGACGGATTTCGCCAACGAGGCCGACTTCGGCAACGTGCTGCTGGAACTGTTCGCCCACATCGGCGACATCCTCAGCTACTACCAGGACCGGCTCGCCAATGAGAGCTTTCTGGGCACCGCCAGCACCCGGCGCGCGGTAATCGAACATCTACGCCTGATCGGGTACGAGTTGGGCACGGCGGCGCCGGCGGCGGCCAGCCTCACCCTGAGCGTGCCCGGCACTAGCACGGACACGGTGACGATCAGCAAGGGCGATGCGTTCGCCACCGCCAGCCAGCGGGACCGGCCCAGCGTTCGCTTCGAGTACACCCGGGCGGCACCGCTGGTGATCAACTTCGCGTCGGTGCCCACCGATCGGGAGACCGGACGGAAGATTTTCGGTCTTGCCGAGGCCGGCATCCCGGTGGAGGAGGGCCGACTGTTCCGGGACGAGGTGATCGGCACGTCCGACGGCCGCCCGAACCAACAATTCGCGCTGGTACACCGCGGCCTCATCCTCAGCCCGCCGGGCACGAACCAGCAGCCGGACCGGGACCTGGTGATCGTGACCAGGCTGGGCACCACGGTCGACCCTTGGCGCCGGCAGGAGAGCCTCGCCTTCAGCCAGGCCAGCGAGCTCGACTACGTGGTCACGATCGACGCCGACGACCGGGCCACCGTCTCCTTCGGCGACGGCAAATTCGGCTTCGTTCCCGCGGCCGGCGCCGTGATCAGCGCCAGCTACCGCGTCGGCGGGGGGCTGGCCGGCAACGTACCGGCCGGCGCGATCCGCACGATCGTCGACGCCCCACAGCTGGCGGCGTTGGGGGCCACCGTCGACAACCCCGGCGCGGCCACGGGCGGGGCCGAACGGGAGGAGATCGCGCACGCGGTCCAGCACGCGCCAGCCGTGTTCCGGTCGCTGCGCCGGGCCGTCACCGCCGCCGACTACGAGGCGTTTGCGCTCACGTTCAACGGAGTCGGCAAGGTCCGCGCGGTCGGCACCGGGTGGAACCGGATCACCCTCTACGTGGCACCGCAGGGCGGCGGCAAGGTCAGCGACGTGCTCGAGGCCGGCCTGATCGGCTACTTCGAGGACAAGCGGATGCTCAGCCAGATCGTCGAGGTCGCCGACGTGGACTATGTCCCGATCTATGTGACGGCGCAGATCGCCATCGAAAGTTTCTACCTGCCCAACGACGTGGTCGCCCAGGTGCAGCGGGCCGCGGCCGACCTGCTCGCCTTCGACCGGGTCACCTTCGGCCAGACCGTCTACCTGAGCCGGTTTTACGAGGACAGCCAGAGCGTGCCCGGGGTGGTTTTCGTGAACATCATCGAGTTCCGGCGCGGCGACGAGCCGCCGCTGCGGGTCGAGCCGAGCGGCACGATCCGGCTCGCCCCGAACGAGGTTCCGATCATCCCGGTCGACGCGGACTATCGGGCCGGGCTGCGCGTCGAGGTCGTCTCCCAGGCGGGGCGGTGACCCATGCGACTGCTTGACATCACCGCGACCGCCCACTCCGGCGGCAACCAGATCGATCTGAGCTGGTCCTATCCGGACACTGCCGACCAGCCCGGCGTGCAGGTGGTACGCCGCGAGGACACCCACCCGATTAGCGCCGACGACGGACTGCTGATCGCCGGCGGCCCGGGCATCACGTCGGCGAGCGACACGGGCCTGATCGGCGAGCGGGTCTACTACTACGGCCTTTTCCCGTTCAGCGGCACGCCACCGCGCGACGACCCGGATCCGCACAACCAGGCCAGCGCGATGGCGTTGTCGCCGTACGACTTCGCCGGCCAGATCTACGGCATGCTGCCAGCCATCTACCGGCGGTACGACGCCGACCGGATGCCACCGGCGGGCAGAGTCGACCCGGTCGATCAGGACCGGGGCAAGCTGCGGCGCTTCCTGGACCTGCCCGGTGGCGAGTTGAACCGGTTGTACAGCCTGGCCCGCGCCGCGCTGGACCTGACCGACCTGGACCGGGTCGACGGCCGGCTGCTGCCCCTGCTGGCCCAATGGATCGGCTGGCAGACCAACTTTGGGCTGCCGGTGGGAGCGCAGCGCAACGAGATCCGGTTCGCGCCCCGGATCTACCAGACCGTCGGCGGGATTCCGGCCCTGGACGCCACGGTGACGCGGGTGACCGGCCTGTCCAACAAGACGAAAGAGTTCGTGCACAACGTGGCGCGCACGAACGAGCCGGAGCGGTTGAACCTGTTCTCGGCGCTGCGCGATGTCACGGGCACGTGGGCGCCGCCCACCCTCGCTTCGGTGAACTTCGCCTACGACGGGCGTCCCGCGGTGGCCCGCGACACCGACGGCTCCGCGCAGGTCTTTTACCACACCCGCCGGCAACACGGCTGGGACATCTGGACCAAGAGGTTCGCCGCCGGGGCCTGGAGCGCCAGCCAGCCGGTGGTGGATCGGCCGGGCATCGACAAAAACCCGGCGGCGGCGTTGCAGGGCGACAAGTTGTGGCTGTTCTGGCAAAGCTACGACCCCGAGCAGCCGTCCGCCGACCGGCGCTGGCGGATCTGGTTCAGCTTGCGCACGGGGGCCGGCTGGTCGCCACCGGCGGTCTTCGGCATCGACGACGCCCCCCGGCGGTCGCCGGCCGCCGTGGTCGACAACGCGGGCGGCCTCTGGCTGTTCTGGCTGGAGTGGCTGGCCGGAACCTGGCAGCTGCGCTACAACCGGCACGACGGCACCGGCTGGCCGGCTTCGCCGCAGACCTTTCCGCTGGATGGCGGCCTTGCGCCGCGGGTGGAGGACGACCTGTTCGCGTTGTTCCATCCGACCAGCGCCAACCAGCGGCTGTGGCTGTTCTGGGCACGACGCGGGCCGGGCGGGCCGGTCGGCCAGACCCGGTGGAACGTGGTCTACCGCGTCAAGCAAGGCCTGGACCCGTTGGCGGCGGACTGGTCACAGATCCGGTCACTACCCAAGGCCGGCACCGGCGGGTACCACGACCGACAACCCGCCCCGCTGTTGGCCGCGGGCGGGAACATCGAGCTGTTCTGGAGTTCCACCCAGGGGGGTGGCTGGGCCGTCACCCGCAACACGTTGGCGGTCGACTCGCACATCTGGGCCACCAACGAGCGACTCGGCAGCAGCGCGTACAGCCGGCGGGCCCCGCTGGCTTTCGACACCGGCGCGGGCACGCTACTGACGTACTACTCGAACGAAAGCATCGCGTACGACGACACCAACACCCTGGACCACCGGTACGCCGGAACAACCACGGTGGATACCACCGGGGCGGGAAAGCTGGACCGGCTGGGCCGGTTCGACGACTTTCAGACCTACACCTACGACACCGGAGTGGACGGTCAGCGGACCGACAACGACCGGGTCGGCCGCGATGTGGTCGGCCTCTACCTCGCCACGACCAAGGCCACACCCCAGGTAACCGACGAGGAGATCTCCCGGTTGCGTGGCGTCCTGCTCCAATTCATGCCGGCTGCCGCGCGAGCGGCCTTCATCAAGCCATAGCAATCAGGGGGAACGAAATGGGGGACTTCTCGCGCAACACCTTCGACAAGGTCAAGCACTACGTCGGTGTCCGCATGCAGCAAGGCGTGCCGCTGGTGGACGCCGACTGGAACGAGTTGGAGGACATCCGGCGGTACGAGGTCCAGGCCTTCCTCAAATGGTTCGTCGGGGACGGGGTACCGGCCGGCAATGACGGGTTTCGGATCGACGCCCTGCCCGGCGGTGGCGTTAACACGATTCGGCTCATCGCCTCGACCTCCGGATCGGGTCGATCGTCGGTCACTGTGGACGTCGGAGCCTCCACGGCGGCGGCGGCGCTCGGCTTCACCGCCACCAACCGGCGTGCGGCGCGCTTCTCGGCTCCGGCCCGGCTGACCGGCGAGGCGACTGAGCCCTTTGCATTGAGCGCCGGAATGAAGCTGGTAGTCAGCGCGGAAGGCGCGGCACCGCAGACCATCACCTTCGCCGCGGCCAGCTTCGCCAACATCGCCGCGGCCACGGCCGCCGCCGTGGTGACCGCGATCAACGCGACGTTGACCGGCATCACCGCCTCGGCGGGAACCGGCGACGACTTCGTCATCGTCGGTGGGGACGGGACCCCCGATGGTGCCGGGCGCTGCCTGGTCGACGGCCGCGACGCGGTGCACGAGGGCCGCCTCGCCTACACCGCGCAGCCGCTATACACAAACGACAGTCTCGCGGCGGCGTGGGGCGTGCCGGTGCTGGCCGCATTGGCATCGCCGCCCAGTGTCCCCCGCGATGATCTGGTCTACCTCGATGTGTGGGACCGCGAGGTGAGCGCCGCCGAAGACGACTCGCTGATAAACCCGCAGATCGGAGTGGAATCGACGGTGCGGCTGCGCCGGGAGTGGGCGGTGCGGGTCCGGCCGGGCAGCCTCCAGGTGCCGCTGCCCGTCGACGCCGACTACGTGAGCGGGCACTCGTACCTTCCACTCGCCAAGCTGAGTCGGCCGGCCGCGGCCCCCGCGATCGGTTCGTCAGCGCTGACCGACCTGCGGCCCCGCGGTCTGCTCATGCCACCCGACACGCTGGTGGAGGACGTGCTGGGCACCAAGGCCGACGCCTACCGCCGGGGCGAGCAACGCCCGGCGATCAGCCTGCGCGACGCGATCAACGCGCTGTTGGCCGGGCAACTGCCGGCTAGCAGCGAGCTGGCGATCTCCCCGGGCGCTGGCCTGGACACCCTGGGCAAGGCGAGCCTGGTCGACCAGGCGGGTGGCCTGGTGGCCATCTGGCACTCGCCGCGGACCAACAACACCAACCAGATCGTGGCGGCCCGCCTCGACCCGGCCCGACCGAGCCTGGGGTTTACCCTGCTGCCGACAATCACCAAAGATACCGTCCATATCGAACCGTCGGCGGTGCAGCTGCCCAACGGGGAGATCCTGGTCGCGTACCAGACCGGCAACACCGATGCCCCGAGCAGCGACGTGGTGATGAAGCGGGGCGCGTTGGCGAGCCTCGGGTCCGCGCCCGAACAGCAGGTGGCGAGCACGGCTAGTGTCCCCGACCAGGCTGTTCGGGTCGCGCTTGCCGGGGATCAGGTGGTGTTCTTCACCCACTTGGGCGGTACGGCAGCAGGAGCCAAGCGGTGGTTCTACCGGCGCTACCGACATACCGACAATACGTTCATCGACACCGTACCGGTGGGCCTGTCCGACCCTGGGCTGGTGCCGCGCGATCTGCACGCCGCGGGGGCCGGCGGCGTGGCGTGGGTGGCCTACGCAGATGGCACGCATCTGAAGGTCCTGCGGTTCAATCCGGTGCCGACGACCGCCAACCCGCAGGATCCACCGGTCCTCGACCCACAGTTCACCTACGACGCGTCCGGCACGCTGGATGTTTTCGTGCTGGCGATCAGCAGCACGGACGCGATGGTCTTCTTCGACGACGGCGCCGGGCTGTCGGTCGTGTCGTGTACCGCCGGCGTCTGGTCCACCAGCGCGCTGCGGTTGCCCGACACCGACGCCGGCGATGGCCAGCCGGCGGCGGTGCGCGACACCGACGGCACCGTGTACCTGGTCAGCAGCCGGCCGGGTGATACCGATCCCAACCTGATGCTCCGCCGGCGTTCCGCGCTCGGCGGTCAATGGGGCTCACCACAGCGATTGACCTTCAACCCCGCCCAGGACATCCGTCCGCATCCGTTCATCGTCCCGAGTCTGGGCCTGTGGGTCATCTGGAACAGCAACCGGTCCGGCGACTTCGATCCGTTCTACCGGCGAATCATCACCGCTATCTGAGGGAGAGGGCTATGGCGCCCAGAATCGATCCACTACTACCCAACA
>Ga0307515_10021761_pt1 | contig 11345 bp, 9 predicted proteins | sample 17_EM_MG_FD_194513 | JGI IMG/M metagenome (GOLD analysis project Ga0307515, IMG submission 194513) | Populus trichocarpa ectomycorrhiza microbial communities from riparian zone in the Pacific Northwest, United States - 17_EM | ecosystem: Host-associated > Plants > Roots > Unclassified | place... | reverse complement strand
AACATTATCAACCAGTACGAAGAAGGTCGTTCTGTCCCCAGTCATCTTACTCCAGCTGTTATTGATGCTCTTACTGCATCAGACCAGGAGATGCCAAACTCAATTGATGCTGCTCCAATCTTCGAGCTAGATCATCATGTATATGATAAGGTCCTGATACCAGGGGAAATTTCTGATATAGGTTTTAAAAAAGCCGAACAGGCTTTCTTTTTATGCTTGTAGATTACTTAAAACTTGTATGAGCAGCCTTTATTTGAATATATCAGTCTGTACTTCCATGAACTCTCTTATAACTTTTAAACTTTTTCTAGTCATTGAGCTATATCATAGTTTTCATCACCCGTTTTCAATCATACCCCATGCTTACAGATGGCTTAAAACTTAAAGATTATAACTAACCTCAACTATTTTATTTTAAGTATTTTAGATTTCAATTTATATTATTTTCAATTAAATTATTTAATATTTTATTTATTAAAAAACCAAGTAATATTTTGATTATTTTTTTCTAATATTAATTTGTTTATGTTTTTTTAAATCATTTCTTACATAACTCATTTAGTAAAAAAAAAATATTTAATTTCTAATTTAAATAATTTTTCAAACTCATTAAAACAACACTAATATGATAAGATTAAGAGATTATTAGAGAATTGGGATAATGATTGTTTTTTTAAGTATTTTTTATTTAGAAATATATTAAAATAATTTTTTTAAAATTTATTTTTGATATTAATATATTAAAAAGATTTCAAAATATATAAAAAAATTGATTTAAATAAATAAAAAAAAACTCTTTTTAAAACGCAAACCTTCTCTAAACAGAATATAAATCCCTCCTAGTCTACCGGACCTTGCACGTAACTGTTTATTTGTTATAATTATGACAAAGGTTTCATTTTACACATGACCTACCACGTAACGGCCATTAGTTTGTTTGTTTTTTTTCGATTAGGGCATTCTCATGTCAGTTTTCACAAACGAAATAGCAAGTTAGAAATTAAAATCTAACCAAACACAGCAGTTGGGTAACATATCAATTCTCAGAGCGTAAATTGCAATACTCGTAGACAATCTGTGTGAAGCAACGCCATTGATCAACCACGTCTGCGACTGCCATCTCACACGGAGACAGAGAGGAAACGTACAGGGTGGCATTTGCCTCCTCTGCAAGCAATTGAAACACACAACCAGTGACTATCCACCCGAAGAAAACCACACCCCCTCCTCCCCCAACACAGATACAGACACTCAAAAGGAGAGGGCGGCAGAGATAGCATATGCTTAGGGATGCATAAATTCCCGTCAACAATGATCCACCTTAGTCTTTGCACAACCTCTTTCGATCTTATTATATATATCCTTCCCTCTTCCCTTTTCTTTTAATTTTCTGTACCAAAACAAAAACTAAGTGTGAAGAAAACTAACATCTCCGGGTGGATTACTTTTCCGTTCTCTTTGTTTTCCTGAACACAACAGAAAGGGAACTTCGCAACTCTAAGCCAGCTTATAAGTATATAATTGTCCCTCTCTCTCTCTCAATTATAACAATGTGAGTGATGGATATAATAAGGGCGTGTTTCATTATCTGGGTTCTTGTCTTTCTCATTTTGTAATCTGGAATCTCTTTTGCCCTTTTCTGTGTGTGTGTGTGTGTGTGTCTTTTCTTAGTGGGTTTGATTAAATGAATGTAAGGGCAATAGGAGTTCATATTCTCTGGAATTTTAAGAGTTGTTGCATCGATTTCAAAAACACACAATTTGTTACGTGGTGCTTCCAAATGCACCTTAATTCATTTTATCATTTGGAATGCAGCATTGTTTTGGTTGTTAGGCTATGTCTGATTTCAAAGTTAAGGATTCATTGTTTCTTCTCCTCGTGTGCCATTAGATCTTAAATGTTGTATTTGAAACTTTTTTTTGGGGGGAACATTCGCAGTTGCTAGTTCTTAAATAATTGACATGTCTAGTAAAGCAGCATTTTTTTTTTTTGCCAATTTAATTTGGGAATTGCCCAAGTAGACTATTTTTTCTTCAAATCCCCTGGCTTGTCCTCATTTTTTGTCTATTTAGAATCTGGAATGAGTAGTCATTATTTCCTAGATACATATGAGAGCGTGTGTGCTTTGACTGCTTGATGTCACGCGTATCATAATGCTGGAGGAAAAAACATATTTAATTTTGGCTATTTCTCCCTTTAGCATATCCTGTTTAAACATCTCACTGTACAGGAAATATCATCTAATTTTCTTCGTTCAAATAGATTTGAAATGTCAGATAAAATTTTGGTTATATTCAAAAGGACAGGTTGATAAATTGAATGCTTGGCCCATATTTAATATGCCATTGTTATTGGATTCTACAAGCCGTATAGCCTATCAATTCTCCGATCAATTTTTGTTTGCCCATTTCTGTGATGAAGTGTTTCATATGTTTGTGGCATTTCTAGATAACTTGAATTTAAGTTGAAACATGCTTCTTAGTTCTTGTTCTGTCAGATAGAGCTATGTTGTCAGGTTATGCCATGATTTATTCCCTGCAAGCCTGAGAATCAAGTGTGCCTGATATGATCTAATGGAAAAATTACAAATTTTTTCTTGTTATTTACATGTGTTCCTCTCTCTTTGGAAGGTCCAGGTCCAGGTCCAGCTACAGCATAGCAGCTATTGCCTTGTCCATAGAGAGAACTTTTCAAGGTAGTCAACAGAGTTTTGCACCTTGAAAATTCTCTTAGTTGATAGATCCCACGGTACAAAGGTTCCAGGATGGCTGCCAGCTTCTATTATTGGAATGATTGCGTTGATGTCCAGGACATGGAAGCAATGTGGCGGGAACCTGAAGTTAGCACGGAATGGTTAGATGCTGGAGAGACTAAAGGAAATAAAGTTCACCTTTCACGGGATCCTGATGGAGAGCCTTATTTGACGCAGACTGAGATGAAGGTAAAACATCCCTTCATCTACTTCAAAGACAACTGAAAATGCATTGTATTATATTCAACAAATTTACAAGTATAAAATTATGCAATCCGCTTGCTAATGAAGTAATCTATTCAAGCAGCACCATAATGATAATTTCCTTTCATCTTCCTAAATCTTGAGTCTGAAACATTAGTTGCCAATTCATTTCAGATGCTAATTTCACCCGTGGTCTCTTTGTCTTCGATTACTCAAAAAATTGAAGCATACAAGTTTGAATTTGATGGATTCTTAGATACAAGCCACATGATTTCGATCTTGTTATCTAATTGTACTTTGCATCATTTTGCATTCCTTCAGGCTGTTGCTGATATTATTGTCCGTAGACATTTTGATTCACAAGTACACCCGGTATGCTCTTGTCAATTACTTCTTGTAACTCCTTTTATTTCTCAGAAAGAGGCTAAATGTGGGTAATGACTACCAATGTACTGACAGAAAGAGGTTATATATCTGCTAATTGGCTAAAGTCTTCACGAACACCATTAAGTTCGGACCTAGTTTGTTGTTTTAAGACACAGAGAAGCTAGCTATCCTAAAGTGCTTTATGCAGTTGGACTGGCCTCGAAATTCAACTTCCTGTAAATAGTAACTGAAAAGAAGTGATTTGACCTTCACCCTACTCTTTTTATGCCATGCTTGCATAACTTTCATAGCTTGTAGCATTGTAAAGAAAGTAAATAGCATATGCACAAGGCTACAGGCACTTTCATGACTTGGTCATGTATCAACCTAGGTGTTAAGAATGGTTGGTTCGATTGAAAAATTCATCATAGATATCTATTTTCTGTTTTATTCCTCACATCTTTACAATAAGTTGTCAATGGACCAAATGTTAAGTGGATCATATTTTCTGTTCCAATCACTGCAAATTCAGCCAACTTTTTGTCTCTTCTCTTTGCTTTCTGGGAAACAGATAAGCATGAAATACAACTTAAGTTGTCTGCGTACTGCTTCCTGAATTGTCCATGAACAAACTTTTGGTTTCGGGAAGAATTGTATGACTTCATAACGGCATTTTGGCAACATCAATGAGTAATTTAGCTTTAAGAAGCTAACTGCATGTCTCCATTTTGCCTCCATTCCCTGTGTCTGCAGGACATGATATGTGCTATAGCTGAACTTGCAAGTGACAGACAGCCCCTCTCTACGAGGTGGTATGATAAAAAAACAAAGGAAACAGCCCTGGGGATCATGCAAATTTTACCAAAAACAGCAGAGTGGCTGGTCAGGTATCAATTATATGTTCTGGTCCTTTTTTGAGCTCCTTATTAATGGGCCCTTTTTATGTTAAGCTTATTCTGGCTCTCAGAAGTTGTAACTGGAACTTTCTGGCAGAGACTTAGGTTATCGGGCGTATGAAGTAGAAGGGAATCCAGAAATGCTTTGTCGACCTTTTGTTAGCGTTTATTTTGGTGCTGCTTATCTTAAATGGCTATCGAACTTTGAGAAAAAGTAAGTTATCAATCAGAGATACGATTGGTTCAATTAACCATTTGTGCTGTTTTATGGCTCTATAATATTTATTTATCTTGAAGCAAACAATTTGTTGTCAAGTGATTGACAAAGCTTCTATTTTGAGTTTCATTGATTTAGGAAATATCAATTTTTGAGGTATTTTGCAGAGTAAGAAGTGAAGAGTTCATAGTTAGGGCGTATGACGGCGGCCCTAAAAAAGCAACCCACAAATCGACTTTGCCATATTGGAAAAGATACCTTTGTGTCAAAGAAAGTCTCCCATCCAGGTGAAATTTTTTTCTTGTGTATTACTTTGATGATAGCTTGTGAATTATACAAACCCCTGCATTTCTCTCTTTTTTGTCCTCCCTCCCTTCCTTTATTATCTTTTTCTGCTCCCCACTTGACTTTGGATTCCAAGTAGTTCCAAAATTGTTATCTGAACAATTTCAAAGGTGAGTCGGAAATTCCAATGCACTCATCTGCTTGAGAACTCTTTGTTTCTACTGAACATGCAACAAAGTCCTCGCTTGGAAATCTGTGCCCCCCCCCCCCCTCTCCCCTACCCCCAATTTCCAATCTGAATTTCTGTTTGTTTGGTCAATTCTATTTATCTGAATTGCGAAGATCTAGTGTATTCGCTCCCCTCAAGGGAATATGAACTTATCCTGTCAATGGATAGCAAGGAAGTATTGATAGGGAGGGTTTTACACCAGAAAAGAAATGGAATAAAAGAGCTCCAGGAAATTCCTCAACTCTTCTAAAGTATAGAGATCCAAGAGATTTTAGGCTTCTTGATAAGACATAAACATATCTATAAAATGAGTCCATAACTTTAATTTCAATTATATCATTATATATGATTTGGGCCTTTCTCCTTTATATACACACGTGGGAAACTATGTGACTGTATTGTATGGTTCAGCAAATATTGCAATATCTAAAGAAGTTTAGTTTGAGAGATTACCAAAAGGGCGGGCTACTCTGTTTTACGTTTTTTTTTTTAGCTCATATTTCTCTTTTACTCAATACATCGGTGGCAAGATAAATTTTACAATCACATAGGCAAGATACATACTTGCCCTTGCTTTTGATGTTTCGCCTTGGAACAAGTTGCGTGATTTGTATTAACATAACAGGTTTTGCACTCAAAACGGTTGTTCCATGGCCTGTGCCTTGCAGTTCTATGTAACACTTGCACACAATTGCATATGGCCATTTTGTCCCTTTTAAATTTGACTTCTATCACCATGGTAGACTACTTAATGTCCCCTACCACCTACAGTCAGGGATAACTATACCTGCATTTTATGATTGTAACTTGTAGGCCATCGCAATTTATAGCCATTCCTCGTAGATCCTAGTTAGCTGCTTCAGAGGCATGCATGTACATTATGTTTTAAATTGGGTACAACTGTATTGTCATTCTGCAGAAGGTTTGTCAGTCCTTCAGTAAACAGTGCTTGTTCTTCAACTGCTCCAGCTGCACCTTCTTCACAAGACACAGGTTGTACTTTTTCCACTTTAGATTACTTGCAATGGTATTAATGCTCTTCACAAGGCTTGGATTAGGTTCAAATAAATTTTCAGTTCTCATATAATCGAAGGACTACAAAACTACTGTAAATGTGCCAGAATCTTGTTTGAATAACAGGTAAAGGCCAAATGCAGCTCAAATAAAACTTTTTTATGTTATTGTATCAGGGGTCTTAAAAATCCTAACAATCAGCTTTTCCTCCATGAGCATTAGTGCCCTTTTTATCCTTGTATATTAATCTTTAGGCTGCTCAAGAAACTGCCTATTCAGAACCTTCAGGAGTGATTTTGCATCAGTGAAAATATATTTTGTATATTTTTTGCTTATAGAGTGTATAAATAAAATACCTGGGAAAAGAAAATACGTTTTGTGTAATTACTTGTGTATAAATGATAGTTTTTTTTTCCAGTCTTCACATGCATGAGGTGACACTTTTCTCTTTTCAACTTGATTAACTTGACAAGCTCGGAACAATTTTGTGTTATTTTTGAGAGCATATAATTAAGTACTCAATAACAAGAATCCCTTTCTCTAGTGGAGTATGTAAACTTGACAAGCTCGGAACAATTACTATTAGAGTTGTCTTGGTCAGCATTGTCTTAGTCAACATGGTGGTGTAAATAAACATAAGATGCTTTCTTTGTTAATGTCATATAGAAAGATCACATCTCGAGAAGAGATAATGCCAATTTGCGGTAAAATTTATTCTCTTAATTACATTGATAGTGTCAATTGACTACCCTGAATGGGGCCACTCTCTCCTCCTTTTCAAGTTACTTTTTAGAAGAAAAAAAATTTGGTTTCAGTTGGATGTTAATTCCCTGTTGCTACTTTGAGGAAACAGGTTTTGTTTATATATACTGGGACTCTAAAGCTTCCCTGGAAGACATGCAAGAGATGTGGAGTCATTCTGAAGTCGCAGAGGAGTGGACAAATTCTGGAGAAAAAAGAGGAAAGGTGCGCTTTTCACATGATCAGAACAAGAGACCTTATCTATCCCGGGTAGAAATGAAGGTAGAAATAAATAAACATAAAAATTCCTCTATATTATTGCCATAAAGATGATAATTTTCCTTTAAGTAACATCTTGCGTGGAAGGCTAATCTCTTTAGCATACTGGTCTATAGCATACCAGTAGCCTAAAACCAAAAAAAAAGTTGATAATAGCCCGAGTGCATGGATTTTTCATTTCACATATCATTTGTATGGTCATGATGTTAAAGGTCTCCGACCATATCATTGACGAAAGCTTCTCTCAGATCTCAACTTAAAAAAAACAATGCTTTTAAGACTGTTGAATACGCCATTAATTATTGTGCACATCACTAATACCGACTTCAAGCAGGCTGTTGCAGACATAATTCTTTCAAAGCACTTCAGCACAAGGGGTGTTAAGCCTGTGAGTATATGTCCTAGCTAGTAAAAGTTCCTTTTTCAGTAACAAGATGATAGTATATTGCCAATTCGTATTTCCTTTGCTTTTTCTGTGTTTCTTCTCTTCTTCTCTTTTATTTCCATTTCTTACAGCTATTTACTAGTGGCTATTCAAACCTGCCACCTGCTAGCGCGGATGATCCCGCGTTCATTTGCTAAGTATTGTGATATGAGTTTGTGTTAGGAATTGGGTCCACCCAATAGCTTGAGCTTTTTGGATGGAGGCTCTAGCAAAACCCAAATGATGGCGCATGTACTCCATCCATCCTGCTGAGGCATTTCTGTCATGTGGATTGGATGCATCCAAATTATCAAAATAGTAAAGAATATCTAGTTCAGATAGATGACCTATTGGAGAACTGGCATCTTATGAGTATGTTGAGTCCCATGTCATGTTCTATTTTATAGCATATAAGATCCATTAAAATTGCTTCAACTAGTATTCATATTAACAGAAACTATTCAGTTCAGTATTGCGCTACAAGGGTCTTTAAAGAAGAGAAATGGGTGAGACCACTTTTTCTGATCAATAAGTTGGTGGGAGTGGATAGGTAATCTTAAAACAAACATCTGTTTTTTTCTCTTGCTCACAATTTCTTGGAAACAATGGATAATATGATAAGCATGTGCACAGTATGTGATTTTTGCTCATGTTTGATTTAAAAGCACCGGTGCTGGGGTCATTGGTTTACTCGAGATTTTATTCCTTGGGAATATTACAATGTAGAGGCTAGTATTAAATAAAACTGATCTGCTAAGGCAGCGAATCTTGCTTTTCTAACCAGATTTCAAAGTTCACCTGACATTTGAGTAGTCAACGAGGTGGTTAGATTTTACTGTCACCTCTATTATGGTTTGTTTCAGTTCTTGGACTTTCTATCCTTGCCTAAATTTCATTTTTCTTGGAGCTGTACCCTGCTCAATATTTTTGTTCTGTGTTCTTTTTTCTTGATGCTTATTTTCTGCACAGTCAGTCCTTTGTGCTCTTGCTGAGATGGTTAGCATGCGTTTTGTTAACGGGGTTGGACCGCGAACTGGATTAATGGGGATCGACTACTCTACAGCTTTCTGGCTTTACATGTACGCAAATACCAAAGTAAATTTTTGAAATTCCAGGTTGTATAGGGTAACATGTGCCTTTTTTTATAAAAAAAAAAACTACTCGTGCATCTGAAGTTTTGGTAAAATAAAAAATTAAATAAGTTTGGCCATGCTAGCTTGCTACATTGCATTTTGATTGAAAGCTGGGGCTATTACAGGTGGCCTGCTCTCACTTTTCCTAAGCAATTTGACATTAATTAAAGTGGAATCTTTTTATTCATCAATACCTATTTGAGTGCAAAACTCTACAAGACTCCTACCACCAGAAATGTACATGTATATATGAGATGGATCTTTTCATTTGTATCTGGTTTTCTGTCGTTTCTTAAGACCATTGCTAAAATGTGCTTATTTTTCTCCTTGTACTCAGGGAGTTGGGTTATAGGGCTTACAGAGTAGATTCTGTTGACGATATGACCAAGCCATTTGTGTCTGTGTACTTCGGTGCAGCTTATTTGGCTTGGTTATCCGAATATGAAGGGAGGTGAGTTCGGTCACCTCAAAATCTGAATTGTAGTTGGCCTCGTGTTTAGTAATCCTTTGTGATGTGTCTCGTTCACAGGGAAAGAACTCCACAGTTTGTCGTTCCAGCTTATCTTTCTGGGCCAAAGAACGTGAACCGTCAAGAGTCTGGTCCCCTTTGGCTCAAATTCGAGCAAGCTTTGAGCAATTACGAAGACATAAAGAGGTAATCCCCACTCATTTGCGTATCCTTAAATGGAAAAATTAACTATTTTTCCATATTGCTGATGAGTTCATCTTTTCCTTTATATATAGGGATCCTGGAAATTGCACCATCTTGTAAGCAGTAAGCTGACCAACGAAATGAAACCATCGTTCAAGTTGTATTGACTCGTTATACAAGAGCAATGAAATGAGTGTAAACTTCTTTTGTGTGGAATTAAGTTAGCAAATACCAGGGCAGATCCAAGCATTAGGGAGAAGAAAGACTAGCTGTAGCTTCTTCTGTCCTTTATTGGCCTCCTATACAGTGGATCGAGTAATCAAACAATTAATCATATAAGATGCCGTGTGAAAATGTGATCTGCATTTGCTGTTTTGGCTTATTCTTAGAATGCTTTACAGGAGCTGTCAGTGGCGCTTCAACTGGTTTTATAGTTAGAGCCTGCGGTGTATTGGAAGACGATAGGAATCGTATTCAGAATGTATAGATACGCCGTGACTGACAAGTCAGCACAATTTGTAAAGACTTGGCTTCGTTTGGAATGATCACACTAACTTAAAATAAAGATTTTAACTTATTCTACTTTTTTTTTCCACAAACAGAGACAAAAGTTCCAACTAAAAAAGATGCTAGAAATTATTGATAAAATATTTTGTTTGGGATGAAACTGAGAATTGGATGACATATTAGGAGCTAATTTGAGGTTTGTCTTTTCTCTCTCCTTCTTTAAGGCTAAATGATCCAAAATGATTCCGAACTTAACCCCTAATCTTTAAGGTTTTTTGTTTGTGTGACATCAAATTATTTTTTTCAGTAAAAAATAAGCCTTTTTTTCCAAGTTCAAGTCCCTTCGTCAATTTTGCTTAAATAACATGTTTTTAACTTTTTATAAGCTTGTCAACTAAAGGGTGCATGATCTAAATTTAGGTTGTTTTAAAGTTTAAGGATGTTTTTGAATAATTTTGTTTTGTTTTTTTATTAGGATACTGGCATGCAAGATAAAAATAAAGGATTAAATAAAATAAAAAATAAAACATATAAGAATTTATATATTCATCTAATTCAACTATATTCATAGATAAATATAAAAAATTTTACTAAATAATACGAGAATTACAATCTCTCTACTAATTTTTCTAAAATATTTCACTTACTTTTAAATGCCTCATAATTTTTTTTAATAATTCGGGGTATCCGGGCCAGCTTACGCGCACCACAACTAATCCCCGGACCCACTGAACACCCTGCAAGCTCAGTAGACAGTTAAAACACCGCGAGGTGACAGGCTTGCACGCTGAGGCTCGAACCCAGATGACAGAGGCAAGGAAACCTTGCCTCTATCGCTGGGACATAAACCTCGGTGTTAAATATCTCATAATTTTTTTTTTTGTTTAACGTGGGTGTTCGGGCCAGCTTGCGCGCACCTTGACTAATCTCACGGGCCCTGAAGTTAACGACCATGTAAGCCTCCAGTGACTATCATATAAATAATCACGGGGCTCGAACTGAAGACCATATAAAGAACAAACTTCTTGATCCCAATCTTTTACCATTGGACCATACTAAATACCTCATAATTGATGTTGCAAGTGGCATCAAATTTGTATTATAATTATTGACTAAGATGTAAAGGATGAATTCACCTTCTCTCACCATTGTTGACGTAGGTGGCTGGCTTCACATTTTTCAAAGTAGTAAATGTTTTCCCAAAGGTTTGCCCACTTCACTAGCTTCTGCGTTCTACAGAGAGGGAGAGAGAGAGAGAGATGGGAATCTGGGACTACATAAATTCAAGTGCCGATTTAGTGAATCGGCGTGCGTTAACACCTGCAAAGAACATATGCTGGACCTCTTATTCTTACGGCCGTGCTGCCGTTACCAGAATAGACACCGCCGTCAGAGTTAACGCCATCCCCGCGTTAAACCAGCGATTACAGGACGAAGAAACCCGGTCCATGATGAGCCATGTCACCATCAACTGTGCCAAAAACGCTGCTATTTTTGCATTTCGCGAAGGCGTCAAGACTGTCCCTGGTACGTACACAGTAATTCACTCCATTAGCTGTTGGTTAGTTTTAATTTATTGATTAATTAATTAATTAATTCCTGTAAGGTGGAGCGCCAGTTTATGAAATTGTTTCAAAATCAATTGG
>Ga0307515_10021758_pt1 | contig 11345 bp, 14 predicted proteins | sample 17_EM_MG_FD_194513 | JGI IMG/M metagenome (GOLD analysis project Ga0307515, IMG submission 194513) | Populus trichocarpa ectomycorrhiza microbial communities from riparian zone in the Pacific Northwest, United States - 17_EM | ecosystem: Host-associated > Plants > Roots > Unclassified | place... | reverse complement strand
GAGCGCGTCTAGGGAGTAGGTCATGCCTTTTACCTGTTCTACCCGGCGGTGGTCGTGAATCGTTCCAAAATGTAAGACTGTGCCATCAGCGGGGGATACCTATTCATGGCCATCTCGTCAATATGTGATTTGAGTGATAGTAAATACTAGAAACGCACCAGAGCAGCTTGGGCGATGGGTCGTACCCCAGGCTTTAGACGTCGATAGAAAAAGTCCCCGAGAGACGCGTATTTCGTGAGATCCGATTCTTCCACCTCATCAAGATTGCAACCAAAGATGTACGCGTAGAACCTGAGACCATAAGGTCGGAACCAGACGGGAAGTTGGAGACTGTTGAGATAACCCCATAGGCGTGAGGCGCTTCGCAGTGGTAGTGCACCCAGAACATGTACCTATCAGCGAATTGGCGTGAGCACTCCGCAAATCTCGTCTAGCGAGAATAGACACAAACAAGTCCTTGCACCTATCCAGATTCTGCCCTGGCAGGTCCACGTGGGAACCCAGTCAATAGTGACGTCAAGGCGAACCCTGAACCTCGAGACGTCTGCGCCAGCTTCACGTTGTGGGAGAATGACGGAAGCGCACCACACGATGTCCTTTAGACTCTATTCACCGATTCCAGTCGCAACCTTGTTCAGCGGTCTCGTCCGTGCTCCGTGCGACAGTATGGGAATGTACAGACAATAGGCCACGCTCATTGATCGCTGATATGGGCCATCAGCGCGGCACACGAGCAATGACGGCAAATGACAGCCGATCTCGATTCTGCACAGGAGAGAAAAACTGACCTGCCAAGGTCCCTTGAGCCTCACGACCTCTTCACCGTGGTCTAGGGTGACTTCCTTCTTGTCCTCGCCCCGGCGTTTGCGCCATTGGAACCCTACGAGGAAGAGGGCGCCGACTCCAAGGGGAAGCGGGTACCATTTTGTGGGCGTGCCGTACCACGCATTGATTAGCCGACCTATGTGTGTTGTATGGTATCAGCTGAACGTGATTCAACATTTGCTACGAAAGAATGTGGCGCACGGTAGAGGCCCTGTCGCCGCCGTTCCTCGTGGCGTTCGTCTGTGTACTGTCTACGCCATATTTTCCGTCGTAGAAATGGAGTCGTGAGCGTCCGCGGCATCCGGGGCCGGGGGATAAATCGTCCCAGCGGCATCGTCGCGAGCAAAGAGGGAAGAGGGCGTTCAGAGTGTCGTTCAAGGAGGCGTGTTGATGAGTCTTGAGTCCCCTACTCGGTCTAAACGGTCTTGGGCGCCTTTCGCCACGACTCGCCGGATGGATGGAGGCCAAGTCAAGATAAAATCGGACGAGTTTAATTCCTCCCACTCTTGTCCACAAGGGCTCGCATAGAGTCCAATAGGGGCTCAGAGTGTGGCTCGCATTTCGGTATCAATATATACCCCAACAACTCTTCACGAGTGCTCCTCGGGACCGCCTGCTTGGGCCGTGCGGGCCGTGCCGTCGGGACCGGTCCCGAATTGGGGCGAAGCTCAAAAACAGGCAAAAACAGGTACGTAGGGCAGGTAAACCTACAAAAATACGTTGGAAAATCTCTCAATGGCTACTCAAGGCGCTGAGGCATTTTATCAAAATAACACAAAGGTTCACACATGGAAATCCCGCGAGTTCATATGCGGTGTAGAACCCAAAATGCAACACCATACACTAAATTCTTTCTTGATTACAAGTGCCCCTACATGCCTCAGAGCTTCGGAGCTACAGAGGTGTTCCGATCCTATTGACATTGGCCCGATCCCGCTTACTTGCATTCCTTTCCAGCCTCATCGTACCCGTGTTCATACTCCCATGAAAGGTTTGCGCAATCGCTGTGTTGGGAGGTGTACTGGTTCTTACCGTGGCCGCGACGCTCGGCGCTGTGGTAGCCCTCAACCTTGTCAATCCAACCTGCACGCCACCCGGCGTCGTAAATCTCCAGGTTAACCTTCGTGCCACGCGATTCGTGGTAGCTGCGGTGTTGTTCGCTGTGGAGGAGGTCCAAGTCAGGGCCAATGGCGACAGAGCAGAAGGACAAGGACATGAAAGAGGGGAACGGAGAGTGGGAAGTGGAGGCACGTACCGGTACTTGGTAAGCGACGCCTCCCGCTCTACTTCCTTGTATTTGATCCGGTCAGCCTCTAGTCCGTTGCGATACGTTTCAAATGCCTCCTTATACCTACAGAGGCCAAAATTAGTACCCCTTCAATTACTAATCCAGTCACAACTCACCCATGCTCAAACTCCCAGACATGATCAGAGTCTCCGGAACACCTAATGTGCTCCTCCTTGCGCATGTTGTACTGATCCGTCCAATTGGCGGTATGGCCTCCGTCTGACCAGCCCTTGGTGAATCCATCATCGTAACGGGCCATATCGCATTCGACATTCTTGCACTTCCAGTACGCAATATGCGCCTCCCTGTTCCGAGGGTGTGACAGCAAGGGTAAGGGACGAGGAGCAGGAAGGAAGAGGACGACAGACAAACCTGTGCTTCTGGAACTCGGTGTTGTAGTTCAACATGTAGACTATGTAGTGGTTGTGCGAGAGAAGTCGACGGTCAAGAAAACCACCCACCGGCCTTAGCGCTCGTACTCGGTTATAGCGCTCGTATAGCGCTCAAGAAGCACTTACGAAATACAAATCCCAGGGCAATCTGCACCATCGCGAACTCCTGATCGCCCACGCTACCGCCGGAGTAACACCCACATGTACAAACGTGCTAGTCGCATTTCAACCGAGTAATACAAATATACCTCGACAGACGCTCATATCGACGGAACGAAGGAGACACGAGCGAGCCGAGGGAGATCGGCTTTAATTCCAGCAAAAGAGGACACCTCCACCATGCCCTCCGTCTTTCATCCAAGTCATTTCGATTCCGAATCTCGACATACTTTGCTCAAGTCGGTAAATACTCCTTCTTCGAATAAACTTCGCGCCGTGGCGAGGAAGGAAATATTGGGCTCTTGGGAAGGGTTATGAGGTCAGGCGGTAGATTGTCCAACGGGCGGTAGTTCCCAACGGCAAGCCGTACTGGAGTCCCAACACGGCGCACGGGCGTCACGGTGCATGATACATTTCCCTTCCTTCCCCCACAAAAAAAAGAAGAAATATTGGGCCTTTCCAGTAGTCGACTTTGTCCTGCGACGCAGCTTCGCTCAGCGCAGAAGGCGTCCCATTCATAGCAGGTTTCGAACCTGAGATAGAGGAGGGGAAAATAGAGGTTCATTTTGGCGCCTGAGGCGGGCGCGTTGGAGGTAAGTGGGCTGAAGTGCCGGCGCTGCTCGCCCGGCGCTCCAGGTCAAATCGGCCTCGCAATTCGTACGTTCGTACGGGCGGCCAACATAGACCCTTGCACCTTGTAGTCGCGGCTCCGGCATCTGTCATACCTCTACTCCCACCTGAGTAGATTTCCAACCTCCCAATCTACATCCCCTTCGGCCTGAACGCCCCCAAGCCCCCGATATTGAGTACTCCCATCGCACTCCCATAAACCCACTCTCCCTAGACTTCCATTGCCCAGTCCGCTAGCCATTAGACGAAGGGCTCCACCCGTGATAGAGGCTGTAGCCCTTTTGTGGAGGTACAGACACCCGGAGTTCTGGAGTTCCGGGTACGCCTCAGGGCCAGGGAGTAGGTCGTACTCAGTAGCGTCGAAGTACGCCACACAATGCCATTTGCGGGGTCTAATTGACCACGCGCCCTTCGACCAATGACAACTGACAGAAGGAACATCCAGTTGAAAACGGATTTACACAACCGGCCTATTGGACTTGTTTTGACAAGATGGCTGGCTAAAGAAGCTGTTCCGACCGCAGAAAGTGACGCCCATGCCACATAGTGATAGTGAATAGTGAATGGGTAAATGAAAAAGTGAAATCAGCCATGTTGTAAGCGGCAGTTGGATTGCATAATGAAGGGTATAAATGTCCAGTCCGAGGTGCCCGATTGGTTCACGTCTTGACAACTGGCGAGGACGTTCAAGCCCGCAATACGGACCTCCTGCTGCTCTTTGGCTCCTTCGTTTGGTCTTGGGGTGCCACCAGGCGCCGATGTGGTGAGTCGAATCGGGGGGTTCAGCGATCCCCCCAACTCCTGCGGACACAAGTTGGGTATGTCCGGTGCGGGAGGTAGCAGTGAGGGGTCTGGGTTCATCAACCGCTGAGACAAAGAGTGTATCCTGCTCGGCTTCGTACACTCTGTCAGGAGCGTGAGGACGCATGACCGCCGGGGCTGTACGACCTCCCTGCTGAAACATCAGGCACACCCCATCCAGACGTGCCGCTCGATGCAGAGATTGTAGGCTCAGCGTCGGCAAAAACGGCAATGTTGAAATCATTGATGGTGAGGGCCACCTCCTTCGATCGGGGTCCCGTTGGACGACAATATTGTCCGGTTTCAGATCGGGATGTGCGCCATAGCATGGCCAAATGGCAGTCCAGACGTGTTGAAACCTTTCGAAAGGGAGCAGGTCAGTATAGGTGTAACAAGACGGAAAAATAGCCTCCGCTGCAAAAGGAACGAAATACCTACAGGAATAAGTTTGTTCTGTGAGTCTGTCTGGCTTGGAAAGTCGATCCTTGGGAGGATCGTAGGTGGTTTGGTTGAAGTCCGAGGTGGTAGACGCTTTGCGAGCGCGTCGAATGGCCTCTTGGTGTATCCCTTCTTGAGTCGTTTGTATCTTCTTTTATGGAAGAGGAATGGATCGCGCATACGCGATGGAACGATTGTCGGTCAGACGGGGAGGAAGAGAAAAAATAGGATCGTAAATTCGTATTGTTCGTACATACCAACACCTACCGTCCGTACAGCGTTCTAGACCCGCGGAGGGTGTCGTCTTCAGCACCCCCACCACTCGACGAGTCCTCCTCAAGTAAATCGCGCTCTGAAGGTGTCAAACGACTACAAGCGGTAAGAGCCCAAGGTGAACGGCTTCGAATATACGATGTGCGTCGTTGATGCTACGAATATCTGAAAGGAGCGCGAGCGCACGAGGTCGCACTAGAGGCCATCGTCCAGCGATCTCGTGAATGGTGTTGAGCACACAAGGATTCTGGAGTGGGTGCAGTGCCTTAGCTCCTGCGTTGAAGTGGAATGAAACCATAAGCAGACATGGACCGGGTTGGGTTGAGACGAAGGGAAGGGGTGACGATGGCGACGACAAGGACGGAGAAGGTTCAAATAAGACAAGGTGGAGGAAGGGTAGAAGTTGGGGTTAGCCCAATGCAGATCGCGAATTTGAAGAAGAATGCCCGCCATCGTACAGGGCTGGTGGTGGTCAGGAGCGCGGTCCGAAACGCGGTCCGAAACGCGGTCCGAAACGCGGTCACATGTCACGTCTCTGTGTTTGCTGTTTGGTCCCTATTCTGCATATATATAAACGTGTGCCCAAATATGATCTCATAGTTCGTCCTCCCTGATCCTCACCTCTTCGTACGCTCGGGTGGTCGTGTTCTTAAACACGATCGGGCTGCGCAATAGGGCCGGTTACTAGGTCTCCGGAGGCGCAAATATGAGGAGTTCCCACCGAGATACGGCGCGATAAGGGTCCAGAATTCGAGAGGACTGTCGGCGTTCCCATCACACATTTTAGCATCAATCATATCAATCACATCACCTTATAATTCGCGTTCCAGGTGCTAATGGAGTCGTAGAGAAAGCCCATGACCCTTTTCATTAAGCCTTCTTGAAGCGAGCGCGCGGCGGCAACGGCGAGTGTACCCACACATTCTACCACGTCCTATTCGTCGAATATCCACCTTCGAAGAAATCCCAGGCATTTCCCCGTTCTATCTCCTGAGCCACCCTCCCAATCGACGCCATCATGCGTGGACCACCGGCCTAGAAAGTGTCAGATTCTCTTCGATGAGCAATTACGGCCAATGGAGATGCGAGGAGACTTCCCACCCGTCACTTTCGATCGCATTGCGAAGTTGCTTTAGTTGAAAACCGGTGAATTCTGGCTGCGGGCTCGTGGTGTACCGCGTAACCCAGTAGGTACTCAATTTATAATCAATTTACATCATACAGAATAATTAATATCGGCGGGTGCTTGGATCCACCTGGGCAGCCCAAGCTGCTGCTCGCGTATGTCGCGGCGTAGGGGGATCATTGCGATGAGATTGACCTCCTGAGGAGGCCACCTTATTTGTACTCCGAAGACCCGAGCTGCGGATGAGTCATTTGGGGTTGTAGAAGGATCAAATCACTGGTACTTACGCACTTGGACCGCACCTCTTCCGGCCGCCCATTCCAAATGCCGTTGCCGGACGATGTTTGGTGTTTTCTCGTCGGAGAAAACCTCACATTTTCGGTCAACATCAATAAGTCTCGCACTCAGACGGTGGACCATCTGAAGCACGCCATCAAGGTGATTTTGGCGTCAGCGCTCGACACTGTTGACGCGCCTGCCCTCACCTTGTACCTTGTCAATGCCATTGGATCCGATGGGCAGGGGTGTACCGAAGTAGCTGAACACAAAGCTCAGGATTTGAGCAATCTCCGGAAGCTCGACCCGTTCGCCTTGTTGACTGACATTTTCGCACCACCCGGCCCCTCTGGTCCGTTGATACATATCCTGGTTCAGCCCCCCAGAGTAGTAAGTAGTATATATGCGTGTAGCTATAGCATGTATGCGAATGTTGACGCTGTTATTAGGCTAAACGCACAGCTTCAGAACCTCTAGTCGAGTGTACGTCGTGTATGCCTGGTGCCTGGTGGTGATGTCGTCTTCCGGTACCGCAGCTGAAACCCGACGGGCAAACATAGGTCCCCCTCCAGGATTTTCTGTGTTAAAAAATACCAACGCTCCGCTTGCCAGACTGTGTAGAAGCTTTTGGGGACAAGAAGGCAAAATTGAAGACCTCAAGTCCGGGATGCCCAAGGAGTTCAACTGCGAGCAGCTGGATCAAACTGGTTATAGGCTTTATTTCTTCAACCAATACCAATATATGCAACAGCGGGTTGATGCGATACGCAATAAAGGAGACACGCGACAGCCGAGGGACTGTGTCGTTGTCATTGGTACACCAGGAATAGGTAAGAGGCGTTCTACCTGCTATCTCCATTTGACAGTACCCCTAGGTAAAACAACCTTTCTTCATTACTACCTCGCACTTCAGCTTGCTCAGAAGCAAGTCACAATGTTCTGCAACAATGGGGAGCTCTATATATTCGAGGGCGAGAATACTATCTATTACGCGGACGTCTCTGCGATTGAGCTCGAGGAGAGGTACTTCGCTGCCCCTTGCCTCCTCAATTCGGAGACCAATGGTCACCCACCGAGGAAGTTGACACAAAATCGCCGCCTGTTCATCCTGCAAGCCGCGTCGCCCAACCCAATACATACCGAATGGACTGAGAAGAGGAATAATGTGTGCAAGTTTGTGCTCAACCCACCAGACGAACAAGAAATCACCGCAGCGTCTGTATTTTATTCTTTCTTTCTCCACTCGCGTCATTGATCACGCGTGATTATGCACAGGCTTTTGTTACATAAAATCTCATTAAGTCCCCGCTCGATTCAAAACTCGCTCAGGAGATACGGCTGTAATATGCGCACGCTTTACGAGGTTCTCGTGAGGGATCAGGAAGCCGCTATCGTCGAACACCTGCGCAAGAAAATCAAAAACTACAGCTTCTCCGATATCCACAAGATGCTTGTAAGCGGTCATGCCGTTTCCGACCGGACTTCCCACTCCATCGTTACAACAATGTGCAAGAATCAACCCCAACCGGGAGAATCCGCGTACACACGTAGTGACGAGGTCACCCACAACGTTTCCGCACCTGCTGTATGGGACGCTCTTCGCGCGGAGCACGCCGTGGCGCATTACAGTCAGATAACGAAGAATATCACCGTCTACCAGAGAGTGCCTGATGCCGCTTCAGCGGCAGGACGGATGTGGGAGACCCATTGTCACTCCCGTATCTATATGGGCGGCTCCTATACTCTAATCCGAATGATTGCTAAGGGTGGTAATCTCGTCCCATCCCGAAACGAGAAAGAGCCGATCAAAATCGAGCGCATGAACCCCAACGAACTCAAAATCGTCAACCCCAGCCATTTGACCTTCAATCCTGACGAATACTACATTCCCGAGGCCAAAAACAATCAAACTTTTGATTCGTTCTTTTTCTTGGGGCAGAAACAAATAGCCATCCAAATCACCCTCTCACCTTCACGCACTCCCAAACCTGGGGGTTTCACCGTGCTCGAGAACCTGCAGCCGAAATCCAACTACGAACTCTACTTCATCTTTGTCGTTCCCACATCCAGTGCTGAGAACTTCAAGTGTAAAGTACCAGCCAATGTGCAAGATAAGTTTGATTTCTTTTTGCTTGAGATGAAACAGGATTATTGTTAGTATTTCCCGTCATCAGAGGAAACATGAAAACTGACCTCTCTCGCAACCCCCTTAGTCATGATCCCATCTGATGGCGTCAACGCAACTGTGGAAGGCGAAGAGAAGGGTTTGGACTGTGGAAAGGGGCCGTCGGTCGGTCGTCCCAGTAAGTCGGCTTATTCCTGGTGTCAACACGTACTGAGAACATACCAGAACGCAAGAGGGAGGATGAGGGTGCAGGAGACCCCGTATTCACTCGGGTGAAGAAGGCGAACAGGAGAGCAAAGAAGAAGTAAAAATACTTGGCGCCAGTCAGGCAGGGGAGCTGGGATGAGATCGAAGATAATATTCCATCATTGCTGGGCCTTCAACTCTGAGTGAGGATGTGAAAACGGACTGGGGTTTGTCTTGCGAGAGAACATTGTATTCTTATGCACTTTCTTTGAGACTGTTCTACCCTTGGAAGAATCTGTGTGTAATGTTCACTTCAAATCGGACAACGTAGCCTCCTTGTTGGGTAAATCAAATTGTATGGCCTGCCACTCACTGGTTGGCACCGATTTACATCTTGCAGGCACTGGAGGACGGTGACACTATTCCAAGGGGTTCAAGGTGCTTCTCCCAGGCGTGGTCCCTTTCCGTGAAATGGACAAATATTGACCTTGCCCTTCCATGGACCGCAGAGATTTGTACTGTTTGGCACGTACGGGAGGTGTGGGGAACCTACAACACTCGTCTGGTGTACAGCCCAACCTGAAATCTGAAATCTGAAATCGGCCAATAGTGTCGTCCGTTGCCAACGGGATCCGTGTCCATCTTCATCATACCTCTGAATCGAGCGGCGACCTTTCCGTGTAATCCAATGCTGATTAAACATGACTACTTTCACTTCACTTTCCACTACATTCATCCATTCATCCATTATTCACAATTGCTATATGGCATTGGTATCGCTTTCTGCACTTAGCTTTCTGCGGCGTCTTGCATTGGCCGCCACCTTGTCAGTTTACCGCCAGGGCTGGTTGTAAAATCTGTCTTAGCCTGGATGTCACTTCTGTCAGCTGTGATTGATCAAAGGGAATATGCCCTTCCATACGAATACTCGATCGAGTGAATATAAATGGCGCTCTGTAATAGGTGCCAATCGATGTGTCACAAGTGGCAGCAGTCAAAGACGGATGGCTTCGAATGAACGATGTCAGTCGTTGGCGTTACGGCCGGATATCTGATAAGAGCGGAATGTCGCGTTGAGTCCAGCGGTCTCATTAATTAATTCTCAAGCGGCACACACGGACTCTGGAGTGGATGCGGTGCCTTGGTTCCTGCAGTGGAGGCAGAATGGACCGTAAACAGATACGGGTTGAGTCTGATCAGAGGGCGGAGTAGACCACGACGGGAGCGGTGGCGGCTGCAATCGTCAATGTGCATGTAACATGGGTCGGTGAACGAGATGTATTGAAAACAGATTTCCCTGTGGTAGGATGTGAATACCTATACAAAAGGGTCCTCCTCTTGACCTTACGCTACGCTCAGCAAACTGCAACTTGACTCCTGACACTACATGGTTCTGAAGTATATACCATTCCAGGTGGTTTCTAAGTCACTTCCTAAGCCAAACCGAGCGAGCAATGCAAGAAGATGCGACGAAGATATATATGAGAGGCGACTCGGCAGCAAGCTAGAGGCGGACTATTTATCTTCCATCATTTTCGGCAGATAGGACAAAACTATCCAAGATATCCATCACAACAAGTCTCTCACGATCAGCAAAATCTCAACCCAACATTATATTCGTGGTACGCTTATCAATCTTGGAGGTTGAATTTGCTTACAATTATGGCTGAATCAGCATTCCGATTACATTCGTTGACTGTATCGTTGGTGAGAGTAAGCTTGCACCGTTGCGCGAAGGACATTGGCAGCTATTCAGTGGAGTTTAAGTTAGAGTGTGCTGCTGCCAGATAAAGCCGGGACTCGCCATAGACATACCGTCTTCGCATTTGCATATTTTCCTTATCTGGCTTGCTTGTACGTTTCTGTGAGCTGTGAGGAAGGACGATCATCAACAAGCAAAGGAATGAATACGGCATGCTAAGACTTTCACGGTGTATATCACGGACTATTCCATAACTTCTTCACATTAAATTCCAGCTCGAAATCACTGGCGAAGCGTTCTGCGCACGTGTGCCCAGGCCAAGAGCGTAACGTATAACCCCTTCATGTCAGAAGAACCTTCGGTTGTTCACTGATGGGCACACATCAGGGCTTTGAGAAGTAGACAACTTCACCTCGTTCGTTCCGTAGGAGGAAACGTCCGCAGATACAGCCCACCAAAACCCAATCTTGTTTGACTTTGGTTTGTCTTTACCTCTGAGAAAATGGAAGATCAGAAGCTCGGCGCCGCAGGATGCCGATGCGCGCGGGTAATCCATTGGCCCTCAGGAACCAGGCTTGTCCTAACAGAGCAGCCATATTCAGATGATGGTCGTATGGATGGCTGTATACGCTACGGGTGGCATCTCCCACCCCCTCCACATGACGTGAAGAATCAGATGCACAGATGCAGAGGGTCGTCCCCACACGTACGTGGGCCCCTTTGCGCACACGTCCATACACGTCCATACTCTGGTTCCCTTCGATATAGGATATAGGAGGCAACAGGAACACGGTCTATGTACGATCGGTTTGGGAGATGCCGTTGACTGAATGGGAGTGCGGCTGAGTGACACGATCGTCGACGGCACGTGTGATGGAAATCGTATGAATTGCCAGAAGGGCGGAGCATGTCCACTGCGTGGTGCGCAGCTCATGTTCGATCTGGTCCTAATCAGTGATGGAGGTTCTGTCGCTGCATTTCTTTTGCTTATCGCACATGATGGTTTGGGAATTACGAACTCATGAAGTACATCGATTATCAATGGCAGAAGGAAATACAGAAGAGGGTAAAACAAAGAATAAATCAAGGCACAGTGGACACACTAACGAAGTGGATCAGCTAGG
>Ga0307515_10021757_pt1 | contig 11346 bp, 1 predicted proteins | sample 17_EM_MG_FD_194513 | JGI IMG/M metagenome (GOLD analysis project Ga0307515, IMG submission 194513) | Populus trichocarpa ectomycorrhiza microbial communities from riparian zone in the Pacific Northwest, United States - 17_EM | ecosystem: Host-associated > Plants > Roots > Unclassified | place... | reverse complement strand
GCTTATAAAGCTTATCGGTCCGCTAGGGAGCTATACATAGCAGGTCTCGTCTTCTACGGCCAGTAGACGGTAAGGTCCAGTCTAATTACCGCTTTTACGCCACATAAGGACTTTAGAATTAAGCGGGAGGTTATGTACTAAGGTTATATTAGGTCCGTTACAGTAGTATAGGGCGTTATTAACAGTTTGTTTGGCCCGTAATTTAACTATTTTGGCTATTGCCTTCCGTATTATAGCTGCTCGATCCGTAACGGATAGGGTAGGAGGGTCCAGTTTGCTTATCCTTAGGTAGGCTCTATAGACTAAGAGGGTAGGTACTAGTCCGTTAGGGCTAGCGGTGTTATTAACGGCTTTTACAGCCATCTATAAAGCTAGTTCTTTTTAAATATTCTTATACTCGTCCGTAATAATCTAGTAAGCTCTCCATAGAGCTAGGTAAGCTCGCTTAATAAGCCTAACGGACTAATACACCTTAACTAGAACGGCTTTTACGAAGGCCGCCGGTTTTGAAATCCGGCCATTTGATTGGCTAGATTTTAAGCGAATCCACCCCACTAAAACTCTTACAATGATTACTTGTAAACAACTCCACCTAATCTATTATAATTAAGACTCTTTTAATAGGAAAGCACGCCTCTAATATCAACAAAGCTGCGTTTTTGGTTTATTTGTAATATATTTATCGAGCTAAAGCTGCTAGAAGAGCTGAGGAGGTGCAAATTCAAAATGCAGAATAAGGTCTACTAACTCTACTCTTGCAAAGCAAGTAGTGGAGTGGATAATCTGCGATACACGTATGAGGTTCTTAAGCCTTATCTTATTCCGTTCTATAAAGATATTATGCTATAAAGGCATAATCCTAATACTTTAAAGTGCAGTTAACCTCCCTTCTTATTCCAATAAGACAATGCTCCTTCGCACGCAAGCAAATAGACAAAGCGACGACTTAAAAAGGAGGGTATTAAGATACTCAAACATATAGGCAACTCCCCCGATATAAACGCTATTAAGGGAGCTTAGATGCCAATGTAGATTGCAATTACGAGGGATTAGGGGGCTCTATCCACGTTAGAATGGACAGATCGAGCTTAAAGAGGAGAGTAGAAGATTCCTCGAGATAAAATAAGGGCTTTGGTTGCTAGAATGGCAGCGATTAATACTATAATTATAGTGTGAAGATGGAAATAAGTTTCACGGGTAGTATATGATTTAATATGGTGTTTTCTTTTGGGTCACTTTTTTGCCCCGCATTTTGCTCGCTTAAAAAATGGCCGGATTTCAAAACCGGCGGCCTTCGTATTGAAATAGCCATGGCCGTAGCGTATTATTGGAATTCCTTACTAATAAAGTTCCTGCTGGCGTCGTGGGTAATATACTTAGGAGGTCTAAGGTATGTATTAATCCAGTAGGTCCGTAAAATGTCCTAAGTATATTTTATAGATATATTTTATAACTAACGGGCGGCTTAATAGCGGGTTGCCTCGTTAATTATATATAATACTAGACTGCCGTTAATATATATAATATCCACGTATACTAAGTAGTTGAAGTTAAGGTCCTTATAAAGGGTAAACTTAAATCGGCCTAAGGAACGTCCGTATTTCTAGCAAAAGGAGTAGTATTTAGTTAGGTAGTCGATTGCCTTCCTATTAATATCGTCGTGTCTAGAGCGTTTAAGGACTCTATATAGCTTTTCGGCTAACGGGTGGCCGAAGCAGCAGTATAGGCGGTAGATCTTAGTACTGGTAAGGTAGCACGGGTTATAGTTAAAAGATTCCTAAATATAGGTTTGTAAAGTCTCTCCCTATATAAGGAACGGGTGTCCGAATTGTCGTACAATTAGTAGGGTAATATACTTGCTTCCTAGGGTAGTTACGGGGCCAATTACGGTGTCTGTAACATTATTATAGTAGACCTATAGCCTATCTATATCCGCAAGACAGAGTAGAAAAGGGGTGTCCGCTTTTACTACGTGGAAGTTAACTAGGCTAATTAGGGTCTTAACTACCACTAATCTAATTAATATAGTTGAGCTGATGCCGAATTAGACGTTTATGGCCCCAGTTTACATAGTATCAATATCCGTATTATTATTTACGGTAGTCTTATATGCAAGGTACTATTTATAACCTATAGTAGACTTTTTAGAGGCACCTATATCGATTATAACGCTATAGAATTCTTTAGGGGTATAGCGTTTTGTGGTAATATATACAAATAGGTCCTATTTGCGGTCCGTAACGTCTATAACGGGTCTAACGGGTATGCTTACGGGCCAGTTTTCAGGTGCAATTAAGTGTGTAAAGGAGCGGTCGGCTAATACAGTCGTAATATTAAAGGCTTAGCTGTCCGTAAAAGGTCCAAAAGTAGTTAAAAACGTCTCTAAGGTCTCCTATTCCTAAGTATTTAAGTTAAAGTTAATTATAAGGGCTTCCATTAACTCGTTAAGAGACTCTTCTACTTCCTTTCCTTCGTAGTCTAAGATAAACTGGTTAATCCGTCTGTTAAATCTCTTCTTAAACTTGTTACGTTCTTCCTAGGTATACCTTATAGACCAATATCCTTCCTTACCACATATAAAGCACCTCTGATTAGTTTGTCTGCGGGGGTATACTTTTATATAGGAGTTGCTATAGGGGTTACGGGTAGGACCTAGTCGATATAGGTGCTGCTAGCGGTAGCGGCGGTCCGTAAAGTAGGCATCTAAGTTAGTTTGCGGATTTTGTAGGTCCGTAATAAAGGCTTAGGTACTACCTAGCGGGTTTAAGGCTTTGTACGTTACAATAGAGGACCGTGAATCGTTAATAAGGCCAGCTACGGTGTTTGCGGGCTTATAATAGGCGTATTTATAGGGTTCTATTTCCTTGCAAGCCGTAATAAGTTTATTATATAGAAAGTCGTCCATTCAAAGCTTAATATTAAAACCGTGCTATAGGTGGCGGAGGTCTTTAATAAGGATTTGCAGGCACTCTATAGTCGATTTTTTAGTATTCTTATCCATTACGGTCCGTAACTTGGTCGCATTCCATTAGGTAAGGATATCACGCTTATATTCCGGTCCTTTAAAGTAGTTACATGTGGCTTCATATAGCTTATTAAAGGGAACACCAAGGGGGTTGCTTTTAAGGTTAGTGTAGTAATAGTTAAGTGCTAGGCCGCGCAGCATAGTAGAGTAGGCTTAGCTAAACTCCTATTTAGGAATATCGGCCTTCTAATAGAGGTCCGTAAAGATGGTTAGTTTAAAGTTAAAGTTATTGTTTTTACCGCTATACTTAGATTCGTCGGTATAGAGCTTAGCCAGGTTAGCTAGCTCCTTGCTATAGGTCTTTACTTAGGTAGTTTGTAGATCTATAACTTAAACGGAAGGGTTTTAGTCCGTATTTTGGTTTACGGGGGTATTATAGTCCGTAATTTAAGTTACGGGGGTATTATAGTCCGTAACTTGAGCACCGGGTATGCTTTAGCCCGTAAGATTAATTCTAAAACTGCTTAGGTTTATAGGACGAATTTAGTTAAATGGGTTAGGTATAAGGCTAGCGATCCTATTAAGTTTAGAAGAAGTAAAGAGTTCTTTAATAGCTTTAACCTAGTCTAGGATTTCCTCTTTAGTCTATTCTGTTTGGTCCTTCTTATATATTATATTGTACAAAGACTATACAACAGTGACTCGTTTATCCCTTTTAACCCATACACCCTGGTGACGTAAAAGGGTTCGTAGGTTGCGGATATTAGTAGGGTTACAGGCCTTAAAAATAGCTTCCGTAAAGTCCGCAAAGTCTTCCTAATATTGCTCCTATAGGTCGTTATTTATAAGCTTAAAATATTTATATTTGAGAACTTTAAATTTAATATAGTTGTTAATATCGGTTATAGACGTGAGGTTAACTCCCTGCCTCTACTTTTCTTAACCTTTATCGACTTGCTTGCTGATGTCTGCCATACTATATATATAGTGTAGTACGTAGTAGGTAGAAGAGGTCTTATAGTGGTCCGTAAAATTGGTTAATGGGTCCGTAGCGGTTTATAGAAGGGTGAGGGTGTCCGTAAGGGGTCTTAATAGGTCCATAGTAGTTTGCAAAGGGGTAGGAGGTCTCCGTAACGGTCCGTAAAGGTGATTAATAAGTCTATAACGGTTCGCAGAAGGGTAGGGGGTCTTTATAAGGGGTCTAAAAAGACGTCGGAGGTATTAAAAGAGGGTGTAGTAGGAATAGGGGTTTGAGGTTTAAGGGTAGGGAGTTCCGTATAGGTCTGTATTCGCGTCTATTATACTTCTAGTAAACTATACTAAGACTTAAATAAGTATACGGAGTTAGAGATAAGTCCATAATCCCCAACTTCCGACCTTCTAGTAAGTCGTACTAGGAGTCTAAACGGGTGGTCGCTGTTGTATATCGCTCGGTGGGAGGTATTAAGTAATTGCTAATCTGTGCGGGCTTACTGATCAGTATTTATACCAACTTAATAGTACAATTAAGTCGTATCTAGGGGCACGAAATACGTATAGTATCGTATGCTTATTTAGATGGTGGTGACTATCGATTCTATTGAGGTAGACTACGTGGTCTATGTACTAACGCACCTCCCCCCTAATTAGTTAGTACTTCAGGGGTGCACCAGACGCGTAAGTGGGTGGTTAGTGCACCGAACGCGTAAGCGCGTACTTGGCGTACCGAACGCGTAAGCACGCGGTTAGTACGACAGGTGCTGTAATTATACACCTATAGATTGAATAGCATATGCAGGACTATTCCTATTAGGAAGGGTACTTAAATAGTTTAAACCTTACCTTATAGAAATACAGGCGAATAGAATAACAACCACTAACTAAGAGGTGCGATTTATATTCTTAAGTTAGGAAGGGTTTATAGAGCAACTTATATAAATATTTAGAGACCTAAAGGCGGTAACTATAGTAAAAAAAAACTCTAAGACATTACGCAATAAACCTTAGCAATTAAGTATATAATATAGTTCTAAACGCTAGCTATATAAGTTAAGTGGAATAATAAGGCGCTTATAGCACAGTATAAATAAGGACTTAAGGCTAAAGTCTAGGATGTAATTATTTTAATAGAAGATGCAGACACCCTAAGGGATTTAATAGATTAAGCAATAAAGATTAATAATAGGATCTACTAAAGGGAATAGGCTAAGAAAGGTTAGGATAGAGTTCTATAGTTATATAAGACGTAGAGTACATAACGACTAAAGCTAAGTTAGAAACTATAGTATAGCGTAAAGCTAATAAACCTAAGCGGTACTAAAGAAACCTATAAGAGATAAAGTAAGAAACTATAGAAACCTAGAGGTTAAGAATTTAGTAATTATAGGACTAAGGAGCAGAGGCTAAACTAGGGATCTTAGTAGCAGAAGACGTTTAGGCGGACTCTATAGTAAAGTTAGTAGTTTAGAGACGAAGCTTATATAAATTATAGAAAATAAGGTCACTTTATAAGGGATTATAAAGATAGTTAGAGTTACTATATAATAAAGGGAACCTAACTAGTAGAAGACGCACATATATAGAGGGATAATAGTACGCTATAAGGAATAAAAGAGTGTTTAATTAAAAGTTTTGCGTTCTGCTATAATAACGCATACTAAATTTATAAGGATGCTAAGTATAGCGTAAGCTATTAGCTATAAGAGCTAAAATTTATAAAGTATAGAGGGACTAATAAACTATCGCGTAAACCAGATATTAAAGACGACGAGTTTAATATAGGCGAAACATTTACAGATAAAAAGGTAATAAGGTAGCTTACTAGGAGCGTATAAACCTTAAAGAAGTTATAATAGAAGTAGAGACTAAAACCGTTATAGAGTAAGGTTTAGTAACGGGTATTATAACACTATTAGATACGGCATCCATCGCTTTATAAGAAGGAAGGAGTAATATCTAAAGAAGATTAAGTAAGTAGACGACTGCTAGTGCTAGCTTACCACTTAATAAAAGCAAAAGGCCAAAGGCTTAAGATTCTTAAGAAGAGATAAGAGAGATTTAAGACTTTAAAGATAGGATAAGAACAGCTTAAGGACCCATAATGGACAAAAACCAATAGAGTAGAGTAGTAGCTTAGTTTAAAGATATATAAATAAGCTTGGGATAAGAGTTCCTAACGGCATAAGATTCTTAAGACGAGATAAGTAAGATTTAAGATTTTTAAGACGAGATAAGAACACTATAGACGCCTAGTTAGACTAAGGCGGGAGCTAAGCTTAAGTTAGAAAGCTTAGGATTAAGAATCTTATAAAACTAAGATTTTAATATATGAATAAGGACTACTAACAAGATTAAGAAGTAAGAAGACTTTAAAGATCCACTCATAAGACGCGAAAAGAAAGAAACTATAGCAGAATTTAGAGTAAGAATTACTGCATAGCAAAAACAGAAACTAGATAAGAGATTTAGTATACTAGGTTATATAAGGGATAGAGTACCTATATAAAGAATTACTAATAGGCTTAAAGTAGGCATACTAAGAGCTAAGTAGCTTACCGAACTAGAATAAGAAGAGGATTTAGGGATTTTAACTAGGTTTAAAGAACGATATATAAAGGGCTGTTATAATATAGTAATAAGAAGATACTTTCTTATAGACGAGCCGTATATACTTAAAGGGTTATACTAAAAGTGGTATAGACAACGATATAATAACAAGTAGGAAGATTTCTATATATAGTTAGATAAAAAAAGTTGTTTAAGACCACCTAATTATAGAAAAGGCTATAACTTATATTAAAGGAGCCTTAATTATAACGTTAAAAGATCTAAAGGAGTAATTAGAGGACTGGAGAAGTAAAAGGCAAATCTTAGTACCTGTAAATAAAGTCGTAACGCTTAGATTAATAAGAGAAAGGTTTAAACTTAAAGATAAAGACAAGCTAAGAGTTAACCTAAGACACTAAGTATATTATATACTATTATGGATAGTATATATAGATAATGCGTATAATATATATAGAGTACCTAAGAATAAAAACTAAAAGTATCTAGTAAGAATGTATTAGATAACGGATAAGGCGAAATACTAAAACGCCAAATATATATATAGTTGGCACCCTATAAAAGTTTAAGAATAAGGGGACTTAATACTTTAGCTAGGAAGATTCCTTACAGAAGAATACCTAGACGGATAATAGTAGTGGAAATGTCTAGAGAATACCTATCTATAGTATATTAAGGACAAAAAGCGAACTAAGTATTAGCCTAAGTTAGACTAAGTATAAGTAGGATTAAGTAGCTAATAGTTGGGAAAAGTAGAGGCCTATAAGACTAAAGGGAACTAGTAGTAGAGCCTTAAACCCTTAAAGAAATTTAAGGACGGTACCTAAATTTATAAGTAAAATAGTAAGATTAGCAGTTTAAGGTATTAATAAATAGTGGAGTAATAAGGAACTATATTTTACTAGTAGCAGTTAAAAGAATAGGACTACTATATAGGAAAAAGGAGCACCCTTACCTATTAGTGATAATTTTAGGAGATCTAATAGCCTATATAGGAGGTATTATTAATCTTAAAATAGGACCTATTTAGTTAACCATTAAAAAAAGATAAGTTAAAATGTCTTTTAATATATTACCATTAGGAAATGATAAGGTAGTACTAGAAATACCTTAGTTATAGAAATATGATCTAAAGATTAATTGGGTTATAGGTTAGGTTAATATTAAAGATACTTAACGCCGTAAGATATAATAATAAGCTAAATTAGTATAGTACTAAGTTAGAGCAATATATAAAGAAACTAAAAAAGGGTTAGATTATATACTAAAGAGATACCATAAGTATGGTAAGAAACTATGGTCGCTAAAAAGTAAGAAGCTATTAGAGTATATAGTATAGGACTATAAAATAGAATTAGAACTAGAAATAAGTTTAAGGTTTTTTCTAATCTATAAGCTTACTAAAGAAGAAGGTAGAGCGTTAAAAGAGTTTATTTAAGAAAACTTATAAAAGGGATATATTAAACTATCGCAATTATTAGCGAGTTATCCAGTACTATTTATACTAAAGAAGAATAGTAAACTAAGGCTGTGTATTAACTATAGATAGTTAAACAGCATTACTAGGAAGGATAGGTATCCTTTATCCTTAATTAGCAAAATTTAAGATAGGATAGGTAATACGTAAATCTTTATAAAGATAGATCTAAGATAGGCGTACCATTAGATTAGAATTAAGGAAGGCGATAAATAGAAGGCAGCCTTTAGGTTAAAGGAAGGACTATATAAACTATTAGTTATATAATTTGGGCTTATAAACGCACTAGTAACGTTTTAAAAGCGAATTAATAATATATTAGGAGAACACTTAGATAAATTTGTTATAGTATATCTTAATAATATTATTATCTACTTAATAACTAAGGAAGAATATAGAGAATATATTAAATAGGTTTTAAAGAGACTATAAGAAGAATAGATGCTAGTAGCAATTAAGAAATACGAGTTCTTTACTAGGAAGACCGATTTTATAGAATTTATTATTAAACTAGGCTAACTTAATATAGATCTAAAAAAGATTAAGGCTATAGTGAATTGGTAAGAACTAGAGAACGTTACATAATTAAGATTATTTTTAGGGTTTTACAATTACTATAGAAGGTTTATAGCGCAATAGTTAAAGGATATTAAGCTATTTACGTAATTAACGAAGAAAGAGAAACTATAGTTATAGGGAAAGGAATAATAAGAACTATTTAAGAAAGTTAAGAGGTTATTTACCTAGGAGCTAGTTCTTAAAATTTATTAACTAGGACTAAAGACGGTTATAGAAACAGATGTATTAGATTTTGCACTAGGGGTATACTTTATATAAAAGTATCTAGATGGATAGCACCTAGTGGTATACTATAGTTGGAAAATAACACTATTAGAACTAAACTATAATATTTATAATAAGGAGTTATTAGGTATAGTTATAGCACTAAAGAAATAAAAAGTATTCTTATAAGGTATAAAGAAACTATTTATAGTTAAGACGGATTATAAAAACCTAACAGGATTCTTAATAATAAAGGAACTTAACTAAAGATAGGTTAGATAGGCAGAAATGCTTATAAAATATTATTTTAAGATTTAGTATACTAAGGGTATAGATAACACGCGAGCTAATACGTTAAGTTAAAAGGCTGAACTATAAAATAATGAAAAGCCATTAGGGGCTTTACTACGAAAAGATATAGATAGGTTGATTAGATATAATTATCTAAAAATTATAGTAACTTATAAGGAACTAGACAGAGTTTATAAGTTACTAGAAAGCTTTTAGGTATAAAAAATCTTTAAGATATAACTAGAGGAACAGTTAGAATACCTAGGAGAAGAAATACTGTATAAGTATAGAGAGGTAAAGTATATCCTAAGAAGCATAGCAGAGTAGTTTATAAAAGATTTCTATAAAGGATTAACTTAAGGACACAACGGAGCTACGGGCTTAGTGTTAAGACTCTAAAAGGAGTATATTATTAATAGAATCTAGGGTATAGCACGAAAAGTTATAAAGGAGTGTTTAGATTGCTAAAGAAATAAACTAATAAGGTATAAGCTATATAGAGGGCTATAACCTATTAAAATACCAGAAAGACTATGGGAGGTTATATTATAGGACTTTATTATTAAGTTGCTAAAATTAAGAGATCCTATTATAGGACAAGATTATAACGTAATCTTAGTAATAGTAGATAAGCTTATAAAGTAGGGATACTTTATAGCCTATACGGAAGAAATCTTAGTAGAAGATATTGCTAGAATCTATATAAAAGAAGTATTTATAAGATATAGAGCACTAAGCAAGATTATATCGGATAGAGATTTAAAATTTATAGTAGTATTTTAGGAGGTATTCTTAGCGAAATAAGGAGTTTAAGCAGTAACTTCTACTGCATATTATCCGCAGACAGACGGTTAAACGGAAAGACTAAACTAGATACTAGAGCAGTATCTAAGGCACTATATTAATTATATATAGAATAATTAGGTATTATTATTACTACTTATACAGTTTATATATAATATAATACTATAGGAAGAAATGGGCACTTTACTATTTAAGGCGAATTACGGATATAAGCCAAGAATATTATTATCGCCGCGATAAATAAAGAAGATAAGTAGTATAGCTAAGTAAAGAATAAAGACTTTAATAAATCTTTATATAAACCTTATAGAAATAGCTAAGGTAGTATAGCAAAGAATGAAAAAATACTACGACGCTAAGAGATCTAAGGGACTAGATCTTAAGGAGGGGGATAAAGTATAGCTACTATACAAAAATTTTAAGAGTTGACGACTAAGTAAGAAGTTAGACTATATTAGACTAGGACCTTTTAAAATTATATAGAGGATTTTACCGGTTACGTTTAAGTTAAACCTACTAGCTAAAATAAAAATCTACCTAGTATAGCATATTGTAATGCTAGAGCTAGTATATAGAGATATTAAGCTACTAGTTTACAAAGCAGACACGTATAGAGGGTAAGAAGAAGATAAATAGTAGGTTTTAAAGATTATTAGTTATAAGGATATAGATAATAAAATATAGTATAAGGTAAAGTAGATAGGCTATAATAAGACTACCTAGGAACTACTAGAGAATTTAAAGAATACTATAGGAAAGGTATAGGAGTATTAAAAGAAAATAGGTTAGGTAATATTAATAAAGAAGAATTACTAAAGAATAAGTTACCTAAGGGGGACCTAAGAAGAGCGATTGCTAAATTACTTAGAGTTGTTTCCTTTATAGGAAGAGAGTTAGTTCTCTTATTACCAAGTTCCTATAGACCTTATTTTATAAGTTTCTACTCCTTAAAATAAACCTTTTTACGAACTTTCTTAAGACGAAGAAGATAGGTAAATACCATAATCTAAGTATCTAGGGCCTTTTATTCCGCATTATAAGAACACTTAAGCTTAGTAAGAGCCTATAATAGCTTACTATTAAGCTTTATAGCGGCAGATTAAATATAAGACCCTATAATAAATTACTTAGGGAACTTAATAACTATTAAGAGTTATAGGACGCGTATACTTAGCGTTAGAGATAAAGCGAACGTTATAGGACAAATAAATATTCGCTTTAGTACACTCTAAATATAAAGAGGGTTGCTAGGAGAAAGGACTTACTAACGTAATATAAACTAACCCCTCTTTTATATAACGAGAATACGGAAATAGCATTATCTTACTAAGCGATAGTATGCTAGCAATAGTACGAGTATAATACTACGCTTATAAAGATAAAGAAGGTTTAGAAACCTTAGGAGATATAATAAGTAACAATATTAACCAAATTAATTAGATAGATATTACACCTCTAGTAAACAACTTAGAGATATTAGGAA
>Ga0307515_10021756_pt1 | contig 11346 bp, 3 predicted proteins | sample 17_EM_MG_FD_194513 | JGI IMG/M metagenome (GOLD analysis project Ga0307515, IMG submission 194513) | Populus trichocarpa ectomycorrhiza microbial communities from riparian zone in the Pacific Northwest, United States - 17_EM | ecosystem: Host-associated > Plants > Roots > Unclassified | place... | reverse complement strand
TTACCTATAGGTGTCCTTATTTATACTCCAAATTCTTAGTCCCCTAGATTCTTTAACCCTAAGCTTACTTCTAACTTAAGCTTAGCTCCCGCCTTAGTTTAACTAGGCGTCTATAGTATTCTTATCTCGTCTTAAGAGTCTTAAATCTTATCTATCTTATCTTAAGAATTTAATGCCTGTGGGAAACTCTATCCCGAGCTCATTTATATATCTTTAAACTAAGCTATTGCCCTACTCTATCGGTTTTCGTCTATTATAGGTCCTTAAGCTGTCCTTATCTTATCTATAGAATCTTAGATATCTTTTATCTCGTCTTAAGAATCTTAAGCCTTTAGCCTTTTGCCTTTATTAAGTAGTGAATTAGCACTAGCAGTTGTCTACTTGCTTAATCTTTATAAAATGCTCTTCCTACCGTCTTGTAAAGCGATAGATGCTATATCTAACGGTGTTATAATGCCCGTTACTAAACCTTGCTCTGTGGCAATCTTAGTCTCTACTTCTAATGCTAATGTCTTAAGATCTTCTTTCTTAATATCGCTGAATGGATTTTTCCTAAAGTCCCTTTCCAAATACTGCCTTATTGATACTGTATTAAAAGTTGCTATTAGATCTTCGTTATATTTATAGAGCCTATTTTACTCTTTATAGTCTTAGGTGGCTCTTAGTTTCTCTAAACTGGGTTCCTATAGCTAATAGCTTGCGCCATACTTGGCGTCTTTATAAATTTAGCACGCGTTATTATAGTAAAACGTAAAGTGGTTAATTAAACAATCTTTTATTCCTCGTAGTGTATTATCGTCCCTCTATATATATATGCCATCTACTAGTCTAGTTCCCTTTATTACATAGTAACTCTAACCATCTTTACAATCTCTAGCGAAATAACCCTATTTTCCGCAATTTATATAAGCTCCCTCTTTAAACCATCTTTCTTATTATAGAGTCCGCCTAAATATCTTCTACTACTAAGATCCTTAATTCGGCCTTTGCTTTTTAGACCTTTAATTACCTAATCCTTGTCCTCTTAGTTTCTATAGTATCTTACTTCATCTCTTATAGGTTTCTTTAGTACTACTTAGGTCCATTAGCTCTGCGCCATACCATAATTTCTAACTTAGCTTTAGTTAATACGTACTTTACGCCTTATATAACTATAAAACTCTATCCTAACCTCTCTTAGTCTATTCCCTTTGGTAGATCCTATTATTAATCTTTATTGCTTAATCTATTAATTCCCTTAGGGTATCCGCATCTTCTATTAGAATAATTACGTCCTAGACTTTAGCCTTAAGTCCCTATTTATACTATGCCATAAGCGCCTTATTATTTCACTTAACTTATATTTCTAGCGTTTAGAACTACGTTGTATACTTAATCGTAAAGGTTTATTACATAATGTCTTAAAGTTTTCTTTCTACCGTGGTCGTTGCCTCTGGGTCTCCAAATATCTACGTAAGTCGCTCTATAAATCTATTTGTTATAGTGCTGTAATACAAGTAGGCTAAATAACTACATTGTGGTATAAAGAGGAGAAGAAGGTAAAAGGGGGTATCGTATACAATTAGTAGGGCTAGCCGCCAAGGCGCTAGTGGTGGGCTAGCCAATAGTAGGAAACAGTACGAGGCAGTACGGAATAGTATGCGTCAGGTTAGTGCTGTGACAGTACTTCCCTCCCTAGAAGGTTTGGTCCCTAAACCAAACAAATAACTTATTTTTACTGCAAAGATGTTACTTCCGCTTACCGCCCTTAACCGAGCTAATAGCGATTTTCTATGCCGGGTATGGAAAATCTTAATTAGTTAGCTCAACAAATAGAGTTAGTAGAACTCTACACCGCCACCGCGTGGCGTTTCTTGGCACAAAACTGACTAATTAGACAACTTTAACCGGCGGTTGAAGTTCTATAAGATCTTAACCACCCTAAATTATCTTTATGGTCGGCTACGGCCTTAGCGTAGCTCTCCCTTATCTTATGCCTAGTCTGGGGGTCTTGGCTTCTTAGGGTGTTATTTATAGAACTTTAATAGTGCGCGCTCGTACCCTTTTAGGGATTTCTCGGGTTCCTAGGTTTCCTTATTATAATACTTCCACTTAATACAATATGTTAAGCCGTGCTCGTTTATTTGTTTATTATATATATTAAGGATCTTTTTAAATTCCTACTTGTCCGTAATATTACCGTTATTATCTCTTTCGGCTATCCTACCTATAATATTACAACGTTCCTCTTTATTAATGCGTACTTAACCCGAGATCTCTTTAGGGAACTAGAGGCGGACTTTTAAAGTATAGAAAGACTTATTAACGCGGATATAGTCCGGGAGGTTAACTATAACTGCTTCTCTGTAGGCAGCTAGGACGGGCTAGGGTCCGTCCCAGTTATTGTCCTACTTCCTCTTAGGCCAGTTAGTCTTTATATTTTTAAGGCTGACTATAACTATATTATCCTTTTTAAATATTATACCTTCATCTTATTTTATATTAGCGTTATCTTTATAGCGTCGCTGGGAGATATAAGCTAGGGCTTTAAGCTGGGTTAAGATGCGCTCAAAGCGGTTAGCAATAGTATCAGCTTACAGGTACTCCTTCTTTATATATACAGACAGGGCTAATAGCTGGGGGCCCGCTAGTTCAACGCCTAGACGTGGGTTATAGCCGTAGTTGGCAAAGAACGGTGAAATTCCCGTGGTCTCATTAACCTAGTTATTTATGGCAAACTCGGCAAAGGGGAGCTAGTCTACCCAGTTATCTTAGGTGAAGCTTATAAAGGCGCGTAGGTATTTATTCATTACTGCATTAATAATCTTAGTTTAACTATTTGTTTTAGGGTGCCATGCAGAGCTAGGGCTTAGGGTTACCTTTAGGCGCTAGTTTAGGCGACGCCAGAAATTAGAAATAAATAAAGAGCCTTTATTAGAAACGATAGTATTCGGAGCGCCGTATAGCTTATAGATAGTGTGGATAAATGCTTTAATAAGCTCCTTAGTGTCTAGGCTGGTGATAGGAATAAAGTGTCTTATCTTTGTTAGGCGGTCAACAACGATAAAGATATATCTGTATATTTTGCCGTTATAAAGGCACTTAGGTAGGTTAACGACGTGGTTAATGGAGATATTAGTCCATAGGCGGACTGGTAGTTCTAGTGGTTTTAGGAAACCGGGTGGTGCTAAGTATAGGGTTTTTATGCGGAGGCAGAGAGCGCAGTCTTTTATAAAGGTAGCCGTGAACTATAAAATACCTGGCTATTAATACGTTTAATTAAGGAGGTTTAGTGTCTTAACGCGGCCTAGGTAACCCGTAGGGCCCAAACTATACGTGCGGTGTATAACTTCTAGTTAGAGTTCTAGTGAATTAGGGACAAATACTTAATTCCTGTAGTAGATTAGGCCGTTAATAATTAAATATTTGGATTTATTATAGCAAAGCAGCTTCCTAATCTGCTTAGGCTAACGGCGTGCTTTATAGTCTTCCTATTCGCGTAGCGCAGCTAATATATTCCTAGCGAGTTTGTTCTCTTTATAGGCATTCTTAATAAGCTCCTTAAGGGTTTTTTTCTTAGGCTCTGGGTCTATTACTATAATAAAGTCTTTAATGCTCTAGTTTTGGGATTCGCTTAGTAGTTCTTCTAGGATGGTAGGGTCGACTTTCTTCGGTAGTAAGACAACACGGTCTTAGTATTGTAGACGTTTATTATTAGCATTAGCAGGTATAACGCCTAGGAGGCGGCTAAGAGCGTCTGGGATTATGGCTTTAGTGCTGGGCCTATAGGTAATAATAGAGTTGAGTTAAGAAAGGAACTCAGCCCAGCGGACTTGGCGCTGGTTTAGTTGTTTTGTTATTATAAAGGTTTAGAGGTTTTTATAGTCCGTAATAATTTTAAACGGCTACTCGGTTCCTTATAGTTTAGGACGCTATTCTTCTAGTGCCTTAACAATTACTAGGAGCTCCTTATCGTATATTTTATAGTTATATTTAGGGGCTGAGTGCTTAGCAGAGAAGAATGCGACTAGCTTAAGCTTATTACTTTCGTTGGTTTAATAGAGCACTCTACCTAAAGCCCAGTTTAAGGCGTCTGTCTCTACTATAGTCTTCTTTGTATAGTCGTAATACGCTAGGACCGGTGCTGTAGTAAACGCTGTTTTTAGGGTCTAGAACGCCTGTGTTTAGTTAGGGCCCTATAACTAGCTAATGCTCTTCTTTAGTAGCCTAGTCATGGGCTTAACTACCTTAGAATAGCCTTAAATAAATTATTGGTAGAAGTTCGCGAAACTAAGAAATTGCTATAGTTCCTTAACTAACGTCGGGTCCTTCTATTCCTATAAGGCCTGCACTTTCTTAGGGTCTATGGTTATGCCGTTAGTCGAGATAATTAAGCTAAGGTATTTTGTTTTGGTAGCATAAAACTTAGACTTATTAATATTAATCTAGAGTCTAGTATTACCAAGTCTCTAGATAATTTTATTTACATATTTTATGTGCTTGGCGCGTGTTTTTGAGAAGATAAGGACATTATTAAGATACGCAGTGCAGTAGTTGTTAAGGGCGTTGTATAAAATATAGTTAATATAGTTCTAGAACGTAGCGGGCGCGTTATAGAGACTAAATGGTATAACTAATATCTTATAGAGTCTAAACCGGGTAATAAATGCTGTAAGCCACTTATAGCCTTCCGCAATCCGGATCCGGTTAAACGCAGTAATTACGTTAAGCTTAGTAAAGTACTTAGCACTATAGAGTGCGTTAAGTGTCTCGCGGATTAGTGGCAATAGGTACCAATTCTTAATAGTAACTGTATTTAGGCCTTAGTAGTTATAGTAGATTCGTACACCGCCGCCAGGCTTTATAGCGAGGAGGAGTAGTGCGGTAGCTAGTAAGGTTAATTCGCGGATAAAACCCTTATCTAGCATCTTATTAATCTACTTTTTTACACAGCTAAGTTTAGCAGGTAAGAGTGGTTTATTTTTATAATATGGGGCCTAGTTTCTGGGGATAATCTTAATTTTATGGTCCTATAGTTGGTAAGGGGGTAGCTTATCTGCGTTTTTAGGGAGGAAATGCTTAATATATTTACGAAACTCCTTTAGTAAGCGTTGTAGAATGTTTTTGCGGGTTAATCCTGGTTTGCCTTTTAGGAATTTTTTAATATTAGTGTTAACTATCTTCCGGCGTAGAAACTTAGACTTAGTTTTTAGGTTTATCTTAAGAAAGTTATAAAAATAAGGGGGTAGCGCTTTACGGGCTTCCTCTATTATATAGTTACCTTCTACTAGTCGGCGGAAAAACCTTTCTAATAGGTTTAGTACTTCTATTAGGCCTATAGGCAGCTCTTTAAGCAGCTATTAGTGCTCTTCTTATTTAACTATTTCTACTAGCTCCGCTATATAGATCCTTATTACCTTTACGCCTTTTTATTTATAGAACTGGGTAAAATTAACGGTATAAGTGCATTTAATATTGTCTAGGTTAGGGCGTGTCTGGTTTTCCGGTGCTACGGCTAGGCTAGCACGGCTTGGTTGGCCTAAGGGGGCGGAAATAAGGCGGCGGCCCTATATGGTACGCGCAGGAGACGGGTATAAGGTTAGGCGTTACGGGGGAAAGGTCTTAATTACTTTGGTTTTGGTCTTAGCTATAACGCCTTTAGCTATTATATATATGGTCGCGTGTGCATATAGTAAATGACTTAGAGTTAGGTATCTTATTGGCTGGCCTAAGTTAAGCGGGTGTATACGGGGGACTTATAGTTCTGGTGGTGTTTACTTTCTTAGGGGTAGGGTAGTGGTCCAGTCTTCCAGAATCTCTACTTTGTTTACTGCGTATATTGGCTCACTAGTGTTAGGTACCTCTTTTACTATTAGCTAACGGTATCTAAGCGTTAGCCGTGCGATGCGTCCGTATAGTGCTACTTAGTTATAGTTAGGAATATGCTATAGAAGACAGTTATAGGCATAGTACTTAGAGTTAAACTTAAGCTCTAGGGCGGGGAAGTCTGTCTTTAGGTTATGCTTTTTAAGCTAGGGCATTCTAAGAATTACTAGTGTAGAGGGTAATAACTTCGTGACGTAGAAGAGCATAGATTCTGTATAGTAGCTAATTGTTATTATTGCTGTAAAGTAGTAGGTAATAAAGCTGGATGGGAGTCCGTTAGCAAGGCGGAGTAGTTTTAGGACTAGGAGTCTTTTTATTATAATATTATGCTTTTTTATAAGCAAGTCTTTGTCTGTAAACGCTGGTGCTGTATTACTGGTATTAATAAGGCTTACTGTTTTAATGAAAACTTATAGGAGTAGGTTGCGTAGTAAGGAGAGATAGATCTAAATAAGGATAGCATTTTTATCGCTATTTACTATTTTAAGGTTAAGTGGCGGCTGGCTTAAAACAAGGTCTAACTAATCTAGTAGTATAGATCTAATCCTTTTATCCTTCTCCCCGTATAGTTCTGACCCTTAGAGGCGACTTAGTCTAAGGGTTAGCCTTTTAATAACTAGATCGTGGGGCTTGGCTGGTGACTGTGGTTTTAGCTAGTATGTCCTAATGTGTCGGTCTCTAACAGTATATATATACTAGGGGGTACTTTACTAAGGACATAGCCGGTTTCTTAATTAGTAGCGGTATAGAGTACTTGTCCGTAGTTTGCGTATAGGACTATTAGCTGGGGCTGTATTAGGAAAGGGAATTGCGGGGGTAGGTTTCTATATCTAAACCCACGTCCCCGTCCGTGGTTACTATCTCGGTTACTATTCCCTCTACTAAAGAATCCGCCGCGGCTTAGAGGGGGTTAGTGTAGTGGCATTAGGAGGAGATTCGGGTTCCTTTTAGGGTTGTAAGCATTTTTCTAGTAGCTAGGTTAACCACACGCTATATAGAGTTTGTTATCTATACGGTGTCTTCGGACGTTATTAGGGAGGCCACCACTACTACCGCTAAATTTAATGGCGTTAAGGTCTATTAGGTTATTCTACGGTGCTAGTGCTAAGGTATTATTATTAGGTGGTGCAGGTCTATAGCCACTAGCGGTACTTAGCTTGGCGGTATTTAGCTTAGTATAGTGGGCGTGGTTTTATAGGTTATAAGCGAATATATCCATCTACTTACTTTAGCCTTTATAGTTAGCATCGTCGATCTTACGGCTAAGGGTAAGGGCTAGGTCCTTCATCTTAGAGGAGATATTCTTCTTAAGTAAATCTACTTTTTGTTCCTCGGTCTTATTTGCTTTAATTATTAACTTATTAAGCTCTGCTTTCTAGGACTAGTAGTTACGCTTGCCTTGGATTAAGGTATCTAACTTGTTTTTGGCCGCTTAGGTTATATCTATAGTCTTATAGTGCTTCCTTATATACACGAATATAGACTTTTAGTCGGAGAAGGTCCATTTACTTAAGTTATTTAGGTATATGCGTAGTATATTAAGGCCGTGCTTAATATAGTTATAGGCCTTGTCTGTTAGCATGTCTGATATATAGAGGACTTTGTCTATTAGGGTCTTAAAGCACTTTACATCCCTCCGGAAAACGCCTTAGATCTTTATTTCCCATATCTTAAATTTTTCTTATTTTTTAGTTGGTGATCCCTTACTATTAAATGGGGTTAGATCTTTTACTTTACGCTTTTTTCTCTAGGGCTCGGTTAAAAGAGGGGAGCTAGTAGCTATATTCTTATCGGTAATAGTCTAGGTAAGTGTAGTAATCTAAGAGCTTAGACTTTATATAGTCTTAATATATACGAAGGCTTGCTATTTGTATTATTATATACATAGTTCAAGCGTCTTAAGGGAGTTAATTTTATGCTAAGTTTTTTTAAGTTAGGACTTTATAGTTTGGCCTTCGTTATAAACGGCTTAGAGACCGTTCTTAACGCTAGTTAAAAAGGTTGTATATATAAAGAGGTGCTGGAAGGTTTCTGCCACATTAAGGTCCTTAGGGTACTCCGGACCACTTCTAATTGCCTAGGTAATATAGGTATAGGAGGTATTAAAGAGGTAGGCGAGTGCTTCGCGTGGGTTTATTAACGGGGTATTATCTATATTATGGTCGCCTATTTTAAGGGATCTAGGTAAGGCAATTAAAATCTTATAAGGCTAGCTGTAATACTAAGATTATTTAAGACTGTACTGAGATTGTCTAGGACTGTGCTGGGACTGCGGTATGGTGTTGTCGGTTGCGCCGGGTCGTGATTATACTGGGGAAAATGGAGATAATATACTAGAAAAAGAAAGAAAACAAAGGTCGCGATAAGGCGTAATTAGAGATACTATAAACTGTCATAGTGCTGTAATACAAGTAGGCTAAATAACTACATTATGGTATGAAGAGGAGAAGAAGGTAAAAGGGGGTATTGTATATAATTAGTAGGGCCAGCCGCTAAGGCGCTAGTGGTGGGCTAGCTAATAGTAGGAAACAGTACGAGGCAGTACGGAACAGTATGCGTTAGGTCAGTGCCGTGATACTATTCTAGCTTAAGAATATAAACCGTACTTCTTAGTTTATTATTATTATTCTATTTGCTTATATCTCTATAAGGTAAGGCTTAAACTATTTAAGTACTTTTTCTAATAAGAACAATCCTGCATACACTATTTAATCCATAGGTATTACCAGCTTTGCTCCCTCTTACGCAACCTTAAAGTGCATTTATATAAGGAATCCTTTAAGCTTTAATCTCTCTCCTAAGAATCTTTTAATTAATGGTAACTTAACCTTTACTACTCCTATCCCATTAACCCTTTGTTTAAGTGCCGTATTGTTTTCTATTAACTAGTTAACTATTTCCTATAGTTATCTAACCGTTACAGGTTATTATAAGTTAGTATCTGCTATACTAGTGTTACCTCCTGACCTTAAAGTAGTTGCCGCCGTCAATGGCGTCATGGTGGCTGCTTTTAGTGGCATGTTGTTTGACTTTCAATACCGTAACTAGGTAGTAATTGTGTAACGGAACCTTGTAGCAAGTACTACAATAGGTCCTATTAATAGGCTAGGTGTGTAGGTAATGCGTAAAGTTAACAACGTAATAATAACTGGTGGAGTAGTTGCCTAACAGATTAACTCTAATTATATTCTAAGAATTACTATAAGGAAAGAACTATCTAGGTAGGGACTGAGGTCCTTTAAATACACGACCGTACTCCTATAAAATCCTTCTTGTACGTGATGTATGTAAGGTACGTAAGGTATATACGTTCCGTTCGTTCTCTACGTTCCTTACGTAGCATATTATATAACTCGTACTACCATTCCTCGTCATATAGTTCTACCGGTTTTATCCTAGACCGTGCTTATATTAACTAACTAGCTTCTTCTAACTCCTCTCCAAGTAGTTATAACATTGTACTTAAAGCGTCCGTAACAGTTCTAGTATTTTCCATTCTATCTTATTCTAAATTTTACTAACTATATTAAATCCCCGCTATTTATACGCGTAAGACGTATAAGCTCTATCGTACTATCTAGGATTTCTGCCTATATCTAAATAGTAATAGACGGGGATAGAAGGTATCTACCCTTACTTATAGGCTCTTTAATTTAATAAGGATTTCCACTATTATAGAAACGTAATAATCTCGGATATATAGTGTCTAAGAGCGTATATATAAGCAGCTCACCCTTATAAATAATAATATTCGCACTCTTACGCGGGCCTTTTTAGCTAGGTAAGTTTCTCTAGTAATATATTTAGGAACTATACTAATTTTTTTTAGCCAACGGCTTTTAGATCCCTACTTAGATGCTAATTTAGAGCTTAGGGATACTAAGGATAGTAATAAAAGTTAAGATAAACGTTCTCCTTGCTAGTTTCCTACCTATGCTAGTCCTTCCAGCTCCTATTATACTAAGAAGAATATTAGTAGAAGTGCTAATACTTCTAGGGATAGAAGTCCTAATAATACTATTAAGGATAACGTTAAGATAGATGAGGAGGCTCCTATTGCTACTGCTAGTATTTAAGTTATTATCTAGTTCTTCCCTTTTTCTTATAGAATAGCTTTATATAGTGCCTCTTAGGTGCCTCTAAAATGCCCTATTATTAGGAATTAACTTTATACTTTAGGGATGCCTTTATTTTAAGCTTTAGTAGCAATTTATATAAAGGCAGTATACTACTATAATCCCTATATATAATAAATAGGTAGTATTCCTAAAGGTGCTTTATAATTTCTTAAATTTTTTAATTCTTTATAGGCTGTCTTTTTGCTCCTCTTTATACTATTAACTATACTGCGTATCTCTAGTACTAGACTAGATACTCCCCTTTTATCCCTAGGGGTCTTTCTAAATACTTAAGACCTCTTCTTATATTACTACTGCTTATTCTTAAACAGCGTCCTCTTTAGATAGTATCCCTAGTGGTTCTCCTATAGATCCTATAGGCTTCTCCTTATAGGATTCTAGGGTCCCTATTATAATAGTAAAACATTTCCGTTTTTAATGCCTATACTTAACCTTATAGTTTTAATTTACAGAGTCTTCCCTATTATTTTATCTATAGTATATCCGGAACTATTACCAAATCTTTACCTTTAGTCCTTAGGAAGGTTTTAATTACCGTATTATATCCCGGCTAAAGGTGTTCTTTAAGTTCCCAATTATTATACGCCTAGGAGTATTTTTCCTAATAGATTAAGAATTTGAGGCTTTTTTTAGCGCCATCTTTAGTCTAGAATATCTTCTATATTCCATTCCAGTTCCCTATTAACCTTGCTAGGGGGTAGTAGTTTTATACCATCTCTTCTCTAGTATAGCTCTAGTAAGGAAATATAAAATATAGGATATATTAAATATAATTTTAGTAATTCTAATTTATAGGCTTAATTTCCTTTAGTTTTCCTAACTATTTTAAAGGGTCTAAGCTACCGGTAATCCAGCTTCTTCTTATTACGTTTTATTTAAATATTTTTTATAAATAGTAAGACTTTATCTCCTATCTTAAATTCTTTTAGTATATATTTTTTGTTATAGTACCTTTTTTATACAGCCTAGGCGTCTAGTAAGTGCTTTTTAAGTTCTTCTCTATAAATTCTTATTTGCTTAATTCTCTTAGACGCTACTAGTGCCTCCCTTTTGGGAATAATATCCTTAACATTCTAGAGGTTATTTACTTTTACCCCAAATAATGCTTTATAAGGGGTCATTTTTATACTACTATAGATGCTTATATTATATATATATTGCGCTAAAGCTAACTATAATATCTAATTATCCTATTAATAATTAATATAGCAGCAGAGGTAGTATTCTAACAACGCATTTAGACACTCTGTTAGCCCATCTATTTACAGGTAAAAGGTAGTGCTTATCCTTCGCTATATTTTTAATAAGAGATAGAATAAAGACTAGAATACGTTGTTAAATA
>Ga0307515_10021755_pt1 | contig 11346 bp, 9 predicted proteins | sample 17_EM_MG_FD_194513 | JGI IMG/M metagenome (GOLD analysis project Ga0307515, IMG submission 194513) | Populus trichocarpa ectomycorrhiza microbial communities from riparian zone in the Pacific Northwest, United States - 17_EM | ecosystem: Host-associated > Plants > Roots > Unclassified | place... | reverse complement strand
TCTTGATTTTTTTTTTTATGATTATCAAAAAAGAAATGCAATCAAAGATAATAAAATTTTGATGATAAAAAAAATGTATTACTCCAAACCATAGTGAAATCCAAGAGGGTTTATAGTGTTTTTATAATAATAATAATAATAATAATAATAGACTACTTTATTAGTTACTGTAGCTTTTTTTTTTTATCAAAATTAATATTATCTCTCTAAATAATTTATTTTCATATAATTTTCTTTGTTCATTTTTTCTCGAGACAAAGAAAATCCAAAATATTAACTAACTGTCTATGTTTGGTAACTATACTAGACCCCCATCTTCACTCTCAAACTAACTTCCTGGTTTCTCACACCCTAACTAACAATACATCCAAACTAATTAATAAAAACAAAATCCCCAATTTGCAAGGTTTCAAAATCTTTAAAAATCAAATGAAAAGCCCTTAAAGATTCTCTCTTTTTAATGATATTACCGGGGGCAGACCTCTTTGATCCTCGAAGTGACATGGACTCGTACGTCTCTCCCGTCGAGTCCCGGTTGGACTATGATTTCAGTTTCGCTTTCAATGACAGTAATTTCTCTGATAGGGTGTTAAAGATCGAGATCGTCGCTGGTTTGCCTGATGTAAAATCAGCCGGTGATGGCTGCTCTGGCATCACTGAGTGGGCCCGTAACAGAAAGAGAAGAAGAGAGGATGTTAAGAAAGATAAAGGTCAGTACTTCCGTATTTTTTTTTTATTATTATAAAGTTTGGATTTCTTTTTTATGAATTTGGATGATTGGGAGTTACTTGGCTTGATATAATGTGTTTTTTGAATTGAAAGTAATGATTTTGTTGTTAATTGATAATTGTTAGCTTTACTAAATTGTTTTTGCCACTACGATTGTCATTTATTTTATAAATTTTAATGTGAGTTTGAAAATTACGTTGCCGAAGTGAGGAAATTTAGAATATAATGTGATTTTATGTATCAATTGATGGCTTTCTTGTTAATGGGAATTATTGGTTTTCCGTAAAGTTTCAGTCTTTAGCATTGTTAACTGTCACTGGATAATTTAGAGCTTTTAGCTTTGTTCTTTATAAAAGTATGGTTTTATTTTTATTTTTTTTTAAAAAAATTATGGTGACCATTTAATGGGATTTTGATTTAATGTGTTTTATGTATAAAAAATAATGACTTTCTTGCCAATGGAACTCTTAGTTTTACTTTAAAGTTCTTGTATCTAGCAATTTTGGATTCTTTGATTTTATTTGTAATAATAAAATACTATTACTAGTGTCTATGTTGATGCTGGTTTTGCTGATTAGAATGTGGCTTACACTTTGTGGCATTTAGCTGTGGAAATCGTGGGGCAAAGTGAGGATGAGCAGGCACTGACTTGTAACATTCCCGACACAGAGGATACTGTGGCTTATGAAAATCAAGATGTAGAAGCTGTAGCCATGGTTGAGGGGTCTCCTACAGATGCTCAATTGGATTTTCATCAACGTGGTATTTTTCTTATTTTATTCTATTGTATCGTCTTTGCTTTTGTTGGTCACTTGCATGCAAATTGTATCCATTGCCATGTTAAAATACTTTCTGTTTGCATGATTGGTTATTTACTTGTATAGGTGATGCTGCTGGTCCAAGCAGTGACTCATCCTGGAGCATGGATTGTTCAACAGTTCTAAGAGTTAAGAGTGTACATATTAGCTCTGCAATATTGGCAGCCAAGAGTCTATTTTTTCACGAGGTGAGAGGCTGTGCCTTGTTTTACTCTTTTATTGTTTGAACTTTGTGCCTTTATAAAGTTATGTTGTTTCTTGCAGTTATTTTTAAATGGGATAAAAGAGTCAGCGCAGCGAGACGTTACTATACAGATACATGCCTCTGGTAAATACAGTAGCATTAGGTTATTGGCTGTTTCTGGTTACTAGTGCCTATTGATGGCTGCTTTTTTATAAATATAATTTTATATAGTTTTTTCAGTGTTAGTTATGCACCTATACACATTTATGGGCCGTCATCATTTTTATTGTTTCTTTGTTCCAATCTCGAGTTGATGCTTATTGCTGTTTTCTTCTTCCCCTGTTTGTTCTCCTGGAGCAGAAGAAGAGGCCTTAATGGACCTCCTCAATTTTATGTATAGTAACAACTTATCAGCGAGCCGAGCAACTGCTTTGCTGGATGTGCTCTTGGCTGCTGACAAATTCAAGGTTGCATCATGCATGAGATATTGCAGCAAGTTATTGCGCAACATCCCAATGACCTGTGAATCTGCTTTGCTCTACTTGGACCTTCCTTCGAGTATTTTAATGGCCGAAGCAGCTCAGCCCCTGACGGACGCAGCGAAGAAGTTTCTATCTGTGAGATACAAAGATATATATAAGTAAGCCTCTTTTATTTGCAGCTCGATTTTCTTTGTAATTGATGGCTTGCCTATTATTATTAGAAATTTTCCTTATGATTTTATGCCAATGTTGAATGTACTCATGTATTCATTTTGGCAATGCCCACAGCTTTTGCTTAATTAAAGTGGAAAGAATATTTTGAGCTTATTCTTGTTAGCTGCTCGCAGCACTAATTTCCCATGGAATAATGTGGAAAATGCATTTGAGCTTCTGTCATTTATTTCTTGAATTATTGACCCATGCTATTGAGCTTCATTTCTGGTTAGGTTTCAGGAAGAGGTGCTTGGATTGCCTTTGGCTGGTATTGAGGCTGTGCTATCCAGTGATTATCTCCAGGCAGCTTCAGAGGATACTATATATGACTTAGTGCTCAAGTGGGCTCATACTCATTATCCCAAATTGGAGGAGCGGAAAGAAGTTCTTGCCAAACAACTTGTTCAACTAATCCGTTTCCCATATATGACTTGTCGAAAATTGAAGAAGGTTTTAAATTGCAATGACTTACACCCTGAATTTGCATCCAAGGTTGTGCTTGAGGCCTTGTTTTTCAAGGCTGAGACACCACATAGGCAGCATGCTCTTGCAGTAGATGTACCCAATGCTGTCAATCGTCGCTTTGTGGAGCGGGCATATAAGTACCGACCTGTCAAGGTGGTTGATTTTGAACTTCCTTATCAGCAGTGTGTGGTGTACCTGGACTTGAAGCGGGAGGAGTGTGCGCAACTCTTTCCCACTGGTCGGGTGTATTCGCAAGCATTTCACCTTGGTGGACAGGGGTTTTTCTTGTCTGCCCACTGCAACATGGACCAACAGGGCACGTATCACTGTTTTGGACTTTTTCTGGGAATGCAAGAAAAGGGATCAGCGAGCTTTGCTGTTGACTATGAGTTTGCAGCCAGGTCAAAGCCAACTGAGGGGTATGTCAACAAGTACAAAGGGAACTACACTTTCACAGGTGGGAAGGCTGTTGGGTATCGGAACCTGTTCAGTGTACACTGGGAAGCATTCATGGAAGATGACAGCAATTATTTTATTAATGGCATCCTCCATCTCAGGGCTGAGCTTACCATAAGGCAATGAGTTTTTACCTCCAGGACTCGGCTTTTGCCCCAAGTTGATTTTGGTTTTCCTTGCTGGCGTTATTTGATCCATTCATTCCAGCGATGCCTGAAAGTAATCTGTCAACTATCCAAGATGCTATTTTGACCTGGCTAGATGAATTGTACATTCAGATACAAATCACACTGGGGCTCTCCTATTGAAATGCTTTGGCATTTTCACTTGCAAACAGTAAGGGAAGAGAAAAGATGAAAATTACCGTTAATCAGATAGGATGCTAGTAGCCTAGTGACATCTTAATTGCTGGAAAGTTACTGATTGAGCAATGTTTTCTTTTTCATGCTCATTTCCTTTCGGGAGATATGAGACATTAATTTGATTGGATTTAATAATAAAAAGTATTGGGGTGTAATAATTAACTATAAAAAATAAAATGAGCTGTTAATATTATACTTGGAAGAACAAGTAAGAAAAACTCATTAGAGATTTATTTTTGCTTTGTTATGGATATTGTTCTATCACTAAACTTATGGAGATGATTCTAATCAGATGATTCTAATATCATTGAAAAAGACTGCACGCACATGTTAGAGCAATAACTCAAAGAATAAATTAAATAAAATATCATAATAGAAGCATTTCATGTTTATATTTAATAAATTAATTTAATTTAATTCAAAATAAAATTTAAATATTAATAACTTATAGAATAATATATTATTAATTTAATAGTAATTAAATAGTAAATTACTATAATCCTAGTTAAAATAATAATATATTAATTACTACAATACAAATTAGAATACAAATACATTAAGAGTAATATAGTAATAATTGTAATGAAAAAACCCTAACTTTTTAACATCTAAAGGCACCACAACCACTTTTAAGTTCTCAATTGAAGAAATCAAGTGTAACATACTTTGTGAATATTGCTAAGTTCCATACAAAAGAGTCACCTACTTTGCTCAGTTTCATACGTGAAGAGGGAGAGATTCTATACGAGATATGCACGCAGGCAAAATCATTTAAACAATTTATAGTTTCTAAGAGAAATATTGTAACTTTTGAAAGAGACAAAGCGAGACAAGAAAGAGAGTATTGTGTGTGAGTATGATTTGTTGTTTTTCATATATTATGCAAGAGAGTAATTTTAAAAAAATAAAATTCATCTAGAATGTAAAATATAATTTTTTTAAAAATATAGCAGAAAAGTAAATAAAAGTTTTTTTTTGTTTTTAATTATCCATTTGTTTTTCATTTAAGTTGAAGCAACAGAGAAATCGAGCTAATTTTCTGTGATGATTTTGAAGCTGTTGCTGAGTGTTATAAATATATTCAGGGCATCCGTCTAGAATTTCCATGCTAATGCCCTGCAAAAGAAGAACATAAAGACCCTGCTTGGCCTCAAGCCATCATGAGACTCTAAGCACATTTTTCTAGTGCTGCAGTAAAATATTGTGCACAGTAGTAGTCCACTGAAATTTCTCATCTGAGAAATCATTAATCAGAAAACCCATCAGATTTTTAATTTTTTTTAATATATTAAAATATATATATTTTAATATTATCACATCAAAACAATTTAAAATTATAAAAAAATTCATTTTAAAAAAATTAAAATAATTTGTAATTATAAAAATAAACACAACCTAGGTCCTAGACCTTCAATTTTATTTAATAATAATAAAAAAAAGGTATCATCGTCTCCTATGCAAAGTTAGGACAAGTAGGCTGCTATCATTGTTTTAGCCTTTTATGGCTAACCTATGAATTGTTGGTAAAATTCAAGTTAACTCTTGATCTCTTAATTTCTTTTATTTTAGTCCCTTAAGCTATCAATTCAAATCAGTGCACCACCTCTTCTCTGATAAAGATTAGAAAAACATTTTCTAAGCAAATAATATGCTTCCACACGTCTCTATCTGTTACCTTTTAAGAGGAAACCTAACATAAGCGGTGTATTGTTCTGATTTGATAGTTTGAGGGATCAAAATCAGAAAATAAAACGTTTAGGGCTTAAATTGAATTTAACCAATATTTCAAAAGTCATTTTACCAATTATCCTTTTATTAATTAATTACAGGCCACGCACTAAGCTGCTTCCCCAGGGAGGAGAGCAATCAGCGCATGTTTTTATTGCTAATAATACAAAGTTCAAACATTGCTCTCCGCGTGCTATGGGCTTCTACTTTTTTTTCCCACCGAAATCATTAGTCTAGATTTGTAATAAAGTTGTTGTTATTATTATTATTATTATTATTATTATTATTGTAATTTCTGATTGATTTATGCAAATAAGTCACCCTTATGATTCCAAATAAGACTGACTTTGTTTTTATATTTAAAAAATATTTTTGCATATTTTTTTAATTAAATTATTTTTTTAATGATTTTATATCGTTTTGATGTACTAATATAAAAAATAGATTATTTTTAAAAAATTATTTTGATACATTACTAGCAAAAAGTACTTTGAAAAATAATTGTTACCACAATCTCAAACACTACTTCGATCTTCTTTCATTGGAGTTTTCAGTAGTATTTGAAATTATAATACACGGTATTTTTTAAAGTATTTTTTACTTAAAAATATATTAAAATAATATTTATTTATGTTTAATAACAGCGCATCAAAATCATTAAAAAAAATACTAAAAACTATTAATTTTTTTTTTTTAAATCAAAATTAGGAGAAATAGGATGCAATTTCCCTCCCCAAACGGTGTGTTAGACAACTAATGATAACACGGCTTGAAGTCAAACAGCATTGACTTCTTAGTCCTTCATACAGGGTCCCTCTATGAGCATGCTTAGAAAAAGCATATCATGATTCAAGAAAACTCCAATTGAGTTTATGCGGAAATTATATGAGAGTATAGACCCCTCTTCATGCCTCTGATCTCGTCTTAATCCGAAAGCCTTCTCATTATATTCAAAAGACATTGCTGTTTACAACCAAGATCCAACATGAGCTTGAATATCATCTGGTTACTTCTCAGCTTATATTTTTCGCCATCTGTGCACAGCTCAGACAACTATAATACTGATACTCTGGATGCATTTCTTCAGGATTCTGCTTTTAAGTCCTTGGTTCGACACCGGCCTCACACTGGTGCTTTATACAAGGCTTTGCTTCCTGCCAATCTATCAGGTGTGCAGGTCTCTATAGTAAGAATCAGAAGCCGGACATTGTGGAACATTGGTGCTAATTTCAGCAACTTTCAGATTCCATCAAGAACCATGACATTGCCACATGTGAGGAGGCTGGCTATAGTTTATCAAGACCTGGGCAACTGGTCTTCTTACTACTACAGTGTTCCAGGTTACTCAATGATCACTCCTGTTGTTGGTTTTATGGTTTTCAACGCATCAAATGCAAGAGCCAAACGTATCGGGAAGGTTAGCCTGAATACAAGTGGAAAGGCAATAGTGATTCGTTTCGCCAATTCAACTATTACTGAGAGTATGATATCCTCAGGAGCAAAATGTGTAACATTTAGTGCTAGCGGGACATTTCACCTTGGTGAAATCAACCTGCTTAATGAATGTCATTCTCAGGATCATGGCCACTTCTCCATTGTGGTTCCGCAAGAAGAGAGGAGTGGAAGAGATAGAAGGAAGCAGAGTCTCTGGTATTTGTGGGTTATAGGTTTCGCGCTTGGATTCAGTGTAGTTGCTTTTTTAGGATACTTTGGGATGGTGTCTCTGAAACTCTTGAAAACAAAGAAGATTCAAGTAATGGAAAGACAAGCTGATGAAGATTTGGTTCTTGAGACTATTTGGGTTGGCACTAGTAAAATGCCTTCTGCAACAGTAACAAGAACTCAACCAAACCTTGAGAATGGAGGTTTCTAATATATCTACATACCCTGTCCTTTGATCCTTGCTTATATCTGGTCACCTCAGATTTCAGTAGTTTTTTTTTTTTTTTCTCTCTAAGATCTCAAATCTGTTTTTTGGCTTACAAAAATGGACATTGTTTGGAATATGTGAATTATAAGGGTGCTATATTCATGAACAAGCTGTACTAAATACTTGCACACAGACACAGATTTGTTGATGAAAATAAAAAAGACGGTACTTTTAAGGCATAAAAGGCAAACAACTTAATTGCCGCAAGACAAATTGCAAATTAAAAATACCATATTAAAAATAAAATAAGCTACTGTGGTCTGATTAGCCTAGTCACCTAGGCAGAAACGTTGCCCATGATATTGGACAGTACATCCTTGGCTTCCCTCAGCAACTCAATGCTGGTGTTAAGCCTCTTACGTTTGGCTGCAACAGAAGGAGCCTCCTCTAACATCATCTCTAACTTTCCACCATTAGTAGCCATCAATTCAGTAGCAATCTCCTTCTCCAACTCCTTGCTCACTAGATTTCGAACACAGAGTTGCAAATGAAGTGCCATGCAATCAACCAACCTCCTAGAAACAATCTTCCAGTAGGCCGTCATTCTCATTTTCAGGTCAAATGCTTGAGAGAGAAGAGGCTGATACCCTCTAAGATTAACGATCTCTACCTCTCCAAAAACTTCAATCTTCATTTTTGAAGATTCATTTTTCTGAACTTCATCAATGAATGTCTGACGATGGGACATAAGCATGTTCCACTCATTCAAGTATTCAGGATTACAGGTGTAATCTGTCAGCTTCTCCATTTGAACAAGCTCAGAAACCCAATCAGTGGACTGCTCTCTCATTTTCACCATAAGATTCTGACATGCCCTTTTAGTGGTTAACAAAACTTGAGGATAGTTTTCAGTGTGGTGTCTCGAAACAGACCAAACCACATTTTCAAAGTAAGCCCATGCTTTCTCAACAAAGCCAAATGGTATATGAGAAACCCTTTCAACTTTTCGTTGCAGTAAAGAGAGGAAGGCATGACGGGGAAGGAAATTGGGAAGTGCAATCGCTTTCGAATCGTCCAAAACACGAATCTCATCCATCAGAAAGTTTCTAGTATGCTCACTTTCTGGGCAATTCAAGAGTTCATCAGAGTATTGGTTGAACATTTCAACCACTCTAGCAACACCATGCATGTTAGGATCATCTGGATATTCATCATATTCACCTCTAACAAGGATTTTCGTCAGAGACTCTTTAACAGATCCAATAAATTCCATGAAAGCAGTCAGAAACTCAGCAACTGACGACATAGCCTTAGGCATCCTGTTTAGCTCTGTTACATTGCCATTCAACTTCTCATTAATCTTTCGAACAATCTCTGGCCAGCATTTAGCCATTATAGTGGCTTGAACCTGCATCAGTTTTTTAGCCAAAACAGGAATACCAACAATTGACTTATCAATCCTCGAAAGAAGAGGATGAGTTGCAAACAAGTTCGCTTCTTCCATCCGCGCATTATCATAAGATTCATCTCCAATACGATTTCTCACACAGACATAACCAAGTCCTATGTTCACATCATCAGCGGTAACTTTCTCGAGCAGCCCCTCAGGTGCTTTATCGGCCTTTGTAACCACAGCTAGAGTCCTCTCCCCAGTCTTATCTACTTGACGTGACATCCTAATCGATTCACATGTGGTGAAATCAACACTAGCAGGCAAAACATTGAGTATGATACTCTCTTCAGGTTGTATGTACTGCATGACAATTCCAGCAATCTGCTCATAGATATTGTCAGGCTGTCCATGAACAGGAACTCGAGTGATTCCAGGAAGATCAACCATTGTTAGGTCAGGAACACCATTCTTCTTTATCACCAGAGTTAATGGAGCATCAGATATGCCCTTACCACTGCCTGCAATCTCCTCGGTGGCAATATTTATGTCATCTGCAACATTGGCTTCATCTGTCTGGGTTGTTTTGCCATTAAACTCCAAGAACATCTCTGGTATGAGAGACGTATGATGCTGCAGCCTCATTATGAGGGGTACCCTAGTGCATATTCCTTGACCACGAGGAAGACTAATACCAGCAAGTGATTCAAGAACACTAGATTTCCCCGAAGACTGATCACCGACAACGACAATGGTGGGAAGTTGTATACCTTCTTTCATCACCATGAGGTGCCTCAACTGATCAACTGCATCAAGTATAGGACGAATACGATCGTTGAAAGATGACATAATTGGCACGCTATGGATTGGCGTAGGCTGATTTTCATCTCCACCGACTATTGCAAGTAAATTTTCTTCTACACGAACGTCCAAAGGTAATGAATCCTCTTCATAGGATGAGCTATGGAACCCATTTTTGCCTTTTGAAGGTCTACCAATACGCTTACCTCCACTCATTTTGTTGGAAATAGAGGAATACATGAGAGGTGGTTGTGCTAGTGTTCGGACGAAATGAGGATTTATAGGCACGTTAAGGGAAGGTGGTAAGGTGGAATGGGAACCGGCAAGCCTTTTGATTTCTCATCTCAATAATAAAAGGCTTGAATTAGAACACATCATTTACCTACCCTACAAATTGATGTCTTCAACTAGTAGCTGATTTACACTTTTTGGGAGAGTGAAATTATATTGGTTCTCATTAAATGCAAGTTCCCGGGAACTGAGAAGTGGGATATGAACTTGGCAATCACTAATGGCACCAAAAGTTCATCATTAAATATTTTGCTCTGAAGGATTCATGATTGAAAAAGTTATATAAACGAAGCAGCAAGTACACAACTCCCCAGTTCAGTGTCTCCTCGGTCCCATGAGTGGCTTGAATGCTAAGGTTTTAAATGAGATGCAGTGATCTTCACAGGGTTGAAATGGAAGTAATTTGGCTCGCATAGATTACGCTTTTCTTCAAGTTCAATGTCAGACCTTTTTTAATTAATGGGACAAAGTAAAAGTAGAGCAATATTATAAATTAATTAAAATTAAAATTAAAAAAAAAAAACTAATTCTCCTAACAAATTTACTATTTGCCGAGACCAGGAAAATTCTTTCATTGTTTTGATTATTATTATTTTTATTTTGAATAAACTATTAAATTATAAATATTTTTTAATTTTTTTTTTAATTTTTAGTCTTTCAAATTTGATCTTATTTTTTTATTGCTATTTGTTTTTAATAAACTATAAAATTACAATTGTTTTTCAATCTCACCCCCTTCATTTGTTTATCTTTTAAATTTAGATTCTATTTTTTTATTACTATTTATTTTGTTTGAAATTAGTTTTTAGGTTTTTTTTTTACAATTCCATCCTTTATGAGTTTTTTTTCTTTTAAATTTGATCCTTATCTTTTTTATTCTTTTTATTGCTGTCTTTTTTTGTGGAAAGTTTTTAATTTTTTTTTCATAATTTTATCTTTCAAAATTAAATTGGTTGGAAATTAAGCTTTTTAATTAAATCCGGTTCAAGAATTTCACGGGTTGTGAATTTTAGAGATTAGAACAGGTTTAAGAGGTTTGCATTGGTTGATTTGTTTTTTTTTTCCTTTTTAAAAGCTAATGCTTTTTTACCCTTTATTTTTTAGAGATTTGCTTTATTATTTTTTACACTTTATTATGTTTTACACTTTGCTTTCTATGGGATTAGTGTTGGGTTCATGACTAGAGTTACTAGTTTCAAAGGTTAAATTGGATTGATTTTTTTTTTAATTAATTTTTTTTAATTTCATCCTTCAGTATTTAATTTATTTGAAATTGATATTCCTACCTTTTTTCTTTCTTTCTTTTTTATTGGATTATATTGATCATGTGTCCATAATCCCAAGATTTGCATGTTAACCCGAGTTAACTAAGATTTTTTTTTCCTGTTGCTATGTGGTTAATCTCAGGTTCAAAATCAAGGTCATTGATTTGAAACGTTAACGTGAATTGACTTTTTTTTAGTTCTTTTTTTAAATTGAATTATTTAAATTTTATCATTTAACATTTGATTTATTGAAAATTAATCTTTGTACTTTTTTTTCATTGCTTTTTTATAG
>Ga0307515_10021754_pt1 | contig 11346 bp, 14 predicted proteins | sample 17_EM_MG_FD_194513 | JGI IMG/M metagenome (GOLD analysis project Ga0307515, IMG submission 194513) | Populus trichocarpa ectomycorrhiza microbial communities from riparian zone in the Pacific Northwest, United States - 17_EM | ecosystem: Host-associated > Plants > Roots > Unclassified | place... | reverse complement strand
TTAGAGAAATCTTAGTATATATGGTTTAGGAAAGAGAATCTGGTATTAACTATCCAGATTCTCTAGATTATTGCTTTCTAGTTTAGTGTAGAATACTTTCCTCTCTAGTATTTATTTCTTGTTTTGAGGGTCAGTAGGTTAGCCTCTCTTCCCTATTTATTGTACAAACATACTGCTAGTAATATCAAGAAAAGAGAAAGACTTCTCTCAAAATTCTTCAAGATGTTTAGCATGCATTTCAACAAAATTAAGAAAAAGGTAATGGGAAAAAGTCTAGAAGCACCCTAATATTCACCCTACAGCAAAATGGTAATAATTCTGCCAGGCACTGGTTCAATTTACTCAAGAAACAAAATAAACTTCTAGCAAACATTAAGTGGCAGATTTAATACAAGGATACCCATACCCGATGGTCTGTTGCTTTCAATTTGGGTAGCAAACGATCTAGCATCTCAAGCTTTCCACAAAGTCTAATAATTGGTGGCAGAAAATGCTTAGGTATCAAAGTATCAACCTACAAAAGGTAATTTCATATTGAGGTTAATGAGAGAAGAAGCAAACTGATATCAAAATGGACACATAAGACCTTTAACCCAGATTCAGCTCCCAAAAGGAATAATAAAAAGGGCACGGGAAGTATTTTCACAAAGAAAGACAGAACTCATCATAACAGAATTTTATTTTCCTTCTTCCTTGAGTATTATATCAAGATTCAAATAAGTCAAAATAAACAGAAAAAGAGAATGCCTCATCCGCATGAAGCTGGCTAAGGTATGGATGATTGCATATGTTACGAAGCTCCATAACTGAGTTGTGCACTGTTCGAGCCTGCAAAAGATGGGTCTTCTACAGTTAAATAATGGTAATAGTTTTTAGCAGTTACTGTTCATGGAGTACAACCATCAAAAAATGAGGGAACAAAATGCATGTAGGAGACCTTTGAATTTCCAATTGAACCAAGATTCTCTTCTACTCTCTTCATAAGAAGCTTCTGATATGCAGAAGCCTCACACCGAACAAGTCTCTCAATCTTCTCAGGCAGTTGATTCTCAACCTAACAAATGAATTTGAGAATGCAAGCAAAGATGTGAGAATAAATCCCAACACCAAATGTTTCATGTCTAACAAGAAAAAAAAAATCCCTTGTGATATTTGCTATGCATGCATTCAGATGCGCCAGTGTATGTAATATACAATAATTTTAAGGACCTTGTGTTTCAGTCTCCGAAGTACAAATGGTCGAAGAACTTGGTGGAGACGGTTTATGATCAACAAATTTTCCTCCTCGGAAAGTAAGGCCTACACGTGCAAACAACCAGTGATGGTTATATAAGAAATTTGAGAGAATATCAACAAAAAAAGCACTCAATACAGTGAAACATCTTAAAAAAAAAAAGAGTAGAACAGGTCAAAAGGCTTACTTCATCGGCTGAATTATCACCATTACTCTCAAATGGTTTGTTGAACCACTGAGAAAAATCCTCTGCTGAGTTAAATATGTTAGGTAGCAAAAAGTTGAGTAGTGCCCACAATTCCTCAAGATTGTTCTGCACGAGAGAACAATAAAATTGAATTAGATAGTAAAATCTGCAGAAAATTATCAAAGGAGGAATGTACAAGGCATGATTCTGTAACAAGAGAAGACACTTTGCATATGTTAAACCAATGCACTCGAAGAATATAAACAATCAATCCAAGAAATAGCAGAACTGAGGGGGAAATTTTGTTACCTGTAGTGGTGTTCCAGTTAATAACAACCTGTGAGAACTCTGATAATGCCTCAAGTCAGCATTCAATTTGCAAGAAGCATTCTTTATGCGATGGCCTTCATCAATTATTATATATCGCCAATGTATCTTGCTCAGTTTCGGTCTATCGTGTTTGTTCATCAGATATTCATATGTTGTCAGAAGGACATTGAATTTTTGATGCACAATCTTTTCCCTGAAAAAAAACAATGAATGCACTTACACTTGCAATTCAATAATCCAGACTGCAAAAAGATATGGAGAGTCTCATTCCCATTTGTTATTACTTAAATAGCCTGCGCCTCTCCTCCGGAGGCCCAGAATAGACAATTTTGTGGATTCCAGGTGCCCAGAAATTGATTTCAGTCTCCCAGCCAGGTAAAACTGAAGAAGGTACAACCACCAAGAAAGGCCCTCTATCATTTTTTGTTTCCATCAGGTAGCAAATTAGAGAAATAACCTACCAAAAGAAAAGAATGACTAGATCATTGGCATATACAGCTGGGAAACAGTATGACAGTAAATAGGAAGAAAACTGATCTACAAACAAATAAATCATACAAAAACTTAATACAAACTGATGTGGAAAGTGATAGCTGGTTATATGTGGGCCTTAGAAAATTGATCGAACATGAAAAGTAGCTGCCACATTACTTTGTAAGAAATTTTTGGTTGATATGTTTGTTTGAATAGTTTTAGTCAGAAAGGAAAAGAAACTAGAGTTAAAATACAATAATAATAAAAAAATAAAAAAATTGTACCTGAACAGTTTTCCCAAGACCCATTTCATCAGCAAGAATGCCATTCAAATGATTGTTGTATAGTGAAACCAACCACCTTAGTCCATTCATCTGATACCTGAAGATCAAAACATCAACTTAAGAAATTTCAAACTGGAGAACAACAGCACAAAGTTTAACCTGAGTCTACAAGAAGGATCATTTGCATCTGATCTATTAAACAACCTAAAAGATTCTTATCACTACACCCAATGACCCAATAATCTAATAAACAGTGATACACACAGTATTTGAGCAACATGGGTTCTACTCACTCCCTTAATTTTCCGCCCAGGAGACATGTTGGCTGTTCTGCAATGCTTTCTTTTACACTGCACAAAACAATGTCCAATGTAAAATACTGTAAAGTAACATAAAAATTCCAGAGTAAAATGCTTTACAATAACATAAAATTTGAATTGTAAAAAGGGAGAGACAGGGGAGTAGCCTCGCAAGAACTTCAATGTCAAAAGACAACCTAGTAGCTCCAACAGTAAAGAACATCATAAAATTTATAGGTGCGCAAAATAGACAAAAGAATTAAGAACAAATGCTGCCTAGAGCCCACAATATACATGATATCAAATGGTAAACTTAATCCACTCCCTTTTCATAAAAAGATAAATTCTTTAAATGTCAAACAAAAAAAGTTATGAAAAGATAAAAAGTGGCATTCATACCTATGAGCCATCAAATAGTACTTCTCATTGCTTTCCATGTAATGCTGCGAAGTAGATCAAAGAGAATTAAATGAGAAAAATTAAGCAAGCAAATATAGAATCAAGAATGCGCCAAAAAACAAAATAAACTTGAGAAAGTGCACATCCAAGCAGCTTGCCTTGGCCTGGTCACTTTCATCTTCATTCTCAACAGAAGTTTCATTCTTCTCAACAACAGCAGCATGCCGTGACTCATCCATATCATTCTCAAATCGGCTTGCCATAGACTTAGCTTCCTGTAGCTTGGATCCCAGCTTTTGAAGATACTTCTCCGTCTCTTTCAGCAGTTGCTTAACACGGTCTGATTTTGCATCCTGTGCAATAGGCAAAAGGAGTGAACATAGGATACCAGCCTCACATCAGAAAAATTGGCAAGCCAGATCTAACCTGCACCATTCGCAGATACCCCTCAACATCATTGATTTTCAATAAATTAATCTTCTCACGCTGGATTCTGTCAATCTTCTCCCGATGGGTACGCTCCTTCCTTTTATGGAACTCTTTGACATATTTATTGAAACCTTTCCAGCGTTCTCTCTTAATCTTAAACACATCTTCCAGTCTTTCCCTAAATTAAGGTTAACAAGCAGTGCAAAAGAAAGAAGGATATTTTATTTAGTGCAAGCCATTAGACAGAAGATAAGCATCCAACACAAAGCATTTAAAAAGAGTTAAAAAAAATATTAAAAGGTGAGGAGGGGGCAAGTGCTCTAAATTAACCCCAAGAAAAACATACTTGTGAACTTCTATCTCAGCAAAGAACTCCTTCTGCCTCTCACGTATCCTCTTTTGTCGTTCTTCCTTCATTTTCTGCTCATACCTTTCAAGTTGTTTGATCCTCCTACCATGCTTATGTTTCTTATATGATTTCAAACGATCCATGTCATTTGTGATGGGCTTAAAAAAATCATTGAGAAAATTACTGCCGAAATTCACACAAAACAAGGTGTCAAAGAAAACAATAACTAAAATGACACTAAGCAACTAAAGCAAGCAGACATGTGGTAAACATCATGGTCTGACTGCAAATCATGATAAAACATACACAAGCTAACAAAATATAGCAAAATTTGGGAAAATCAATCACCTCCTTAGACGGCGTTGAAGCTCCAAGAGCTGAAGCTTTTTCAATTCTATTACAATTTTGGTTTTTGCAGATATGTCTTCAGACGAGCTAACAGTTTCCTGTACCGCAAATATAAGAGGAGGGGAACAAAGTGTGTGAGCAAAAACCAGCCCAGAGGAGCAAGAGAGTGCAAGAATTGGAAATGACAATAAGATGACAAAGCACCAAGCAACTAAGAAGAATCTCCAAACAAACCTTTAACTTGTCAAAACAAGTGGCAATTCTTTGTTTTGTTTTCTGCTGTTTTTGAACCCAACCTTGCTCGGTTAAAAGTTTCTTCCTCTGCTGATCCATAATCCATTTCTCTAACATGGTGTACTTTGGAGAAGGTGGTGAATCAGTAGAAGCGGCTGACTTATCATCATCATCTTGTTCTGTTGTAAAAGAGATGTCATTTCTTAATGAAACATCAACGGAAACAACCTTACACGCATCTAGAGCGTATCTTGTTTGAAATTCGAATTTTGAATCATCAGCACACAACAATTAACATAAGCAGCATGAGAATCACAAAAGCAGTTCATAGGATATTGTTTGTTCTAGAAAGCCAAATCCCCTGCTAAGACAAGTGTTTCGTATCACATCTGCATCCTTCATTTGAGCCACCATGTGAGATCATTGTCAAAGCCTGAACTAGGAGCCCAATGCTCATTTACTGAAATGTAATAGGAAACATTATGACCAGATTTGTTACCTGAAGCATTACTATTGCCAAGAATGTGAAACTGACTAGGAGCATTATCTTTTCTGTCTGGAACCAATCCGAGCTGAATGGAGCTGGATGGTAGGGATTGACTGCCAATTCTAGTCCAGCTAACTGCCTCAGGGATTGCCTGCTTATTTATGAATGTTGCAGAAGAAGCATGGTCAGTTTTTCCAACTTGAAGAAAGGCATTCCCCATGCTGTCCACAGGGTTACTCAAGGGTAAACCACCCCTTGCTGAATCAGGCTGCTGCATTGCAGTGGTGAAAACTGCCTGCGATTCCACTGCTTCCTGCCTTTGTATTTCAGCATCCAGTTTCCTTGTGGAGTACAGATATTTCCTTTCATCTGCAAGCATCGAGGGGTCAGAAGGTAGACCACTTTTGTCCTCCATCATTTTAAGTTTATCAGCTTCTTTGGATGCACAGTTTTCATCCAAGAATCTTCCCCCCAAACCGGGAAGCACTTTATCAAATTCCTTTGCATTATTCAGCCTTCCACATGGCATTAAAAGTTCAGGAATATTGGTTGGCTCATTAGAAGATTGTGCCTTTCCTTTATGATCAGTCAGCTCTTTGCGAGGACCATCCAAAGTGCCACCTGATTATCACCAAGCAAAAGATAGTTGCTGAACAACAATAACAACAAAAATAACAAGAAGAACAAAACAATAAGGAGAAGGAGAAGGAGAAAAATTAAATACATATAGCAAATAGATCAAGTGGAACTGATTGTGAGACCTAGTCTAGGCCAGGCTTTCACCTCAGGACAGAGGCATGATGCCTAGGCCACAGCCTGGTCCCACCCATGCTTATAAAGCCCAAGAGCTGTCTTAAACACAAGTTAAGCCAGTGTATTACATATGTTTTCTTAGCGCACAGGAGGCCAGGCTTCGCAGAATTTTGCGAGTCAAGGCCAGCGATAAACTTGGATAAACAAGCAAGATTCCTTTTCCAAGCCCTAGCATATTAAGCTAGGTCCACTAGCATGGCCAAGTAGAACTGCCCATGATCATCTTTAATCATGAGTTCTTACCATCTTTAGGAACAACATTTCCAAGTGCTATATCCAGATGAAGTTTCTTTGGCGGCAAAACATTTCTGCAACACAGAAACCAGGAGGACAAACCAATTAAAACCAGCAGAGCAAAACAAAGGCTTTCTCAGCATGACTCCGCATCTAAAAGGAAAAGTACATGCTCAGGGAGTAGTGCTATCTACCTGAATGCTAAAAAGACAAGGCACTGAGCTCTGAGCTGTCTCAGCTGTTGTTCATTGAAAGGCATGCCAGGAGAGACAGAACCCTGGGAAACAGGAGATTTTCCAACATCTCTAGGAGGTGTTGATCTAATCATTGTCAATTCTGAATTACTAGATTGCCTGCCACCCTGGTGATGAAAAAGAACATATAAAAAGAAGAGGCGGCCTAATACATAACGTATCAGAGAACATAGTTTCATACTCGGAACAGAATATGGTGAAATCAAGATTAAAAATGATGCATGATGAGACATTATATTTCATAATCCTAAAAATCAAGAGATCAAACATCAAATGCTAGACCACTGCAGGATAGAAAATGAATTAACACTTACTAGTCTGGCATTGCATGTGCTGTACATCACAATGCAAATGAAAACCAAAACAGAGCTAGGATAAAGACTATCATTCAACAGCAATCTTTCATTATGTCTAGAGAGGAAAAGTCATAATGGTTTTTTTTGGGGGGGGAGTACCTGGATAATTTTATTTGACTCTGCAAACATGTTTGAACTTCCTCCATCATTTTCTAAAATCTTTCCAGTTGAAAGTGAAGTGGGAAAGTCATCCACACGGTTAGCAGAAAAAAATCCTTCTGAGGTTTTCTCAGCAGAACTAGCTACAGCACCCTTTGCCAATCCATGTTTCTGATGTTCAGAACCACCATATTGCACTAGACCTGCAAACCCTGGCTCCCCCATGGGCCCTGCTGGATATGAAGTGGCAGGCATCCCTCCATGAACCTTGCTAAAAGCACCTAAAACATCAGTAATACCAAGTACCAGATCACTAATCACTAATCAATGAGTTACTTAAATAAAATGGTCAGAATCTTTCATGAGAAATGCTCGAACCCCATAAAACATTATCCATTCCCTGGTGTTCCTTGCAGTAAAGAAGAAAACATCTTTCTAGACAACCAAAAAAACAACTAAACAAAAATGTTATCAATAATATGTCCTCCAACTAAGTGATTCACTTTTTAAGTTTTTGCTCCCAGTCTTTGAACATGGTTAAGATCGGAACAAATCCTGCTTTCCCCATCAAAAAAGACCAAATTTATGATTTCTATCCAACCATATTCTTTTTATTTGATAGCATATTTTAATCCTTACTTGATCCAAGAGATGAAATTGCTGACTGCTGCAATGGAATTTCTGCTGTTGCATTACCAGAAACAGCATTCGAAGAGAACCTTGGAACTTGAGATCTTTCAAGGGGTAACCCTGCTTTATTTTGATTCCACATACACCTGGAAGTGAGACTTTCATGTGCAGATGAAAGAGAACCCCCTTGCTGTTGTCCTGCAGACACATAAGAAGATGAAACTTCCAGCTGACCACTACTAGGAACCTTATTAAAGCTGGTATTTTCACCACCTCTAACTGCATAACTCCCTGGTGAGTCAACCTTGTTCATTTTCCCCTTCCTTGGATTAACTATGGTATTGCGAGGATCAAGTTGTTGGGGATTCTCAACATGCATTTCCAAGTGTAAAGATGAATCACCCCTCTTCCTCTTAGCAACAGCCTTTTTACCATCCTTCTGATTCGCTCCTCTTTCTGGGGATTGTGAATTGGCAGACCTAGTTTCCAAACTAGAAGGACTTTCATGATCAAATGACTGGCTGCTCCTTTGAGTTCCAGATCCTTGATAATAATCATGGCCTGCACTACTTGGGCCAGCAGGGGGCCTACTGGAAGCAGAAGGATCAACTTTGGATATCTCATTTTCAGCCAATCCAGCTTTAGAGTCTTTCCCAACTCCAACTGCCTGTGAAGATCCTGCATAAGGGTATACCCATTTCTTAATGATTAATTCAATATGCTACGCACTAGCACAATAAATACAGTAAAACGATTCACTGGGCAGAATGGAGGCAGTATGAACAAAATCATGTTACCTCCATATTGTGCAGTCGAAGAATCCCCCATTTGAGTTCCACCGGTCAAAGGAAGGCGTGATGACCTCAAAGCTTCAATATCAAGACCATGCTGATTGATGACAGTCTCCATGGCCCTTGGTTTAAGAAAAAATATGTCAGAGAAACAAATCCACCACAAAAAGTTGAGCAAAGAAGAATTTCAACTAAAGAGTTGCAATTTTGCCACAACTATGATGATGACATAACAAACTGAACTGGTGGAATACCAGATAAGCAAAAAAACAACACATAAAAAGTTAAGAACAGGTAAACCAGAGAGAGACCAAGAACAAATCAGAAAAGAGACCGTATAAAATAACCTGGCAATCCAATGGCAAATTGTGCGACCAACTCGCTGCCATATGGTACTTGACTACAGATTATCTAGTAACAACATATTCATGAAGGAAGCAGTCACCGGCATCAAATATTATTCTATTTAAGTTTAATTTTTTCAACATAGGAGCACATTTGTGTTGATAATGCAGGGTTCAAACTAAAGTTTAGTATGAAACGAGAAAACTGGGACTTAACAAGTTGCAAAACTCAAATAAATCTTATTTCCTAGCCATGCCAGTGGAACCTTAATAACTGAATGACATGGTAGAAGTCGATTGTCAGGTACATGGACATCACTTCCAAAATCAAGATTTAAAAAGGAATCACATCATAATCTAACTATATAAAGAAAGTATATAAAACTCATGCCTTCTCGCAAACTCAATTAGTATTAATTATCATCTCAACCGATATAATTTAATAAATCCACCCAAGACGAGACGAGAATAAATGTCTAACAATCCCAGAATCATTTACAGTGAATAAGCTGTCTCCAGTATCTAAGAAACACGGCATCTTTAAAAACAAAGATAAAAACCAAATGCAACCAAAATGTTTCACCTTGATATTACTTGATACGGCATGGAATGTTCCTTCCCGCTTGATTTCATGTGTTGCAAAATCTAAAACACACACATATAATAAGTATGCACATAATTACCACCACAGTTCAAACATAGTAAGAAAAATGAAATTTTATTTGAGCGCAAGCTACACACCACATAGAGTTTTGTAGCCAGTTTCGCGGGCTCATCTTTAGAATCTTGAATGAGTTTGTGTAGAAACTTAGCAGCCTCCAACTCCACATTTTGTGAAGATTGTGAAGACGCCATCTCATTTCAGCTACAAAAATTAATTAAAATTAAAAAAAAGGCTAACTATTATAATTAATGAAAAAATTACACTAAAAATATCTCAAAAAAATGTACTAATTGAATTTTCCAACTTGTAAAAAGGTTCAAAAGAATTCAGCTTCATGAGCGACGATTGGCTGGAAAATTCAATTTTAAGGAAAACTATTTTTGCAAGAGGGGAAAGAAAAGTAGGCGATGAAAGACTGGAAAAAAAAATGAAATTACGAGATCGTCGAATCCGAGTAGGGAATTAATTGCAGGAAAAAGATAGCAGCAGGGAGTGAGCTACATAGATAGGTTGGTACTTTCTCTCAAATGGTGAAGTAAGTTTGAAAACGACGTTCGGGAGCTGCTGAATTAGGGCGGAAAATGCTGTAAAGGAGACTGGGAAACGTGACCCACGCGCTAGAGAGTTGCCATGCGATTGGTCGGCGGCGCGTGTATCTCACGAGCGGAGATGAACCCGCGGGAAGAAACGGGCAGAAAACGATCTGGTTATTGGGAGAAAAGGCAGCAGTCACTGTTGGATTCTTTGGTGTGGTTTCTGGTGGAATTTTGCTTCGTTTCTCGGCCTGATTTCGGGTTTTATGGTGGCTATTACGTGGTCGGGATTTGGGTTGAAAGGAGGCTGTGGTTGCTGCGCCGCGGAGAGAGAGGTCTGGGCTGCGATGGTGTTTTGGTGGTGTGTTGATTGATTAGGGAAGGCTGATCGGATGAGGCAGATGGCTGTGGGTGTGGCTGGAATCTGTGGTGGAGCTCGGTGATGGTGGTAGACGGCTGCCGGCGAAGGGCATAATGTGCGGTTGGTGGCAGCGGCGGCGCTGGTATGTTAAGGAGGTTGCCTAGGTTTTGGCCGTGGGAGAATTTTATGGCGGTCTGTTTTCCTTTTTTTTTGTTTTTTTCACTGTTTTCTTACTTTCAAATTCCTGCTCTCTTTCCCTTCCTGCCTGTCTTTTTTTCTCTCGGTGCCCTCCGCTCTCTCTTTCTCTCCGATCACTCGTTCATCTCTGGTTACTTACTTACTGTTTCACTCTATAATTTTTTTTATATATTTTTTTTTCTAACTTATCCCACCAATCAAAATAAAACAGATGAAGATGTCAAGAATTATAATTATAAAATTAACATAATTTGCTTGGATTGCATAAAAAAATATTTTGTAAAAAAATATATTTATTTAAAAATATGATAGAAATTGGTGGTAAAAATGAATTATAACAATAATCAACCTTTTAAAATAATAATAGTAAAAGTAAAAGTAATAATAAAAAGGTATTATATAGGGTTTTTGGTATTGGTTTGCATTTTCTTTGTTTTTTTTTTTAATGCCAATTAGTGCATGTTATAAAGAAATACAGCAATTTCATTTCATCAGAATTCTAGCAGCCAAAAAAAAAGCTATGTCTTTTTAAAACAATCATAAATCATTGTGTGTTTTAAACATGGTAATTGTTAAAAGTAAAAGGAAAATTACTGATTAAAAAATAAAATCATACATGTAGAAGGGGGAAAACTATGGGTAAGTAAAAAATTAAAAAATCGATTAAACTGAGAAAATAAAAAAAATAATTGAAAAAACCGATTAAACTGATTAGAAATTTTAAAAAACCGATTGGTTCGGTTCGGTTTTGATTTTATAAACCTGAAACAAAAAAACCGAATCAAAACCGGTCAGTTTGAAACCCAAACCAAAAATAACCGAACCAAACTAAAAAAAACTAGTTTTTATTTTAAAATAACTTAACGAACCAAAATTGCTCAGTTTAAACTAATTTAGATTAAGTTTTAATTTTAAAAAAATTAATTTAATTATTTTTTTAATAATAACCAAATCAAACAAAAATTAATCACTTCTAAAAATAAAAATAAAAATAAAAATAAACAAAATCGTGGTA
>Ga0307515_10021751_pt1 | contig 11347 bp, 2 predicted proteins | sample 17_EM_MG_FD_194513 | JGI IMG/M metagenome (GOLD analysis project Ga0307515, IMG submission 194513) | Populus trichocarpa ectomycorrhiza microbial communities from riparian zone in the Pacific Northwest, United States - 17_EM | ecosystem: Host-associated > Plants > Roots > Unclassified | place... | reverse complement strand
GCTTTTAGTAGGCACTCTACCTATTGTTCGGCAGCAATATAGATACCCCCCTACCGCGGGTGGTAGAGGTTTATATCTCCTAATAGGATAGACTTTATATCTTCGGTTTCTAATAAGCTTATTACTAATATAATATTCTCTATTTATAGGACCCCTTCGACCCTAGGGTTATATATATTAATAATCTAAACCGGTCCCCTATATATCTGGATTATTATAACTGTAATATCTAGGTTAACTGCCTGCTATAACTATAAGGATAGGCTAATAGCCTTACTAATTATAAAGCACACACGTATAGCTGCTTTTAGTTTATATAGGAGCTGGAATCCTTAGGGGCAGTATGTTAATTATATATAGGCATTATAATACGGCTCTTATATAGTAAGGATGTGGTATTTCTCTAAGTCTAAGCTGTCTAGCAAGGGCCTTATAAGACGGTGGTTTGTGTTACCGTAGTTATACTATATAATAGATAGGTAGCGGACCCCCGGCGAGGGTCCTTTACCTCTCCTTCGTTCCTCACTTCCTCTATTTCTACTTTCTTTAGGATATTTAGAGCTTCTATCTCTTATATCTATATCCTAGTTACTACTTATTTTATATAGAGCTTTCTATTCCTATGTCTTATATTTCTAGTAGCGCTTCTATATCTAAATCTGTTATTATCTTTGGTTCCTCCCCTATTCTTACTAGTTGGCTATATACCCTTTAAGAGTCGGCTATAAATGTTATATTTGCCGTGTTAAGTCTAATTCTTAATTATCCTAGTCTTAAGCTTGCTATAGCTGTCTATAATGGTCTTCCTATAGGGCATCCTCTTCCTTATGTCCCCTGTAATCCTTATGTCCCTATACGGTCTGGTAATATCGCGCGGTAATACTTCTGGCCCGTTAAGGCTTAGGATAGCTAGCCTAGCCCCCTAGTATTAAAGGTAGGAAATGCTAGAAAGGCACCTGCGCCCCCCTAGCTTATCGCCTATTGTTTCCATTTATATAACCTAGCGTACAGTTATTCCCGCAGCTATTAAGCCCTTACCTTCCGTCTCCTATATTTAATGCAGTCTCCTCTTTCCTACGCCTTATATGTGCTTCGGTAGCAGTTTATACATTTTATTTAGTCTTAATTTAAGCAGTTTCTTATATTATAGGGGCCTGCACAGTGGCCGTAGCACACCTGTGCTGCGCATGTGGATTAGGTATGTCCCCATTATATATAGCGGTAGTATTATTCTAGGCGGAGTTTATGGTTATAGAGCCTTACGTTATATATAAGGCCATTTATAATAATACCTTTTTAGATAAGGAGTTTTTGCATTCCTAGTATATATATGCTAATAATGAGGGAGCTATGCGTTCAACTGGTGTCTCCCTAGCGAGTCTTTGGCAACCCTTATATTCTTTTATTATTCTTATCGCATACTTGGTTTATATTTTCCTATTAAAGCCATTAGATTTAGGTAATCTTAAGTCCTAGTATAAGGCGTTCCGTTTGTTTTACTATCTTATATATAGTTGCCGTATTATCCGCCTGGCGTTCCTTTTCTACCCTAAGGCTTAGGGGAACCACTGGGACTTCGACTAGGTAATCTTTATGAAGCACTTTTATGCTAATACATTCTCCTAGCCTATCCCCTGCCCTTACAGCTCATTCCTTTGCCTATTAGTCCCTTAGGGTGACTTTAATATCTCCGCTCCTAAGGTATCGGACTATAACGGTATTATAGACCTCTTTACGAATTTTTATAAGGACTTCTATTTCTAATTGTCCCCTAAGCCCCTCTGCTTTCTCTATATTTAGTTATATTATAATTATATACCCAGATGTTATCTTTAGGGGGGTAGGCTCCCTATGCTATAGAGGCGTAGCTATAGCGGCCCAGGTGCGGTTCGCCGGTAAGGAGGGGTTTTATTTATTTTTAATTTTACTTAGCCATTAGAGGATTTAGTTAAGGGTTTGCTAGAGGGGCGCCTAAGGTACGCTAGATTGGCGGAGCCATTCTGCTAGCTGTATTAGTTCGTTATAGCTAACGGTCGCTCCCCCGTAACTATGGATACTAGACGCGTTTAATAGGCTTTGTATTTTATCAGATGCCTTCTTAATAAAGGTCTTTCCGCTTTGTGGTGTGGTATTCGCCCATTCTTATTATAGAGGGCTATTGCTGGGCGTGGTTCTGGTAGGCGCGCGCGAGTGTAAACCACCGTTGTTTGACGTGTGCCTCCCCTGCAATGCATGCATCTCAGGGGGATTCTCTAGGTGTTTTTCAGGGTTCTTTTGGTTGTTTTTGGTCTTTTTAGGCCGGGTGCAGCAAGAGCTCCTTTTAGATACCCGATATAGGCTCAAGGTATTAGATATAGATAAGGATATTAATAGAGGCGATATTATAGTATTAATTAAGTAGTAGTTAGTGCTTAAAGCACGAAAAATATTAATATAGAGCCTCTATATAAAAATGTCGACCTAAAAACTATAGTATAGTATAGAACTAATAGACCTAAGTAGTACTAAAGAATTTAAAAGATAAAATAAGAAATTATAGAAACCTAGAGGATAAGGATTAAGTAATTAAAGATCTAAGGAGTAGAGGCTAAATTAGGGATCTTAGTAGCAGAAGACATTTAGGCGGGCTCTATAGTAAGAAAAATAGTTTAAAGAAAGAGCTTGCATAAATTACGGAAAATAGGGTTATTATATTAAAGACTATAAAAGTAGTTAGAGTTACTATATAGTAAAAGGAACAAGACTAGTAGACAATATATACGTATAGAGGGATGATAATATACTATAAGGAATAAAAGAATGTTTAATTAAAAGTTTTGCGTTCTATTATAATAACGTATACCAAATTTATAAGGACGCTAAGTATGGCGTAAGCTATTAGCTATAAGAGCTAAAAATACTAGAGTTTAAAGGAACTAATAAACTAGTTCGCAGATCGGATATTAAGGACGATAAATTTAATATAGGCGAAACATTCCGTAATAATAAGGTAATAAGGGTAGCTTACTAGGAGTATATAGACCTTAGAGATGTTATATAAGAGGTAGACGATAATTCCACTATAGAATAGGGAATATTAGTAGGGATTAAGACCCCACTAGATATAATGTCTATCGCTTTATAAAATGTAAGAGAAGTAGGATAACGAACTACTTTGGCACTTAATAAAGGCAAAAGGCTAAAGGCTTAAGACTCTTAAGATAAGATAAGGCAAGCTTAAGGACCTATAATAGATAATAACTAATGGAGTAGAGTAATAGCTTAGTTTAGCAATATATAAATAAGCTTAGGACGAAGTTTCCTAAAGGTATAAGACTCTTAAGACAAGATAAGTAAGATTTAAGACTTTTAAAACGAGATAAGAATACTATAGAAGCCTAATTAAACTAAGGCTGGAGTAAAGCTTAAGATAAAAGTAAGCTTAGGATTAAAAATCTTATAGAACTAAGATTTTAATAACAGAATAAGGACTATTAAAGAAATTGCGAGCAAGGCTTAGCAATAGGATTAAAATATTAATACTAAAACTAAGAAGTAAGAGAACTTTAAGGATTTACTTATAAGACGCAAACCAAAAGAAACTATAAATAAATTTAGGTAAAGAATTATCGTATAGCAAGAATAGAAACTAGATAAGAGATTTAGTATACTAGGTTATATAAGGGACAGAGTACCTATATAAAGAATTACTAATAGGCCTAGGGCAGGTATACTAAAAGCTAAGTAGCTTATTAAATTAGAAAACAAAAAGGATCTAGGGATCCCTACTAGGTTTAAAGAACGATATATAAAAGGCTATTATAATATAGTAATAAAAAGATACTTCCTTACGGATAAACCGCATATACTCTAGTAGCTATACTAAAAGTAGTATAGGCAATAATATAATAACGAGTAGGAAGATTTCTATATATAGTTAGTTAAATAAGTTATCTAAGACCACCCGATTATAGAGAAGGCTATAACCCATATTAAAGGAGCCTTAATTATAACGTTAAAGGATTTAGAGAAACGATTAGAGGACTAGAGGAGTAAAAGACGTATTTTAGTACCTGCGAATAAAGTTATAACGTTTAGATTAATATAATAAAGGTTTAAACTTAAAAATAAAGATAAGTTAAGAGTTAACCCGAAGCACCTAGCACACTATACGCTATTATGGATTATATGCGTAGACAATATATATAAAATATACAAGAATCCGAAAGAAAAGAATTGGAAGTACCCTATAAGGAGATATTAGGCGCTAGATAAGCAATAGTATAGGAATACTAAGTATATACATAGATAGCATTTAACGGAAGTTTAAGAGTTAGGAGACTTAATACTTTAACTAGAAAGATTCCTTACGGAAAAATACTTAGACGGATAATAGTGGTGGAAATGCCTAGAGAATACATATCTATAGTATATTAAAGATAAAAAACAAACTAGGTATTAGCTAAAGGACGAGCTAAATATAATAGGATTAAGTAGCTAATAGTTAGGAAAAGTGGAGGCCTATAGGACCAGAGGGAGCTAGTAGTAGAGCCTTAGACCCTTAAAGGAATCTAAGGACAACACCTAAATTTACAAGTTAATTAGTAAGATTAGCAGTTTAAAGTACTAATAGATAGTAGAGTAACGCGGAACTATATCTTACTAGCAGTAGTTAAAAAAAATAGGATTACCTTATAGATAAAAGGAACAACTTTACCTATTAGTTATAATTTTAGGAGATCTAATAGCCTATAGAGGAGGAATTATTAACCTTAAAATAGGACCTATTTAAATAACCATTAAAGGAAGGCAGATTAAGATGTCTTTTAATATCCTACTATTAGGACGGGATAAGGCAGTATTAGGAATGCCTTAGTTATAAGAATATAATCTAAAGATCGATTAGATTATAGGTTAAGTTAATATTAAAGATACTTAACGATATAAGATATAATAGCAAACTAAGTTAGTATAGTACTAAGTTAGAGCGATATATAAAGGGACTAAGCGAAGCTTAAGTTATATACTAAAGAGATACTATAAGTATAGCAAGAAACTATAGAGCCTAAAAAGTAAAAAGCTAGTAAACTATATAGCATAGGACTATAAAATAGAGTTGGAACTAGGAATAAGTCTAAGGTTCTTTTTAACCTATAAGCTTACTTAAGAGGAGGCAAGCGCACTTAAAGAGTTTATTTAGGAAAACCTATAAAAAGGATATATTAGACCATCGCAGTTATTAGCAGGTTATCCAGTACTGTTTATACTAAAGAAGAATAGGAAACTTAGGTTATACATTAACTACAAATAGTTAAATAGCATCACTTAAAAGGATAGGTATCCTTTACCCTTAATTAGCGAAATCTAAGATTGGATAGGTAATATATAAATCTTTATAAAAATAGATCTAAGATAGGCGTACTATTAGATTAAAATCAAGGAAGGCAATAAATAGAAGGCAGCCTTTAGGTTAAGAGAAGAACTATATAAGCCATTAGTTATATAATTTAGATTAACAAATGCACTAGTAATATTTTAGAAACGAATTAATAGTGTATTAGGAGAATACCTTAATAAATTTGTTATAGCATACCTTATTATTATTATTATCTACTTAATAACTAAAGAAGAACACGGGGAACACATTAAATGGGTCTTAAAGAGACTATAGAAAGAATAGATGCTAGTAGCAATTGAGAAATATAAGTTCTTTACAAGGAAGACCGATTTTATTAAATTTATTATTAAACTAAGTTATATTAGTATGGACCTAAAGAAGATTAAAGCTATAGTAAGTTGGCAAGAACTAGAGAATATAATATAGTTAAGGTTATTTTTAGGGTTTTATAACTACTATAGAAGGTTTATAGCGCAGTAGTTAAAGAATATTAAACCATTTACTAGGCTTATAAAGAAAGAGGAACTATAGGTATAGGGAAATAAACAAAAAAAGCTATTTAAAGAACTTAAGGAGTTATTTACCTAGGAGCTAATCCTTAAAATCTACTAACTAGGACTAGATACGGTTATAGAAATAAATTAATTAGATTATATACTAGGAGTATACTTACTACGAAAGTATAAGGATGTATAATATCTAGTATCATACTATAGTCGGAAGATAACACCACTAAAATTAAACTACGACGTCTATAATAAAGAGTTGTTAGGAATAGTCGTAGTACTTAAGGAATAAAGAGCATTCTTATAAGGTATAAAGAAACTATTTATAGTTAAGACGGATTATAAGAACCTTATAGGGTTCCTAATAACAAAAGAACTTAATCGTAGATAAGTTAGATGGGTAAAGATACTTACAGAATACCATTTTAAGATTTAGCATACTAAAGGAACTAAAAATATAAGAGTAGACGTATTTAGCAGAAAAGCTAAACTATAGAATAATAAAAAACTATTAGGAGCAATGCTACGCAGAGATAAGGATAAATAGATAAGATATAATTACCCTAAACTAGTAGTAACTTAAGAGGATAATAAACTAAAAAGAGTCTATAAGACACCAGAGAGCTTTTAGGTATAAAGAATTCTAAAAGCATAGCTAGAAGATCTATAGGTAGATATATACGAGAATTAAGAAATAAAGTATATCCTAAGAAGCATAGTAGAGCATTTTATAGAAGATTTCTATAAAAGAATAACTTAAGGACATAATAGAGCAATAGGCTTAGTGTTAAGGCTATAAGAAGAGTATATTATTAATAGAATTTAGAATATTATAAGAAAAGTAACAAAGGAGTGTTTAGATTGCTAAAGAAATAAAATAATAAGGCATAAGCTATATGGAAGGCTATAACCTATTAAAATACTAGAAAGACTATAGGAGGTTATATTATAGGACTTTATTATTAAGTTACTAAAGTTAAGAGATCCTATTACCAGATAAGAGTATAACGCGATCTTAGTAATAGTAGACAAGTTAACTAAATAGGGCTACTTTATAGCATACATAGAAGAAATCTCGGTAGAAGATATCGCTAGAATCTATATTAAAGAAGTGTTTATAAGATATAGAGCACTAAGTAAGATTATATTAGATAGAGATCTAAGATTTATAGTAATATTCTAGGAGGTATTCCTAGCAGAGTAAGGAGTTTAAGTAGCAACTTTTACTGTATATTATCTATAGACAGACGGTTAAACGGAGGGATTGGATTAAACGCTAGAATAGTATCTAAGGTATTATATTAATTACGCATAGAATAATTGGGTATTGTTACTACTAGTTATATAGTTTATATATAATATAACACTATAAGAAGAAATAGGCATATTACTATTTAAGGTAAATTATAGATATAAGCTAAGAACATCGTTATTACTACGATAAGTAAAGAAAATAAGTAGCATAGCTAAAAAAGAATAAAAACGTTAATAACTCTTTATATAGACCTTATAGAATTAGTAAAAAAGGTATAAAAGAGAATAAAAAGGTACTACGACGCTAAGAGATCTAAGGGACTAGATCTTAAGGAGGGAGATAAAGTATAGCTACTACACAAAATTTTTAAGAGTTAACGACTAAGTAAGAAGTTAGACTATATTAGACTAGGACCTTTTAAAATTATATAAAGGATTTTACCGGTTATGTTTAAGTTAAACATACTAGCTAAAATAAAGATCTACCCTATATAGCATATTATAATACTAAAGCTAGTATATAGAAATGTTAAGCTACTAGTTTATAAGGCAGACACGTATAGAGGATAAGAGGAAGATAAATAGCAAGTTTTAAAGATCGTTAATTATAAGGACATTAACAATAAAATATAGTATAAGGTTAAGTAGATAGGCTATAGTAAGACTACCTAGGAACTACTAGAGAATCTAAAAAACGCTATAAGAAAGATATAGGAGTATTAAAAGGGATTAGGTTAGGTAGCATTAATAAGAAAAAATTACTAAAAAATAAACCACCTAAGGGGGACCTAAAAAGAGTAGTTGCCGAACTACTTAAATCTATTTCCTTCTCGGTTAAAAGAGAATCCGTTTTTTTATTATTAAGTTTCTATAAACCTTATTCTATAAGTTTCTACTTTTTAAAACGGACCTTCTTATAAACTTTCTTAAGACGGATTAGTTAAGTAGACGCCGTAAGATAAGAATTAAGGGCCTGTTGCTAAGCATCGGCGGCCTCTTATTTAGCGTTATAAGAATAATATAGCTCTGCTAGAGTAATAGATAGTTTATTATCTAGTTATATAGCAGTAGATTAAATATAAGACCCTAAGACAAATTAATTAAGGAATTAGATAACTATTAAGGATAATAAAACGCGTATATTTAGTATTAGAAATAAAGTAAATATTATAGGACGAATAAATATTTGCTTTAGTGCACTCCGAGTAAGAAAATAGTTATTAAGAGAATAGGTTCGCCAACGTAATATAAACTAACCCCTCTTTTAAATAATAAAAATATAGAGATAATATAATCCCACTAAGAGATAATATCGTAGCGATAGTACAAGCACGACGAACAGTTAAAGAAAGAGAAGAAGCTTTAGGTATAATAAGTAATAAAATTAACTAAATTAATTAGACGGGTATTATACCTCTAATAAATAACTTAGAGATATTTAGAGTCTTTAAGGACGAAGATAAAAAGGAGGGAGATAGTGTTATAGACGCTTTAAGTATAATATTATAACTACTAAAAGAGAAGTTAAAAGAAGCTAGTTAGTTAATTTAGGCATAATCTAAAATAGAGCTAATAGAACTATATAACGAGGAATAGTAACTAAGGTTATATAATATAATCTATATAATTTAAAGGATCTATAGGATCTATAATAGAGTAAATAGAGTACACGTACCTTATATATAAAGGGGATTTTTTAGGAGTACGGTTATATATTTAAAGGACTATAGTCCCTACCTAGATAGTCCTTCCCTCTTTATAGTAAATTTTAGAATATAATTGGAGTTAATTTATTAGGTAACTACTCCACTAGTTATATTTACGTTATTGACTATTCTATACCTATATACTTAGCCTATTAACAAGCCTACCATAGTTCCTGCTATAAGGCTTCGTTACACCTAATAACACTTCCCTTCCTCTAAAAATATAGCTACGCCTACTTTAAATAACTGGGAAGACTCCTTACTACTAGGGGTAGCTATATACGCGAAACTTATTAATGAAGATTAGGACAAATTTACTATTAATATAATAACTTATACCGCAAAATAAGTTAACGGCTTTCTCCTATACTATATTATATTCTACTAAGGTAAATACTACGCTAATTTATAGCTGTGGGAATATTTTAGGGAGGATTTTATAGGATAGACCGCTAACACCTAGGCACTTGGTAATGTTAATATTATTTAGGATTTTTAAGACTTCCTCCGCAAGAATAGGGTATATATTACTAAAAATAGTAACCTAATTACTAGTAATATCTAGGCTGTTATTATTAGTATAGAAGAACTAGTATAGACGGAAGTTAAAATTATACGCTAACTACGGAAACCTAGAACTAACCTATATTCTTTAAAAGGCAACTTTAATTTAGAACAAAACCCCTAGAACACTACTCTCCTACCTAAAGGTACTCTCCTACCTAGAGGTATTCTTCCTTTACCTTTACTGCCTCTAGCTCCTCTACTCTAGCTAACCGGTAAGCCTCTACTATAAGAAGTCACGAATCTAATAAAGGTATATTTGGACGAAGAGAAGAAGTTTAGAGGAGAACTATAGGTCTTTTATAACTGCTGTAGCAAGGTTAAAATCTGATGCTATTAGTTTTATTATGCTTTCTTAGTTATATTAAAGGGACGGGCGGTAACATTTTATTATAACTATATTACGGGTAGAAACTATAGGTTTAATATAATACTTTAGCTTACTAGAGCCTACTTTAAGACTAATAAGAATTGCTAACTTTATATATCTAAATGGCGGGAGACTATATTCTAAAGAGTTATCGCTTTTAACTTAATAAAGACTCGTTTAGAGTGCCTTTAACTACTCTTTAATAAACTTTAGAAAATCTAATATAGCTTTACCAAAACTTACTAAAATAAGAACAGTCTAAGGGACTAAGTTATTTTAGCCTGCTATAGTATTCCTAAGTGTAATTTAGCGCTATATAAACCTATAGATATATTTAAAGGAGTATATACCGAGCTACGCTCTGCTATAGGTACAGTGATATAAATATAGGAATCTTAATAGTTCTATACCGAAAACCCTACCTAACTAAGTAATCCTAACTAATATAATTATAACTAAACTAACTAAATATATAGTGGCCGTAGTAGGGAATATAGTAAAGGGTATAATTAATATTACCTATAAGGTAACCGTGGAGGTCCTTATAGAGGTTTATTTCAAAGTAATCGCTAAAAGAAGTGCTACGTTTATAAGAAGCTAAATTGCTAGTTAACTAGACACTCCCTTAATAAGCGAAAGGAGGTATATAATAAGTTTCGTTAAAGTATAAGAGGAGGTTCGGTTGCAAATCAGCTCCATATTATATTTGTTTAATCCGTGCGCCTTTTAGTGTCGTCCGTTTTGTAATTAGTAGCGGCTACTACCGCGGCCCATTTGAATATGTAATTGAGTTAATCGTTTAGTAGCCTCCATATAAGGCTCCAGATTTGGCTTTATATAATCCGTAATTAACGTCGGTAAGCGATTTAAGTAAGCCCCTCTCTGCTACTAGGCCTCTATCGCGACTCCCTACTTTAGTGTAGTAATAGAGCCTCCTCCTTAACTAACGCCCCCTCTATAATTAACACTTGCTACACCTTCGCTTACCTCTTATAGGAGCCGTAGCAGAGCTATAGCAACGCCCATATCGCCCGCGACGCCCGCGACGCCTATAGGGCACAGGAACGCGCGTATAAGATAGATAGGCGAGATAGAGAAGGCGATATTAGAAGGCCTCGTTGAGGCTATTAAGAAAGGATTTTATATAGATAGCTCTTATAAATCTAACGGCTGGAAGATTGCTCTTAATTATACGCTTACTATTACCTAGTAGCCTATTACTCTTAAGCAAATTAAGAGCAAGCATAATAACTATAAGAAGGACTAGAAGCTATAGAAGGAGCTCTATAACCTCTTTAGCTAGGGGTAGGATAAAGATAAAGGCGTGCCTATTGCCAGTAAGGAAGTTATAGAGGCCTACTTTAAAGCTAATCCTGCCGCTAAGAAGTTTTATAATACGCCGCCTACCTTCCTAGATCTAATGTAGGAAAACCTTCACCGCATATGCAACCTTACTAAAAGGTAGCGCCATACTTCAAAACCTACGCATACCCATCTCACCATCAAAAACAATCGATTTTCTAACTTTTAAGACCCAATTCCTACTGCCTAGCGAGCTAGAGGTGGATTT
>Ga0307515_10021750_pt1 | contig 11347 bp, 4 predicted proteins | sample 17_EM_MG_FD_194513 | JGI IMG/M metagenome (GOLD analysis project Ga0307515, IMG submission 194513) | Populus trichocarpa ectomycorrhiza microbial communities from riparian zone in the Pacific Northwest, United States - 17_EM | ecosystem: Host-associated > Plants > Roots > Unclassified | place... | reverse complement strand
ATATATATATACACACGCGCGCGCGCATCATGTATGCATGCATGCATGCATGTATTCGCATCGAGTAGCTAGCTTATTGTGAGCTTGAAAATATGGATGGATCCCTTGCATTAATTATTTTCCGTGAATCACGTTTTAAGGATGACTCATCCATGTTTTTTACATGGCACTGTGGGGACAGCCGCCCAATAATAATCCATTATTCACGAAACCATATCAAACCAGGGGTATATATGGCATTGAAGTGGTAGTTGGACCTCAGCCTTATCAGTTTCTTATATTAATATTAATATAATCCTATCCGCGCATGTGAAGATTACCATTAACCCTAAACCTATGGACTGCGTTTCTGAGATGCCAAATCTTATTTTCCGCAATTATTGTGTGGTATTCTTAATCAGGCAAATACTAAGCCCCAGATTTAATTATGGATGGAAACAGGAGGATGCTTGATAAAGACAAAAAAACACAGTAGTTTAGTTTAACTGGTTTCGGTAACCCGCGCGTGCATGCTACTTTTATAAAAATATTCTTTAATTGAATAATATTTTTTTATTTTTTTTATTTTTACAATTAGTATATTTAAATATTTTAAAAAACATGTAAATAGATAACTTTTTTGATAAAAAGGATTTAAAGAGCAATTTAAAAAATAGATTGAAATAAAGTATAAAATTGGCAAGACAACGGAAGGCAACCTACGGTGTCCACCAGAAGAAGTAGCTGCGAAACACACAAGCAACGAACGCCTGTCTGCTTTAGTGGTAAGTCTCGTTTGACTCATGAATTGGAACTTGCCCTACCTGGCTAACACACCACTACTCTCTTTTTATATATATATATATATATATATCTATTTATTTTAAAGAAGATTATGAAATATTTTATACGCAACTACCCTTTTAATTTTGAATTAATTTTTTTATATATTTTTAAATTATTTTGATGTGCTGATTTTAAAAAAAAAATTATTATTTTGATTTATTTTTAAATAAAAAATACTTTTAAAAAAATTAAATAAATTTTTAATACTCTAGCATGCTTAGCATTTAATCTAAAATTATATATATAAAAAATAAATAATTTTAAACAATAAAAAAATCATTTTTTTCTAAAGGGACTGCTTCCAAACACGTTTTTCGTCTTGATGGCACTAGCAAGAAGCAGTATCCTGAAATCATTATAAATATAGCACCCAACCTCTACTGCATCTCCATCATCTCACCATTCATCCAAACACAACTCTAGCTTCCTTCCTTTGCTTCTGTGCTTCTCATTTCCCCATCCGCCGTTCGCTGCTTCCCTCCTCCATTCACCTACAGTAACTCGCCGCCGCCACAATGGAGGGGACTCGCCGGCGATCGACCAAATCCATTCATGATCACAAATTAGTTGATCACGACGAAAGCAGTGCAGTGATTGGCCCAAAAGCATCCGATGCATTACCCCTTCCTTTATATATAACCAATGCTCTCTTCTTCACCGTATTCTTTTCCGTTGTTTATTTCTTGCTTACTCGCTGGCGTGAGAAGATTCGCAATTCCACTCCTCTTCATCTTCTCACTCTCTCTGAAATCGCTTCTATTTTTGCCTTTATTACATCTTTCATTTATATGCTTGGTTTCTTCGGCATCGACTTCGTTCAGTCCCTTATTCTCCGTCCTTCTCCTGATGTCTGGGCTGCCCACGATGACGAGGAAGATGAAGAAGATCTTCTCAAAGAAGATGCCTGTATAGTTCCCTGCGGACAGGCTCTTGATTGCACTGCACCACCACCGCAAAAACTCACTGTGGACCCGATTGTTGTTGTGCCTTCTCCTCCGCTCAAGCCCAAGGCGGTCGATGAAGTCCCATTTCCAACCACTTTAACTGAAGAAGATGAAGAAATTATCAACTCCGTGGTGGCTGGAAAAACTCCATCTTATTCACTCGAGTCTAAATTGGGGGATTGCAAGCGTGCTGCGGCAATAAGGCGTGAGGCTTTGCAGAGGATTACTTCCAAGTCTTTGTCAGGGTTACCCCTGGAGGGTTTTGATTACGAGTCGATTTTGGGGCAGTGCTGTGAGATGCCAGTTGGGTACGTGCAGATTCCTGTAGGGATTGCTGGGCCTTTGTTGCTTGATGGGAAGGAGTACTCTGTTCCAATGGCTACAACTGAAGGGTGCTTGGTGGCTAGTACGAATAGGGGTTGTAAGGCAATTCATGTGTGTGGTGGTGCTACAAGTGTTTTGTTGAGGGATGCCATGACAAGAGCACCTGTTGTGAGGTTTGGAACTGCTAAAAGAGCTGCTCAATTGAAGCTATACTTGGAGGATCCTGCTAATTTTGAGGCTGTGTCCACGGCTTTTAACAAGTCTAGCAGATTTGGCAGGCTTCAGAATATCAAGTGTGCTCTCGCTGGAAAGAATCTTTACATGAGATTCTCCTGCAGCACTGGTGATGCTATGGGCATGAACATGGTTTCTAAAGGTGTTCAGAATGTCTTGGACTTTGTCCAGAATGATTTCCCTGATATGGATGTTCTTGGCATCTCTGGTAAGCTAGCTTCTTTGATTGAAACTATGACCATGTTTTGTTCAAATGTTATTTGTATTGAAACTGATGAATTTATATACATACATAATGCTCTCTATCAGGAAACTACTGTTCTGATAAGAAGCCTGCCGCTGTCAACTGGATTGAAGGAAGAGGCAAGTCAGTGGTGTGTGAGGCAATCATCAAGGGTGATGTGGTGAGGAAAGTCTTGAAGACTAACGTGAATACCTTGGTGGAACTTAATATGCTCAAGAACCTTACTGGTTCTGCCATGGCTGGAGCTCTCGGAGGCTTCAACGCTCATGCCAGTAACATTGTTTCTGCTATCTATATTGCCACTGGCCAAGATCCTGCACAGAACGTGGAGAGTTCTCACTGCATTACTATGATGGAACCTCTTAACGGCGGAGAGGATCTTCATGTCTCAGTCACTATGCCTTCCATTGAGGTACTTCACATTGATCCTATCTTAGTCGTTTATGCTCTCTAAATTAGATAGCAATTTTAATCCTAGGCTTATGTTCTCTGGGTGTTTTGGTTGATTAGTAATCTAATTCGCTTTATATGATGTATCATTTCAGGTTGGTACTGTTGGAGGAGGTACCCAGCTTGCATCTCAATCAGCATGCTTGAACCTGCTCGGAGTGAAGGGTGCTTGCAAAGAGACACCTGGAGCCAACGCAAGGCTGCTAGCCAGCATTGTAGCTGGTTCTGTTCTTGCTGGAGAGCTTTCCCTCATGTCCGCTATTGCAGCTGGACAACTTGTCCAAAGCCACATGCAATATAACCGGGCAAACAAGGATGTTGCCAAGGTTTCTTCATAAAATACGTGGATGTATCGAGGGCTGAAGGCAAGGAAGCCTCGGACGTGTAGAGATCCATAAGACGAGTCATATCAATGAGGCACTTCAGAAGACACGGAGAGAAAGAGAGGGGAATAGGAGATTCAAAGGAAGAAAATAAATGGAGATTAGAATAGCTAGGCAATGTTAATGTGTATTCTCCATGACAGCCATGTAAGAAATATTCAGCAAATTGTGTAAAATTATCAAAACATTTGTTTTTTCTTCAAAGATTCCACACCTTGTTTAATACTCGAATCTCCTGTTTCTTTTGTACATAGTTCGTACAAGGAGCCATGATTCTTTACACGTATTATTTTTATTCGAAGTCAAGATCACATGATGTTGCGTACTTTGCATCGATCTGTGGCAGACCACCATGTCAAAAACTCTCTCTCTGCCGATCCATCTACAGTTTCTTTTGTGTTTCTGTTTGATAGTTAATTAGTGGAGCGGGGATCGTAGCTTTCTTCCGAGAAGGGCCGCCCTCGACCGGGAAAGAAACGTTGCTGTAATTGGTCCATGACACCCTCAGATCTCATCCCCAGGCAGATGTAGCCATAGAATAGATCAGTGTGCCTTTCCTTTGTTTTATGTTTCTATAGTACTGCTCTTTCTTTTACTCATCCAATTCCATCTCTGGTGTGTTTCTGTATGTGTGCAATTCATCTTTATTATCCATTCATATTTCTGTCTCTTCTTTCACCTGTATACGTTACAGACATTCCTACGGGGATTTTAATGCTTTGGCAGATTTTGTCAGAATTTCCAAAAAAAATTATAATTTTTGTATTATCCGGCAAGCAATCAAATTAAAAATTTTTAAATTTTACTAAGTTAAAAAATAATATAAATTATATCTTCAGATTTTATCTAATGATTTAAACTATTAAGTTAAAATAGTTCTTTAATATGATATCAGAGCCTTTATCATCAAGCAATCAAGAGTTCATCATCCCTATTTATTTAATAAAAAATTTAAACTAAACTTTTGGATTGAATTAATTATCAAGCTCAATCATAATATAACTTTACATTCTAAAAAATTTCTAATATTAATACTCTCTTTTTTCTATTTTTCTATCTCTTGTGCTCGGCCTATTATTTTTTTATCCTTCTTCTTTTATGATTGTTCAATTATATTAAGTCTAAATTATTTATTACAGCTTATAAAAAAATTTAAATTAATTTAAAATGCTCAATTTTTAATTCTAAATTAAGTCCAATTAGCTCAACTCATAAATATTTGTAATATAAAAAAAAATAACTCAGCCCAATATATCTATCCATCTCGAGTAAAAAAAGAAATTAAATAAATCATATTCATAATTTATAAAATATTAAAAATTAAATTAAATATAATTATGAACTCAAACTCAACCCAACTATATAGATAAAGACCTTTAATTGTACCTGGATAATTTTTCTCATGCTCAAAGTTTTGGAGAGCAAAAGCAAGCACCCAAATCCTATGGACATACATTTACTTAGGAATATAGTTTTGAAACCCGGCCCGGTGGGTCGCCCGGGACCCGGCCAACCCGAAGCTGAAACTGGGCCGAGTTGAAGAAAAAATAGAGGAATGAAAAACCCGGTGTGACTCGGTTGACCCGGTCAAAAACCCGGTTGCAACCTGTTGATTTTTTTATTAAAACGACATCGTTTTGATTTTAAAAAAAATTGACCCGGTCAAAATCCGGAACTTGGGCCAAGGACCGAGTCGAGTCTAAAAACTATACTTAGGAAATGATTGTTCCGTGTATGAAATTTTTTCTCGAAGAGTAATAATCTTATTGTGTTGATTTAAAAAAGATATTATTTTATATATATTTTTAATTAAAAAATATTTTTAAAAAAATTAGCATGCCAGGAATCTTAGCTTCTAGGTCCATGGATATGTTTAGAAGTGTAATAGTGGTTACTTTTCAAAGTGTTTTTTACTCGAAAACATATTAAAATAAAGTTTTTTTATTTTTTAAAAATTATTTTTGCCATTAACACATCAAGATAATTTTAAAACACTAAAAAAATATTAATTTGAAAAAAATAAAAAAAAAACATAAAATATTTTTAAAACATAAAAATAAATAATTCCCATGTTGACGGGCTGGTTTCCTGTAAACTATAGTTTTGAAACCCGGCCCGGCGGGTCGCCCCGGGATCCGGCCTACCCGGGGCTGGAACCGGGCCGAGTTTAAGAAAAAAGAAAAACTCGGGTCGACCCGGCAAGACCCGGTCAAAAACTCGATTGCAACTCGTTAACTTTTGTTTTTTGAAAATCAAAACGACGTCATTTTGATTTAAAAAAAAAAACAAAATTGACCCGGGCAACCTGGTGACCCGATCAAAATCTGGAACTCGGGTCTTGGATCGAGCCGGCCACTAAGCCGGGTTTAAAAACTATGATGTAAACTGAAGTTTGGCAAGTACAGAAGTACCCCCCCTGTTTTGTGGGATTAGGTCACGGACATTATGATTGTAGCTAATGATAGAGGTGATCATTTTCAGTTTTAGGCTTATAAAACCAAAACCGAACCGAACCGGCTGGTTTTTTCAAAATTTTAATCGGTTTAATCGGGTTTTTTTTATGGTACGGTTATTTCGGTTATTTTTTTTTCTGATTTTCTTGGTTTATTGGTTTTTTTATTCACCCCTAGCTAATGAATATATTAGCTAAGGGGTCATTTATGCAACTGAGGGGACTTTATTCCTTTGTCGGGTGGTTGCAGGGGCGAAAGGAAGGGGGGCAAGCAGGGGCCCGGGCCCCCCCTAAAATATTTCGCCCTTGTAATATATATATATATATATATATATATATATAGGTAATTAAGTGTAGGGGAGGTTTTTTATTCTACAAAGGTGAGTTTTTTTATTGTAATTAAGTGCAATTTTTCAATTTGATTTTTTTAAAATTAATTTACGTAGCACTAATATAAATCCTGTAAATATAAAATCATTAATTTGCGTAATAAATTCTGCAGCCGGTCAAAAATAAAAATATAAATATAAATCATAAGTAAAATTTTTCAACGGAAAGATTGAAGCAGAGCCATCAATTAATTTATTTTTCATCAAACAAAACAAGGTAACTTAAATATAAAATCTATTTTTATTTTGTTTTGAGATGTTTGTTAATAATTTGATGAGGTTTTTTTTTATATAATTCTACCATTTTTGCTTCATTTTTTTCTTAGATCTGCTAATTTTACCAATTGTTTTTTGAATTCTTGTTATAGTGCTTTTTTTTGAATTAATTAGATATATTTTATTGGATTGTTTTGATTATATTTTGATTTTTTTTATGTTCTGTTTTTAGTAGAATCACCAAAATTATCAATTTTTTCTCACGATATATATTTTGATTTTAGGTTGAACCATGAACAAAATAAGAAGAATTTAATTTTTTTTTCAAAAAAAATATTGATAACTCGCAACCTAGTGAACCATCTCCAATGTGTAATGTTAAAGTTATGATTGAGCAACTCCAATGCGCCTTAGTTTACAAAGAACCTGCGTTGATTAGTGAGAATAGTTCTTTATTATTTTATACATTATTTCAAAGTTTATTGAACATAAATAATGCTTCGTTTTAGCTAATGTTTCTTATATACTTTGTATGTTTATATTTGAAAGATATAAAGATCAACAATATTAAAGTGATAAATATATTATGAAGATGAAATTAACTTCGTTGCTTTGACTCAATTTGGTATTTTTTCAAACCTTTTACCTTATACAAAGATCATTATATGTTTATAGTAAGTTAATTGAATAAAATTAAACTATACAAGTTTTTTTACAATTCATATACAATAAAGTAAAATAAATATTATATTTTATTATATTAATTATGGCCCCTAACCAATAATTCTAGTTCCGCCCCTTGAGCTGGACCGCCTTGTTGAACCGAGAGGGAGGGTTGGAATTTAGACTTCTTGCTGAGACTTTGGACTAGACAGTACTAACACGGATAAAATATTATGCATATTTAAAATTAAAAAAAATAAGAATAGAGCGCATCAATCAGAACCATTCAAATTAGAAAAAAAATATATGTATCATAGCTGCCATCCAAATCCAATTATTGTGTGCTTGGTACAGTGAAATAAATATCTTCTAAGAGTTTTTTAATTAAAAATATATTTTTTTATTAAAAAAAACAATTTTTTCAAAAAAAACTGCCGCCCTGCACTAACAGGTCAGGTTCAGAGTGTAGAAGAACAAAAAGGGAATTCCAAGGAAAAAATTGGTACAGAGACAATCTAAGCATTGCTTCGTCAATGGTGGCAGCAGGCTAGGTTTAGGCTAAGCTAGTAAGTTGACTAGTCAAAACAAATGAAGTTGACTTGGACCACTTAACATTCTGTGCGTTTTCTTGTACTTTTTTCTATGGTTAAGTAAGCACCTTGGATTCAGTTGGCATAGTAGCAACAGCCAAAGTTGACCGCTTTTTTTTTATCATTATATCTACCAAAATTATATTGTATAATATTTTGTCCCTGTTAGTTACCTAATTTCGAAATTTCGAGGGGATGCATCCATATTTTGTCTATTATTTAGTAATATATTATCTATTATAATTTAAATTATTTTTGTTTTAAAATATATCAAATTGATACTTTTTTTATTTTTTAAAAATTATTTTTGATATTAATACATCAAAACGATATGAAAACATAAAAAAAATAATTTTATTTTTTAAAAAAAATTAAATTTTTAAAAAATATATTTTTAATCGTTTTTCCTTGCTAATTAGTTTCAAGAAGAATTAATTTAAGAGGAGTGGTTAATTAGTTAATTTAAAGGATTGCATTAGTGGTTGAAAAGGTATGCTTTCATTTTTTATTATTGTCTGAGAGTCTGTTTGTTTGTGTGGTTACTTCTGCATTTAAAGCAACTACAGCCAAATAATTGTTTGGTAACATTCAAAAAGCAATTTATTCTTGATAGGGTCCACTGAGTTTTGCGTTTAAAACGTAGTTAAATTCAAAGTAGCTTTCGGCTGCTTTTCTTCTTCTACTCTGCACTGTTCATAAGTGAACAATGTTTTTTTTCCTGAAAACCAATGCAGTTCACTTGCACTGTTCGCGTTCACGCGAACATTAATTTTTTTAAAAAAAAAAACTAGTTTAAAGTGAATTAAATTTACTCGCACTGTAATCTTAATTTTATTCATGATAATATTTTACCTAATTTTATTGCACGCTCAAAAAATCATGGAAACTGTAGTTCTTGTCGGATGAATTTTATACGTAATGGAATTGTAGATAGTTTAATGGAACAATAAAAAATATTTTATATAAAGTATTATTTATTTCATGATCTAATAGTAGTAGTTAAATCTACAATATTTAAATTTAAAATCATTAATATTAATTTATATATTTTATAGTTATTTTATACCCTCAATTTAAAAAGCATTCTTAACTAAACACATTAAACTAATTTTTATTCAATCTCAATTTTAACCACAGTTTTAACCAAACATATATAAATATCAAATTAACCTCAACTAAAAGTACTTTTTATAAAATAATTTTTTTAAAATCATAACCACAAAAGCTACCACAATATTAAACACACTCAAATTAATATTCAATAAAAATATATTAAATTAATTAAAATGGTGATACGAGAGATACCCCACCAGACATCGTGGTTGTGGGCCCTTAAAGATGATACTAAAATTGCTTAAGCACAGGGCGCTGATTACTGATGAGATTGCAATAAGAGATGTTTTGGGTCATCGATTTGGCAGTCCAGAGAAGCCCTCGGCCTGGCCCATTCTTCTGCTTCTTCATACTTACCCAGCAGAGTAGCCGTCTAGCACCACAGGGATTGGGCCATCCTTATTTGACACGTGTTTTGTTGTAGGGTAGGATATTTTTTTGGTAAAAAAATAAATATATAAGCTTTTTAAATTTTAAATGTGTTTTTTTAATTCAAATTATAAATCAAGATCTATTTATGTCATTTAATTAAATACATTGAAAACCACGTGTGTCAATAAATATAAAAAAAACAATGTATTTATGTATTATTCAACTCACCTCGCTGCAGGTTGAATAATTTTATTTCTAACGCAAAAGATTTAATGTGTAGATATTATTAACGTGTTTTTTCATATCAAATAAAAGATATAACCATGAATTAAAAAGTCGATACTTGCATATAATAAAATATAGTAAATATCATAAGTGTTAATAAAAATATATAAGATTTCAAGCTAATTTTTAACATAACAGAAAAATAAAATAATATTACAATTGCTTCAATAAAACACTATTTGCTTAGTCGTTGTTCAAAATGTAAAAAATAAAAAATGATATTTTTTTCCAAAAGAAAGTGTAAGGAAAAAAAAAACTAAAAAAAAATATTATAAAAAAATAAAGATAAGAAAAAAAACAACGATAAATCAGCTAAGTTCCAAGTATGAAGAGAGAGAGAAATTAAGCAATTTTTTTTTAAAAAAAAAAATAGGAATTACAATTTCAACATCTAAAAAAAAAGAGCAAAATTTACAACCATGCAATTTTTATTAAGAAAAACACTATTTTTTTAGTATATTTATAATTTATACAGTTCAAAATTAATCCTGATTTAACTTTTTTCATCTTTAGTTTATTTTCAGAACAGAGTAAATCTCACAAACTGTCGTTATTTCACAAATCTTGCCAATTTACTGCCTTTATATATATATATATATATATATATATATATAGACACACACACACATGATGTTAGAACCGTGCACATTTCATCCTTCATTAATTCGAAATCCTCTTACAATTTCCAAGATTTCTTACATGAACAACCGTGATCGCAATTAACTAGCAACACTTGATTTGAAGCTTGTTTGGAATTGTAAATAGTAGTTTAAAATGTTTTTTATTTAAAAATATATTAAAATAAAATTTTTTATTTTTAAATTTTTTTATATATCAATACATTAAAACGATTTAAAAATATAAAAAAATTATTTAAAAAAAATTTAAAAATTTTAAAAACAAGATAACACACCCTTAATCTTAAGCCAAAAGGCAGAAGAAGGCTTGAAGGAGCACTCCTCGTATCGGCCAATGTTTACATCCCATGAGCCAGCCCAGCGCTATTTGTATTATATTGTTCTCCACTTGCACTAATTAACTCAAAAGGTGTTGTTTGTTGATTATTATTTGGTGCTAACCTTTTCCGTGGCTCAAGAAAGGTATTGTATTTAGATAAATATATAAATAATATAATTGATTGGCAATTTTTTAATCCTGGGCAGAGGAAGCTATCAAACGCACAGCATCATGTGGCTGATCTCTCCTCTGGAAAGGATTAACCAATCAGCTAAAAGGAATTTGCTTTTTAATTACACGCTCCATTTGTTCAAATCGGACAAGACACAGTACTCCACTGATCTTCAGGCACTCTACGTACAAATAAAGTGGTCGGTTCTATAAAGTTAAAAAATCATTACCACCGGCAGGCTGTAGGCAACTACGATTTAAAATGTTAATGAAGAATTTTAAAAGTAAATTGAAAATCATCTAATTAAATATATAGATAATAATTCATAGAAACAAAATTTATTAACAATAATTAAATACAAAGTAAAAAAATCAACATGCATATATAAATCAAGATATTTAAATCTTAAAAAGTAGTATCATGAAGAAAAAAAGCAGGTCGGGTGTTGTGGTTTAACTCATCAAACTCATGATTCGGACCATGAACTCAACTGGATTCAATAATTTTTTCTCCTTAAATTTATATCAAACCCAAAAAAATGTACGGAAAGAACCTAGAATCGCGGGCACGCCTAGGCCGCAACAATGAAGAGCTCATGAGTGTTAGTGTGCCTTCAAGCCCAGACGTTCACCCTGCTTTTTTTTTTAAAAAAAATAAGAAGGTGACACCTTTCTCGTGAAGAAAAATGATGTTTTTTCTGCAATCCCAGATTCTAGACACCACGGGGTGGCTAA